>Ga0206687_1285234_pt1 | contig 13193 bp, 9 predicted proteins | sample M130m12015metaT_FD_156016 | JGI IMG/M metagenome (GOLD analysis project Ga0206687, IMG submission 156016) | Metatranscriptome of ammonia-oxidizing marine archaeal communities from Monterey Bay, California, United States - M1 30m 12015... | ecosystem: Environmental > Aquatic > Marine > Intertidal...
AAGCCGATGTAGCTCAGCTGGCTAGAGCAGCTGATTTGTAATCAGCAGGTCGTGGGTTCGAGTCCCTCCATCGGCTCATGTTTTTTTGGGGAGATACCAAAGCGGCCAACTGGGGCAGACTGTAACTCTGCTGTCTTAGACTTCGTAGGTTCGAATCCTGCTCTCCCCACTAAGAAACTTTGGGTGTTACAATAAGAATGATAATACAAGCGGGAGTAGCTCAGCTGATAGAGCATTAGCCTTCCAAGCTAAGGGTCGCGGGTTTGAATCCCGTCTCCCGCTCAAAAGTTAAATGGAGGTGTTTTGAATGAAACACCTCCAATTATCTAAAGTATTGTTGTTAGTAGCTGATGAAGTTGCAAGTGGTGCTACGTTAAAAGGCAGGTTTAAGAAAGCCGATGTAGCTCAGGGGTAGAGCGTTTCCTTGGTAAGGAAGAGGCCACGGGTTCAAATCCCGTCATTGGCTCACAAGTTGAGAGTTTTGTCTCTCGCATTAAAAAGGATTTTAAATGCCGCTAGTACGGCTTTTATTATATATAATTAAACAAGAAGTAAAATTCAAAAATTAAGGCTATGGCTAAAGAAGCATATGACCGGTCTAAACCGCACGTGAACATCGGAACAATCGGTCACGTGGATCATGGTAAGACCACATTAACAGCTGCAATTACGAAAGTATTAGCAGATGCAGGATTCTCTGAAGCGAGTGCTTTCGATCAAATCGATAACGCTCCTGAGGAAAAAGAAAGAGGTATCACAATAAACTCTTCTCACGTGGAGTACGCGACTGCCAACAGACACTACGCTCATGTAGATTGTCCAGGTCACGCGGATTACGTTAAGAACATGGTTACAGGTGCTGCTCAGATGGATGGAGCTATCCTTGTGGTCGCTTCTACTGATGGTCCAATGCCTCAAACTAGAGAGCATATCCTGTTAGGGCGTCAGGTTGGTATTCCTAGAATCGTTGTATTCATGAATAAAGTGGATATGGTTGATGATGAGGAGTTACTAGAGTTGGTGGAAATGGAAATCAGAGATTTACTTTCTTTCTACGAGTATGATGGTGATAACGCACCTGTAATCCAAGGGTCTGCTTTAGGTGGCCTAAACGGAGAGCAGAAGTGGGTTGATACGATCCTTGCTCTTATGGAGGCTGTTGATTCCTACATTGAGCTTCCTCCAAGAGAAGTAGATAAGCCTTTCTTAATGCCTATAGAAGATGTATTCTCTATTACAGGAAGAGGGACGGTTGCTACTGGAAGAATTGAAACTGGAGTTATTAATACCGGTGATGCTGTAGATATCGTTGGTTTAGGTGATGAAAAACTGACTTCTACTGTTACGGGAGTTGAGATGTTTAGAAAAATACTTGATAGGGGTGAAGCTGGTGATAATACTGGTATCCTTCTTAGAGGTATAGCTAAAGAAGATATTAGAAGAGGAATGGTTTTAGCTGCTCCGAATTCTATTACTCCTCACACAAAGTTCAAGGCTGAGATTTATGTTCTAAAGAAAGAAGAGGGTGGAAGACACACTCCTTTCCATAATAAGTATAGACCTCAGTTCTATTTCAGAACTACGGATATGACAGGTGAAATCACTCTTGACGCAGGAAGAGAGATGGTAATGCCAGGAGACAATGTTTCTATAAACGTTGAGCTTATTCAGAAAGTAGCGATGGATAAAGGATTAAGATTCGCAATAAGAGAAGGTGGTCGTACTGTAGGTGCAGGCCAGGTAACAGAAATAGTAGAGTAATATTACTCTTAATAATAGTTGAATGAAGGTGGTTTTGAATACTCAAATACCACCTTCATTTTCACGTTTACAAACGGGCGTAGCTCAGCTGGTAGAGCAGTGGTCTCCAAAACCAAAGGTCGCGAGTTCGATTCTTGCCGCCCGTGCAAATAAAACATTTACCTATGGCAAGTTTAGGAACATATATTAAAGAATCATTTAACGAGCTTATTACCAAAGTTACGTGGCCAGCTTGGAAGAACCTCCAACAGAGTTCTGTTTTAGTTTTTGTAGCATCTCTAATTATCTCTCTAATTGTTTGGGGAATGGATTATGTATTCGGTATGAACGGGAAGGATGATTTATGGAAAGGAATCATTGGAATGGTTTATAATCTAATATCATAATAGCGATTATGGCAGATCTTAATTTTAAGTGGTACGTCGTAAGAGCGATTAGTGGTAAAGAAAAGAAGGTAAAAGAAGCTCTTGAAAGTGAAATTAGTGCTCTAGGCTTAAAGGATTATGTTAAACAAATTCTTATTCCTACTGAAAAGGTTTACCAAATAAGAAACGGTAAAAAGACAATAAAGGAAAAAAGTCTTTTCCCTGGATACATTTTGATGGAAGGTGCCCTTGTAGGTGAACTGCCGCATGTTGTGAAGAATATGACAAATGTAATTGGGTTTTTAGGTGCCAAGAAAGGAGGAGATCCAGTGCCATTGCGTCAATCTGAAGTGAATACTATTTTAGGTAAGGTAGACGAAATAGCAGAAAATGATAATGAGTTAAGTGTTCCGTTTATAGCAGGTGAAACTGTAAAAGTTATAGATGGTCCATTCAACAATTTCAATGGAGTTATTGAAGAGATAAACCAAGAGAAACGAAAGCTAAAAGTTATGGTGAAAATTTTCGGAAGAAAAACACCTTTAGAGCTTGGGTATATGCAAGTAGAAAAAGAGAGTTAAATTAGAAATTTTAGTTTTTGGACTTTGACTAAAGCTTCCCCTAGTCCCAAAAACGCTTAATTATATATAGATTGAAATGGCGAAAGAAGTAGCAGGATTAATCAAGCTGCAAATTCGCGGAGGTGCTGCAAACCCATCTCCACCCGTAGGTCCCGCATTAGGTGCCAAAGGTGTGAATATAATGGATTTTTGTAAGCAGTTTAATGGTAGAACACAAGATAAAGCCGGAAAAGTATTGCCAGTGGTAATTACTGTTTATGGTGATAAGTCTTTTGAGTTTATTATTAAAACTCCTCCAGCCGCAGTCCAACTTATGGAAGCTGCTAAGATAAAGAAGGGTTCTTCTGAGTCTAACAGAATCAAAGTTGGCAAGGTTACCTGGGATCAGGTGCGTGCTATTGCAGAAGATAAAATGCCCGATTTAAATTGCTTTAAAATTGAATCAGCTATGAGTATGGTAGCTGGTACAGCAAGAAGTATAGGGCTTACAATCAGTGGCGAACGCCCATTTTAGTTAGAAATTCATAAACATGGGAAGATTAACCAAGAATAGAAAAGCAGCTCTTGAAAAATACGACTTAGAACAGACGTATTCGATAGATGATGCGGCAGGTATGGTAAAGGCAATGACTTCTACCAAATTTGACTCATCAGTAGATATAGCTGTCCGTCTAGGAGTAGACCCCAGAAAGGCCAACGAGATGGTTAGAGGAGTAGTTTCTCTACCTCACGGTACTGGTAAAGACACTAAGGTGCTTGTACTTTGTAATCCTGATAAGGAGGAAGAAGCAAAAGCAGCTGGTGCTGACCACGTGGGTCTTGATGAATACCTGACTAAGATTAAGGGTGGATGGACTGATATTGACGTGATTATTACCACTCCAAACGTGATGGGAAAGGTGGGTGCATTAGGTAGAGTTTTAGGACCAAGAGGTCTTATGCCTAATCCGAAATCTGGAACTGTAACTATGGATGTTGGAAAAGCAGTAACTGAGGTGAAAGCCGGAAAAATCGATTTTAAAGTTGATAAATTCGGTATTATTCATGCTCAGGTAGGTAAGGCATCTTTTGATGCTGAAAAAATCTCTGAAAATGCAAAGGAAATTATCCAGACATTGATGAGGTTGAAGCCTGCAGGTGCGAAAGGTACGTATGTACACAGTATTTCTATCTCCAGTACGATGAGTCCTGGGGTTTTAGTTGAACTTAAATCTGCTGTTTAAGTAGATTATAATCTAACACAATGACAAAAGAAGAAAAAAATCAGGCAATTGCTGAGTTAGTAGAACAAGTTTCTGCTTCACCGGTAGTTTATTTAGCTGAAACTTCTGAGTTAGATGCTGGGTCAACTTCTAACCTCAGAAGAATGTGCTTCCAAAATGATATCACTTTAAAGGTTGTGAAAAACACGCTTTTAAAGAGAGCCATGGATGAAGTAGAGGGTAGGGACTACAGCCCATTATATGAGACATTAAAAGGGAATACAACTCTTTTATTGGCGAATGTGGGTAACGGACCAGCAAAACTCATTAAGGAGTTCAGAAAAAATCACGATAAGCCAGTGTTAAAAGGGGCTTACGTTGAGGCAGAGTGTTACATTGGGGATGATCAATTACAAGCTTTAGCTAATATCAAATCGAAAGATGAGTTATTAGGTGAATTAGTAGGATTACTTCAGTCTCCAGCGAAAAATCTTATATCGGCTCTTAATTCAGGAGGTGGTACGATAGCTGGAATAGTAAAAACTCTCTCTGAGCGTTAATTAAATTTTTTAATAAAAATAATAGTATTTAATAAATAATAAAATGGCGGATTTAAAAGCTATGGCGGAAGATTTAGTAAATCTTACTGTTAAGGATGTAAGTGAACTTGCCCAAATTCTTAAAGACGAATATGGTATCGAACCTGCTGCTGCTGCAGCAGTAGTTACAGCTCCAGGTGGAGGTGGTGACGCTGGCGGTGCTGATGAGAAATCTGAATTTGACGTAATTCTTAAAGCAGCTGGTGGTTCTAAACTAGCAGTTGTAAAATTAGTTAAGGAATTAACTGGTTTAGGTCTTAAAGAGGCAAAGGATATAGTTGATAGTGCACCAGCCCCTTTAAAGGAAGGTGTATCTAAGGATGAAGCAGAAGCACTCAAAGCTCAACTAGAGGAAGCAGGTGCTGAAGTAGAGCTAAAGTAATTTTAGTTCATTCATAGGATTAAAAAGGCGTGGCGATGGGTATTTTGGCTCCATCGCTATTGCCTTTTAAATGGTTTAAGGGGTTCTGCCCCATTTTGTAGTTCATTAAAATAATTGAAAGCTTTGGCATCAGTATCTAAACAAATTGAACGAATTAACTTTGCATCAGCAAAGAATCTTTATGATTATCCTGATTTCTTAGAAATTCAGGTTAAGTCATTTCAAGAATTTTTCCAATTAGAAACAAACCCTGAGAACAGACAAACAGAGGGACTGTATCGTGTATTTAGTGAGAATTTTCCAATTACCGATTCTAGAAACCAGTTTGTACTTGAGTTCTTAGACTATTTTATAGATCCTCCTAGATATTCTATACAAGAATGCATAGATAGAGGTTTAACGTACAGTGTACCCTTAAAAGCGAAGCTTAAGCTATATTGTACAGACCCAGAACATGAGGATTTCGAGACTATTGTTCAGGATGTATATTTGGGAACAATCCCTTACATGACTCCAAGAGGGTCATTCGTAGTAAATGGAGCAGAGCGTGTAATCGTTTCTCAACTTCATAGATCTCCAGGTGTATTCTTTGCGCAGAGCAGACATGCCAATGGAACTAAACTTTATTCAGCTAGAATTATTCCGTTCAGAGGTTCTTGGATAGAGTTTGCTACAGATATAAATAGCGTCATGTACGCTTATATCGATAGAAAAAAGAAATTACCTGTAACTACTTTGTTAAGGGCTATTGGATTTGAAAGTGATAAAGACATTTTATCAATTTTCGATTTAGCTGATGAAGTCAAAGTGTCTAAATCAGGACTTAAGAAATGTGTTGGAAGAAAGCTAGCCGCAAGAGTTCTTAAAACATGGATTGAGGATTTCGTAGATGAAGATACAGGAGAAGTTGTGTCTATAGAAAGGAACGAAGTTCTTATCGATAGAGAGACAATTATAGAAAAAGAGCACGTTGAACTAATATTAGAGTCAGGTTCTAAGAATATTATCTTGCATAAAGAAGATGTCAACGCTGCTGATTTCACGATAATCTATAATACGTTACAGAAAGATTCTTCTAACTCAGAAAAAGAAGCAGTAGAGCATATCTACCGTCAACTGAGAAATGCTGAACCACCAGATTTAGAAACAGCAAGAGGAGTAATAGATAAATTATTCTTTTCTGAACAGAGATATGATTTAGGAGAGGTAGGAAGATTTAGAATAAACAGAAAATTAGGAATTGATGTGTCTTCTGATCAAAGGACTCTGACTAGAGATGATATTATTTTGATCATCAAATTTCTAATAGAGCTTGTAAACTCTAAGGCAGAAGTTGATGATATTGATCACCTTTCTAACAGAAGAGTTAGAACAGTTGGTGAACAATTATATAATCAGTTTGCAGTAGGATTAGCTAGAATGGCTAGAACTATTAGAGAAAGGATGAATGTTAGAGATAACGAAGTCTTTACTCCTACAGATTTGATTAATGCGAAGACATTATCGTCAGTAATAAATAGTTTCTTCGGAACGAATCAGCTATCTCAGTTCATGGATCAAACCAATCCGCTTTCTGAGGTAACTCATAAGAGAAGAATGTCAGCCCTAGGACCAGGTGGTCTTTCTAGAGAAAGAGCAGGTTTCGAGGTAAGAGATGTTCATTATACTCACTACGGAAGACTTTGTACTATTGAAACGCCAGAGGGTCCAAACATTGGACTTATTTCTTCTCTTTGTGTATTTGCTAAGGTGAATAAACTTGGGTTCATTGAAACTCCGTACAGAGATGTAAAGGATGGAAAAGCTGTAATGACTCATTCAGCTGTAAAGTATTTGAGTGCTGAAGATGAAGATGAGCAAGTAATAGCTCAAGCAAATGCTATTATTACAGATAAAGGAGAATTTGAGACTGCTTCAGTTAAGGCAAGATTAGAAGGAGAATTTCCAGTAGTACCACCGAAGGATTTACACCTCATGGATGTAGCTCCAAATCAAATTGCTTCTGTAGCAGCATCACTTATTCCATTCTTGGAGCACGATGATGCCAACCGTGCACTGATGGGATCTAACATGATGCGTCAGGCAGTTCCATTAATGCAGCCTGATGCTCCTATTGTCGGAACTGGATTGGAAAAATTAGTAGCACAAGATTCTAGAGTTTTAGTTAAAGCAACAGGAGACGGTGTGATAGAATACGTAGACGGAAATGAAATCCATGTAAGGTATAAAAGATCGTCTGAAGACGAGTTAGTTAGCTTTTCTGGTGATGTCAAGATTTATCCAATAACCAAATTTTTAAGAACTAATCAAGGCACTTGTATGAATATTAGGCCACTTGTGGTTAAAGGTCAGAGAGTAAAAGCTGGTGACATTCTTACAGAAGGTTATGGAACAGACCAGGGAGATTTAGCTATTGGAAGAAATCTTCAAGTAGCTTTCATGCCTTGGCAAGGATATAACTTCGAGGATGCGATTGTGATTTCGGAAGATGTTGTGAAAAATGATGTATTTACTTCTATACATATTAAGGAGTATACACTAGAAGTAAGAGATACTAAAAGAGGAGTTGAGGAACTTACAGCAGATATTCCTAATGTGAGTGAGGAGGCTACCAAAGATCTAGATGAAAATGGAATGATAAGAATAGGAGCCGAGATAAAAGAAGGTGATATTCTTATTGGAAAAATTACTCCAAAAGGTGAAACAGATCCTTCACCTGAAGAGAAACTTCTTAGAGCTATTTTCGGTGATAAAGCCGGAGATGTCAAAGATGCTTCATTAAAAGTGAAGCCTTCTCAGAAAGGGGTGGTAATTCAGAAGAAATTATTTTCTAGAGCGATAAAAGACAGAAAATCTAAAGCAGCTGATAAATCACAACTAGAAGCGTTGGATTCTGAACATGATGTGGTTATTGGAGATTTAAGAAAACAACTTATAGAGAAATTAATGAAGATCGTGACTGGTAAAACTAGTCAAGGGGTTTTCAATCACTATAAGGAAGAGCAGATTAAAAAGGGAGTTAAATTCACTCAAAAAGCACTTCAAACTCTTGACTTCTTAACTGTAAGAACTACGGGGTGGACTAAAGATGACTCATTAAATAAAATGTGCCAAAGAACCATTCATAATTACATTCTTAAATACAATGATCTTTTAGGAGAACACAAGAGAAAGAAATTCCAGATTTCAGTAGGAGATGAGTTACCAGCTGGGATTATTAAACTTGCGAAGGTTTATGTAGCTCAGAAGAGAAAACTGAAAGTTGGAGATAAGATGGCCGGACGTCACGGAAATAAGGGAATCGTATCTAGAATAGTAAGAAGAGAAGATATGCCTTTCTTAGAAGATGGAACTCCTGTAGATATAGTTCTTAATCCACTAGGGGTGCCATCTCGTATGAACCTTGGTCAGATTTATGAAACCGTTCTTGGTTGGGCTGGAAAGAAATTAGGATTGCACTTTGCTACGCCTATATTCGATGGAGCTCATATCACACAAATAGAAAAGTATTCTAAAGAAGCAGGAATTACGGGAATGGGAACCACATATTTATATGATGGTGGAACAGGAGAGAGATTTGATCAGCCAGCTACAGTAGGTGTTATCTACATGTTAAAGCTTGCGCACATGGTTGATGATAAAATGCATGCACGATCTATCGGACCATACTCGCTTATTACTCAGCAGCCGCTTGGTGGTAAAGCTCAGTTTGGAGGTCAGAGATTTGGTGAGATGGAAGTATGGGCACTAGAAGCTTTCGGTGCTGCTAACATACTTCAGGAGATTCTTACTGTGAAATCTGATGACGTTATCGGTAGAGCTAAGACTTATGAAACGATAGTTAAAGGTGAGAAGATGCCTATACCAGGTATTCCAGAATCATTTAATGTATTGTTACACGAGTTAAAAGGATTAGGACTAAGTATTAGCCTAGACTAATTCTATAATATTAAGCGTTGCAATTGTTGATTCGTCAGCGATTGCAACGCAAATTAATTAAGATTTTTCTTTCATAAGATTATATAAAAAACATGGCCTTAAAGAAAGCACCTAAAAAAACAAGTGGATTTAAAACAATCACTATTAGCCTTTCATCTCCTGAGGAGATATTAGAAGCATCACATGGTGAGGTTTTAAAACCAGAAACTATTAACTACAGAACTTATAAGCCAGAAAGAGATGGTTTATTCTGTGAAAGAATATTCGGACCAGTTAAGGATTACGAATGTCACTGTGGTAAATACAAAAGAATAAGGTATAAAGGTATCGTATGTGACAGATGTGGGGTAGAAGTTACTGAGAAAAAGGTAAGAAGAGAAAGACCTGGACACATCCAATTAGTAGTGCCTGTGGCACACATTTGGTATTTTAGATCACTACCTAACAAGATAGGTTACCTTTTAGGTTTACCTACTAAAAAATTAGATCAGATAATTTATTACGAGAGATACGCAGTAATTAATCCTGGAGCAGCTGTGAATAAAGAAGGAGAAGCTCTTGAGGTAATGGAATATCTTACGGAGGAAGAGTATCTAGATATTCTAGAGACTATGCCCAAAGATCACCAGTACTTGGATGATAAAGATCCGAATAAATTTGTAGCCAAAATGGGTGCAGAAGCACTTCATGATTTACTGCAGAATTTAGATTTAGACGCCCTTTCTTATGACTTAAGAGATAAAGCTCAGAAAGAGACTTCTCAGCAGAGAAAGAACGAGGCACTTAAGAGACTTCAAGTAGTAGAGGCTTTTAGAGATGCTAACTCTAGAATTAAGAATAATCCAGAGTGGATGATTATGAAGGTGGTACCTGTTATTCCACCAGAATTAAGACCACTTGTTCCTCTAGATGGAGGAAGATTTGCTACTTCTGATTTAAATGACCTTTATAGAAGAGTTATTATCAGAAATAACAGACTTAAAAGATTAATAGAAATTAAGGCTCCAGAAGTAATTCTTAGAAATGAGAAAAGAATGCTTCAGGAATCTGTAGATTCATTATTAGACAACTCTAGGAAATCTAGTGCGGTAAAGACTGAGTCAAACAGACCACTTAAATCTCTTTCTGATTCATTAAAAGGAAAACAAGGTAGATTCAGACAGAATCTATTGGGAAAAAGGGTTGATTATTCAGCACGTTCTGTAATTGTTGTTGGACCAAACTTAGAACTTCACGAATGTGGAATTCCTAAGGATATGGCTGCAGAGCTTTATAAGCCTTTTATCATCAGAAAGATGATAGAAAGAGGTATCGTAAAGACTGTGAAATCAGCAAAAAAGATAGTAGACAAGAAAGAACCTGTTGTTTGGGATATATTAGAGAATGTGCTTAAAGGACATCCAATTCTTCTGAACAGAGCGCCTACTCTTCACAGATTAGGTATTCAGGCTTTCCAACCTAAACTTATAGAAGGGAAAGCTATTCAGCTTCACCCATTAGTGTGTACTGCATTCAATGCAGATTTCGATGGGGATCAGATGGCAGTTCACCTTCCTTTAGGAGGAGCGGCTATATTGGAAGCTCAGATGTTAATGCTAGCATCTCACAACATATTAAATCCTGCGAACGGAGCACCTATTACGGTACCTTCTCAGGATATGGTATTGGGATTATATTACCTAACTAAGTCTAGAGTGACTGAGGGAGACCGCATAGTGAAAGGACAAGGTGGTATTTTCTATTCACCTGAGGAAGTTATCATAGCGCATAATGAAAAAGCGCTAGATATGCATGCTAACATTAAAGTGAGATGGCAGGACAAAGACGGTGAGTTCCACATAATAGAGACTACCTGCGGAAGAGTAATGTTCAATGAATATGTGCCTAAGGAAGCTGGTTACATTAATAAAGTGCTTACCAAAAAGGCACTTAGAGATATAATTGGAGATATTCTGAAAGTAGTAGGAGTAGCTAGAACTAGTAAGTTCTTAGATGCTATTAAGCACTTAGGATTTACCATGGCATTTAAAGGTGGATTATCATTCAACTTGGATGATGTAATCATCCCACCAGAAAAGGAAAAGTTAGTAAAAGAAGCTACAACTAAAGTAGAAGAGATAAAATCTAACTATAATATGGGTCTCATTACCAATAATGAGAGATACAATCAAATTATTGATATATGGACACATACAAATTCTAGACTGACAAATATCCTTATGGATAGATTAGAAACCGATAACCAAGGTTTCAATTCAATCTATATGATGTACGATTCAGGAGCAAGGGGATCTAAAGAGCAAATTAGACAGCTTTCAGGAATGAGAGGTTTGATGGCTAAGCCACAGAAATCTTCTGCAGTAGGAGGACAGGATATTATTGAAAATCCAATTCTTTCTAATTTTAAAGAAGGTCTTTCTATCCTTGAGTATTTTATATCCACTCACGGTGCCAGAAAAGGTCTAGCAGATACAGCTCTTAAAACTGCCGATGCGGGATATCTTACGAGAAGATTAGTAGATGTGGCTCAAGATGTAATTATTACAGGTGAGGATTGTGGAACCCTACGAGGTATTATGGCTGCTCCACTTAAGAAGAATGAGGATATCGTAGAGACTTTATCAGAGAGAATTCTGGGGAGAGTTCTAGTTCACGATGCTATAGATCCAAAAACTGATGAAGTAATAGCTGCCGCAGGAACAGAAGTTACTGAACTACTGGCAGCTGCTATAGAAGATACTGGTGTAGAAGAAGTAGAAGTCAGATCGGTGCTTACGTGTGAGCAGAGAAAAGGAGCTTGTGCTAAATGCTATGGAAGAAACCTAGCTACAGCTCGATTGGCTCAAACCGGAGATGCAGTGGGAGTTATAGCGGCACAGTCTATTGGTGAACCTGGAACTCAGTTAACGCTTAGGACGTTCCACGTAGGTGGTACTGCCGCTAACATTGCTGATGAAAATGATATCAAAGCTAAAGGAGACGGTAAAATAGAGATAGAAGAATTAAGAGTAGTAGAAGCTATCGGTGAAAGCGGAGACAAAGAAGTAATAGTAGTATCTAGATCTTCTGAGATGAAGATAATAGATGAGAAGACAGGAGTAACTGTAGCTACTAGCAATATACCTTATGGAGCCAAGCTTTTAGTTCATAAGAAAAAGAAAGTAAAGAAAGGAGATGTTATCTGTACATGGGATCCATATAACTCTGTAATTGTTTCTGAAGCTGAAGGTAAAGTTGTATTCGATAATGTAGAATCCGGAATTACTTATAGAGAAGAAGTAGATGAGCAGACTGGATTTACCGAGATGGTAGTAATCGAAACTAAGGATAAGAAGAAAAACCCAGTAATCAACGTAGAAAAAGGTGGTGAAATACTGAGAAGTTATTCTCTTCCAGTGGGTGCTCACATCTCTGTGCAAGAAGGAGCTAAAATCACTTTAGGTGATACTATAGCAAAAATACCAAGAATAGCAGGTAAGTCAGGTGATATTACCGGGGGTCTACCAAGAGTAACAGAGTTATTCGAGGCTAGAAACCCATCTAATCCAGCTGTTGTATCTGAGATAGATGGTATCGTTTCTTTCGGTAAGATTAAGAGAGGTAACAGAGAGATCATCGTAGAGTCTAAGACTGGTGAAGTGAAGAAATATTTATGTTCTTTATCTAAGCACATCTTAGTTCAGGAAAATGACTTCGTAAAAGCTGGTATGCCGCTTTCAGATGGAGCTATTACTCCTGCAGATATATTAGCAATAGAAGGACCAACAGCGGTTCAGGAGTACTTAGTAAATGAAATCCAAGAAGTATATAGACTTCAAGGGGTGAAGATTAATGATAAGCACTTCGAGGTAATCGTTCGTCAGATGATGAGAAAAGTGATCATCGAAGATCAGGGTGATACTAGATTCTTAGAAAAGCAGTCTGTAGATAAGGCTGAGTTTATGAGAGAAAATGACGAAGTATACGGAATGAAAGTAGTTATTGAGGCAGGTGAATCTGAAACTGTTAAAGCAGGTCAAATCCTATCGGCTAGAAAACTTAGAGATGAGAATTCTAAACTGAAAAGAAAAGCCATGGCATTAATAGAAGCTAGAGATGTCGTTCCAGCTACTTCTAGACCTTTATTACAAGGTATTACTAGAGCTTCTCTTCACACACAGAGTTTTATATCTGCAGCATCCTTCCAGGAAACTACTAAAGTGCTAAATGAGGCAGCAGTAGCAGGTAAGGTTGATTACTTAGCAGGATTAAAAGAGAATGTAATCGTAGGACATCAAATTCCAGCGGGGACAGGAACTAGAGTATTCCAAAAAGTAATAGTAGGGAGTCAAGAAGAATTCGATGCTTTAACTGCTAAGAAAGAA
>Ga0206687_1031858_pt1 | contig 13076 bp, 9 predicted proteins | sample M130m12015metaT_FD_156016 | JGI IMG/M metagenome (GOLD analysis project Ga0206687, IMG submission 156016) | Metatranscriptome of ammonia-oxidizing marine archaeal communities from Monterey Bay, California, United States - M1 30m 12015... | ecosystem: Environmental > Aquatic > Marine > Intertidal...
ATAGAACAAAACACACATCATTGCCGATGTAGCTCAGGGGTAGAGCGTTTCCTTGGTAAGGAAGAGGTCAGGGGTTCAATTCCCCTCATTGGCTCTAGATATAAAGGTTAATCTATTAATTAATTATAATAACTAAATAAAAGCAATAAGTCATGGCTAAAGAAAATTTTGACCGGTCTAAACCACATCTAAATATTGGTACAATTGGTCACGTTGATCATGGAAAGACTACTTTAACTGCTGCCATTACTACAGTTTTGGCAAAGAAAGGTTTTTCTGATATGGTAGCTTTCGATAAAATCGATAACGCACCAGAAGAGAAAGAAAGGGGTATAACAATTAACTCGTCTCACGTAGAATATTCTACTGCAAATAGACATTACGCTCACGTTGACTGTCCAGGTCACGCCGATTACGTAAAGAATATGGTAACGGGTGCTGCACAAATGGATGGAGCAATTTTAGTTGTTGCATCTACTGATGGGCCAATGCCACAAACTAGAGAGCACATCTTATTGGCTCGTCAGGTTGGAGTTCCTACTATCGTTGTTTTCATGAACAAGGCTGACATGGTTGATGATGAAGAGTTGTTAGAGTTAGTTGAAATGGAAATTAGAGAATTATTATCGTTCTACGATTTCGATGGTGACAACACTCCAATTATCTCAGGTTCTGCATTAGGTGCATTGAACGGTGAAGCACAGTGGGAAGAAAAAGTAATGGAATTGATGGATGCTGTTGATAGCTATATTCCAATTCCTCCAAGGGATACTGATAAGCCATTCTTAATGCCAATTGAAGATGTATTCTCAATTACAGGTAGGGGAACTGTTGCCACAGGTAGAATCGAAACTGGAGTTATTAACTCAGGTGAAGAAGTTCAAATCATGGGAATGGGAGCTGAAGGTTTAAAATCAGTTGTAACTGGTGTTGAAATGTTTAGAAAAATTCTTGATCGAGGAGAAGCTGGAGATAATGTAGGTTTATTGTTAAGAGGTATTGAAAAAACTCAGATTGGAAGAGGTATGGTAATGGCGAAGCCAGGATCAATTACTCCTCACACAAAATTCAAGGCTGAGGTTTATATCTTGAAGAAAGAAGAAGGTGGACGTCATACTCCATTTCAAAATAAATATCGTCCGCAGTTCTACTTAAGAACAACTGACGTAACAGGAGAAATCTTCTTAGACGAAGGAAGAGAAATGGTAATGCCTGGTGATAACGTAACTATTACTGTTAACTTGATTAACAAAGTTGCAATCAACAAAGGTCTTCAGTTCGCCATCAGAGAAGGTGGAAGAACAGTAGGAGCAGGTCAAGTTACTGAAATTATTGAGTAATCAATAAAAGAGTACAGTTAGAAAAGGTGTTAGTCATTCGGTTAACACCTTTTCTTGACTTTTAAATTTACGGGTGTAGCTCAATTGGTAGAGTAGTGGTCTCCAAAACCATTGGCTGGGAGTTCGAGTCTCTCCACCCGTGCAGAGAAAATAAAATTATGTCGAAGTTAAGAACATACATAGAGGAATCAACAGACGAATTGCTTAACAAAGTAAGTTGGCCAACTTGGAGCGAGCTGCAAAGTAGCGGAGTAGTTGTAATGATTGCATCTATTATCATTTCTCTGATTATTTTTTTGATGGACTCCACTTTTAGTACGTTGATGGAAAAAATCTACGAAATCATTTAATATTGATAGGAGATAAACATGGGCGAGGATAATAACAAAAAGTGGTACGTCGTTAGAGCAATTAGCGGTAAAGAGAAAAAGGTAAAGCTTTACATTGAAGATGAGATAAACCGTCTGAAATTGAATGACTACGTGAGTCAAATTTTGATTCCAACGGAAAAGGTTTATCAGATTAGAAATGGCAAAAAAGTAAGCAAAGAAAGAAGTTTCTTTCCCGGATATATATTGATCGAAGCTAACTTGGTTGGCGAAATTCCTCACTTAATTCAAAAGACGACTAATGTAATTGGTTTCTTAGGTGCGGAGAAAAGAGGAGAGCCCCTTCCTTTGAGACAATCTGAGGTGAATAGAATTTTAGGTAAGGTTGATGAGTTAGCGGAGAGTGAAGAGGAGATGAACATACCATTTATTGTTGGTGAATCAATTAAGGTTATTGATGGTCCATTCAACGGGTTTAATGGCAGCATCGAAGAAATTAACGAGGAGAAGAAGAAATTAAAGGTTATGGTGAAGATTTTCGGAAGAAAGCAGCCACTGGAACTAAGTTTCCTTCAAGTAGAAAAAGAATCATAATAGACATTATTAAAATAGCAAGAAATGGCTAAAGAAGTTACTGGAATTATTAAATTACAAATCAAAGGTGGAGCGGCAAACCCTTCACCACCAGTTGGACCTGCACTTGGTGCGAAGGGTGTAAACATCATGGATTTCTGTAAGCAGTTTAATGGTAGAACCCAAGATAAAGCTGGGAAAGTATTACCGGTTGTTATTACTGTTTATGGTGATAAATCATTTGATTTTGTAATTAAAACTCCTCCTGCAGCGGTGCAGTTGTTAGAGAAAGCTAAATTAAAGTCTGGTTCAGCTGAGCCAAACAGAAACAAAGTAGCTTCTGTAACGTGGGATCAAATAAAGGAAATTGCAGAAGATAAGATGGAAGACCTTAATGCATTCAAAATGGAATCAGCAATGAGTATGGTTGCGGGTACAGCAAGAAGCATGGGTATTACAGTTAAAGGACCAAAACCTGCATAGTAGGTTAAAATAAAGAGACATGGCAACATTGACTAAAAAGCGTAAAGACGCTCTTGCAAAGATTGAAAAAGATAAGTTATATTCTTTAAAGGAAGCTTCTTCATTATTGAAGGATTTGTCCTCAACAAATTTCGACTCATCAGTTGATTTAGCGGTAAGATTAGGAGTTGATCCTAGAAAAGCTAATCAAATGGTAAGAGGAACAGTAACACTTCCTCATGGTGTTGGAAAAACGGTAACCGTTTTAGCATTGGTGACTCCTGATAAGGAAGCTGAAGCAAAAGAAGCAGGTGCTGACTATGTTGGCCTTGACGAATATGTAGATAAAATCAAAGGAGGTTGGACAGACGTTGATGTAATTGTAACGATGCCTAGTGTTATGGGTAAAGTTGGTGCGTTAGGTCGTGTTTTAGGACCAAGAGGTTTAATGCCAAACCCGAAGTCAGGCACAGTTACTATGGATGTAGCTAAAGCCGTTGCAGATGTTAAGGGTGGTAAAATTGATTTCAAGGTAGATAAGTATGGAATTATTCATGCATCAGTTGGAAGAGTTTCTTTTGATGCCGATAAGATCAAAGAGAACGCTTCTGAGATGCTTCAAACAATTAATAAGTTGAAGCCAGCTGCAGCAAAGGGTGTGTACATAAAAAGTATTTGTGTTTCAGGAACAATGACTCCTGGCATACATGTTGACCCAAAAGACATTTAGACGACTAATTATTCATCATTCTATACCATTTAGAAATGACAAAACAAGAAAAGCACGAAATCGTAAAGAACTTATCAGAGAAGTTGAATGAAAATAACATTTTCTACTTAGCTGATATTTCAGAGTTAGATGCAGAGACTTCTTCTAAACTTAGAAGAATGGCATTTAAAAGAGAAGTTTCTTTAAACGTTGTAAAGAATACATTACTTAGAAAAGCATTAGAAGCTGCTGAAGGAAGTTATGAAGAGTTTTACGATGTGTTAAAGGGAAATACATCAATTCTTTTTTCAGAGGTTGGAAATGCTCCAGCTAAGCTGATTGAAGAGTTCAGAAAGAAAAATGATAAACCAATCCTTAAAGGAGCTTACATTGAAGAGGCTATTTATATTGGTGACGATAAGATTGCAACTCTTTCTCAGATTAAATCTAAAGAAGAGCTTATTGGAGATATCATTATGTTACTCCAATCTCCTGCTAAAAATGTTGTATCTGCTCTTAAGTCGGGCGGAGGAACTATTGCAGGCTTGGTTAAAACCCTTTCTGAAAGGGAAGCATAAAACGTGTACGCACTCTCAATTTATATAAATTAAACAAACAAACAAAAACAAAATAAAATGGCGGATTTAAAAGCGCTTGCTGAAGAGTTAGTAAACTTGACAGTAAAAGATGTAAACGAATTAGCAACAATCCTTAAGGATGAGTATGGCATTGAGCCCGCTGCTGCAGCTGTAGCAATGGCTGGTCCTGCTGCAGGTGGAGACGCCGGTGGAGCTGAAGAGAAAACTGAATTTGACGTTATCTTGAAAGCAGCTGGTGGATCTAAATTAGCGGTTGTTAAATTAGTAAAAGAATTAACCGGTTTAGGTCTTAAAGAGGCAAAAGAATTAGTTGACGGAGCACCAAAACCATTAAAAGAAGGTGTATCTAAAGACGAAGCAGAAGGTCTTAAAACTCAATTAGAAGAGGCTGGAGCTGAAGTTGAGCTTAAGTAATACAAGCCCAACTAATAATATTTAGGTTTAGATCTCATCCCGAATTTACGGGATGAGGACTAAACCCTTTTCTGTTTATATCTAAGTACTAATAAACACTCCTTCAGATGGCTAACGCATCATTATCAAAATTGCAAGACAGAGTAGGTTTTGCTGCTATAAAAAATAAATTAGATTATCCTGATTTTCTTGACATTCAACTACAGTCATTTCAGGATTTCTTTCAATTAGATACTTCTCCTGAATTTAGGGATACAGAAGGTCTATATAGAGTTTTTAGTGAAAACTTCCCTATAACTGATGCTAGAAATCAGTTCGTTCTTGAGTTTTTAGATTATTTCGTTGATCCTCCAAGATACAGCATTGAAGAATGTATCGATAGAGGTTTAACATACAGTGTTCCGCTTAAGGCGAAGCTAAAGTTATATTGTACAGACCCAGAGCATGAGGACTTTGAAACAATTGTACAAGATGTTTATTTAGGTACTATACCTTACATGACACCTAAAGGAACATTCCTTGTTAATGGAGCAGAGAGAGTTATTGTCTCTCAATTGCATAGATCACCAGGTGTATTCTTTGGACAATCTAGGCATGCAAACGGAACAAAACTATATTCAGCAAGAGTAATTCCTTTCAAAGGTTCTTGGATTGAGTTTGCTACAGACATTAACAATGTGATGTATGCATACATTGATAGAAAGAAAAAGTTACCTGTAACCACTCTTTTAAGAGCTATCGGTTTCGAGTTTGATAAAGATATCCTGGATATTTTTGAATTAGCTGACGAAATCAAAGTAAGTAAAGCTGCCGTAAAGAGAGTTTTAGGAAGAAAGTTAGCTGCAAGGGTTCTTAGAACTTGGGTAGAGGATTTCGTAGATGAAGATACGGGAGAGGTTGTATCTATTGAGAGAAATGAAGTAGTCATTGATCGTGAGACGATTATAGAGAAAGAGCATATTGATGCTATCTTAGTATCCGGAACGAAGACAATTATTCTTCACAAAGAAGATGTAAATTCTGCAGATTTCGCGATAATTTACAACACCCTGCAAAAAGATCCTTCCAACTCAGAGAAGGAAGCGGTAGAACACATTTACCGTCAACTTAGAAATTCTGAGCCGCCAGATGTGGAAACAGCTAGAGGAGTAATTGATAAATTATTCTTTTCAGAGACTCGTTATGATTTAGGAGAGGTAGGTCGTTATAGAATCAACAAAAAATTAGGCTTAAATATTGAGCCTAATACTAAAATATTAACAAGAGAAGATATTATATCTATCATCAAGTACCTTATTGAGTTGATTAACTCAAAGGCTGATGTAGATGACATTGACCACTTATCTAACAGAAGAGTTAGAACTGTAGGTGAACAACTGTATAACCAATTCGGTGTTGGTCTTGCAAGAATGGCAAGGACTATCAGAGAGAGAATGAATGTTAGAGATAACGAGGTATTTACTCCTGCCGATTTGATTAATGCGAAGACCTTGTCAGCTGTAATTAATTCGTTTTTTGGAACGAATCAGTTATCGCAGTTTATGGATCAAACGAATCCACTTTCTGAGGTTACGCATAAACGAAGAATGTCTGCATTAGGACCAGGTGGTCTATCAAGAGAAAGAGCAGGTTTTGAGGTACGTGATGTTCACTATACTCACTACGGAAGACTTTGTCCGATTGAAACTCCGGAAGGACCGAACATTGGATTAATTTCATCTTTATGTGTTTACGCTAAAGTAAATCGTCTTGGTTTTATTGAAACGCCTTACAGAAAGGTTTCTGATAACACAGTTGGGTTAAGTGATAAAGAGGTTATCTACTTAAGTGCTGAAGAAGAAGACGAGCAAACAATTGCACAAGCGAACGCAATTATAGGTGAGGATGGTAAATTCCAAACTGAAGTTGTTAAAGCTAGATACGAAGGTGATTTCCCATTAGCTAAACCAGAAGAGGTTACTTTAATGGATGTATCTCCTAACCAGATTGCTTCGATCGCGGCTTCATTAATTCCATTCTTGGAGCATGATGATGCAAACAGAGCATTGATGGGATCTAACATGCAGCGTCAGGCAGTTCCATTATTGCAGCCTGATTCGCCAATTGTTGGAACAGGTTTAGAGAAGCAAGTTGCTGTAGATTCTAGAGTTTTAATTAACGCGGAAGGAACAGGTGTGGTAGAATACGTAGATGCGAATAAGATTATCGTTACCTATGATAGATCAGAAGATGAAGAGTTAGTCTCATTCACTGAGCCTACAAAAACATACACTCTTACTAAGTACAAGAAGACAAACCAAAGTACTACAATTAACTTGAATCCAATCGTAATGAAAGGAGACAAGGTAACTAAGGGACAAGTTCTTTGTGAGGGTTATGCAACCCAAGGTGGAGAACTGGCTTTAGGTAGAAACTTAAAAGTGGCCTTTATGCCATGGCAAGGTTACAACTTTGAAGATGCGATTGTAATCTCTGAAAAAGTTGTTTCTGAGGATTTGTTTACTTCGGTTCACGTTGATGAATTTACACTTGAGGTAAGAGATACCAAGAGAGGTGTTGAAGAGTTAACAGCTGATATTCCTAACGTAAGTGAAGAAGCTACAGCTGACTTAGATGAAAATGGTTTAATTAGAATTGGTGCAAAAGTAAAAGAGGGTGATATATTAATTGGAAAGATTACACCAAAAGGAGAGTCTGATCCAACACCTGAAGAGAAATTATTGAGAGCAATTTTTGGCGATAAAGCCGGAGATGTTAAAGATGCTTCATTGAAAGTGCCACCATCAACCAAAGGAGTTGTAGTTGGTAAGAAATTATTCGAAAGAGCTGTGAAAGACAGAAAGTCTAGAGCAGATGAAAAGAATCTTATCTTAAAATTAGACGAAGAAGAAAGAAAAGAAATCTCTAAGTTGAAGGAAAGATTAGTTGAGAAATTGTATTCTGTTGTAAACGGAAAGACAGCTCAGGGAATCCAGAATTATTACAATGAAGAGCTAATTCCAAAAGGAACGAAGTTTACTCAAAAAGTTCTACAAAAAATTGATGATTTTGCATTTATCGATTACAAAAGCTGGACTACATCGGATGAGTTAAACCAAACGATTAAGACCATGTTGCATAATCACAACATGAAGGCAACCGAGATTCAAGGAAAGTATAAGCGTAAAAAGTATGCCTTAACTGTAGGTGACGAGCTACCAACAGGTATTATGAAATTGGCTAAAGTTTATTTAGCTAAGAAACGTAAGCTTAAGGTTGGTGATAAGATGGCGGGACGTCATGGAAACAAAGGTATTGTTGCTAAAATTGTACGTCATGAAGATATGCCATTCTTAGATGATGGGACTCCAGTAGATATCGTATTGAATCCACTTGGTGTACCTTCTCGTATGAACCTTGGTCAGATATATGAAACTGTTTTAGGTTGGGCAGGAGAAAAATTAGGAGTAAAATTTGCAACACCAATCTTTGATGGTGCAACTGCTGACGAAATCAACAGCTTTACAGATAAAGCAGGTGTTCCAAGATCAGGAAGAACTTTCCTTAAAGATGGAGGAACGGGAGAATCTTTCGATCAACCAGCTACTGTAGGAATTATCTACATGCTGAAACTTGGTCACATGGTTGAGGATAAAATGCATGCTAGATCTATTGGACCGTACTCACTTATTACTCAGCAACCACTTGGTGGTAAGGCTCAGTTTGGTGGTCAGCGTTTTGGAGAGATGGAAGTATGGGCATTAGAAGCATTTGGTGCAGCTAATATCCTACAAGAAATCTTGACCATTAAATCTGATGATGTTATGGGTAGAGCGAAAGCATACGAAGCAATCGTGAAAGGAGAAAGTATGCCAGTTCCTGGTATTCCAGAATCTTTCAATGTATTACTTCATGAATTAAGAGGGTTGTGTTTGAATATTACCTTATCTGAAAAGGATAAAGTGACTGTTTAATTCAACTGATAAAGAGATTATTAACATAATAATATAATTATGGCTTTTAGAAGAGACAATAAGGAAACAAGTAGATTCTCTAAGATTACAATAAGCCTTGCTTCACCTGAAATGATTTTAGAAAAATCAAATGGTGAGGTATTGAAGCCGGAGACAATCAACTACAGAACTTACAAACCTGAAAGAGATGGTTTGTTCTGTGAAAGAATATTTGGTCCGGTAAAAGATTACGAGTGCCACTGTGGTAAGTACAAAAGAATCCGTTACAAGGGTATTGTTTGTGACCGTTGTGGGGTTGAAGTAACAGAGAAAAAGGTACGAAGAGAAAGAATGGGACACATTTCATTAGTGGTTCCTGTTGCTCACATTTGGTACTTTAAATCGCTGCCAAACAAAATTGGATACCTTCTTGGATTACCAACTAAAAAGTTAGATACCATTATTTATTACGAACGATACGTTGTAATTAATGCTGGTGGTGCTAAAAATGCAGAAGGTGAGCCGGTTGAATACTTAGACTTTTTAACAGAGGAGGAGTACTTGGATATTTTGGACACCATGCCAAAAGAAAACATGTACTTGGAAGATAGTGATCCAAATAAATTCATCGCGAAGATGGGTGCTGATGCACTTTTCGAATTGTTGAAGCGATTGGATTTAGACTCTTTATCTTACGATTTAAGACATAAAGCAAATACAGAAACCTCTCAACAAAGAAAGAATGAAGCCTTGAAAAGACTTCAGGTTGTAGAGGCATTTAGAGCTGCAAACGGTCATATCGAAAATAGACCAGAATGGATGATTGTTAAGGTCGTTCCAGTTATTCCACCAGAATTGCGTCCATTGGTGCCGCTTGATGGTGGTCGATTTGCAACTTCTGATTTGAATGACTTATACAGAAGAGTAATTATTAGAAACAACCGTTTGAAGAGACTGATGGAAATTAAAGCTCCTGAAGTTATTCTAAGAAACGAGAAGAGAATGTTGCAAGAAGCAGTAGACTCATTGTTCGATAACTCTAGAAAGTCTTCAGCGGTAAAAACTGATTCAAACAGAGCCTTAAAATCTTTATCAGACAGTTTAAAGGGTAAGTCAGGTCGTTTCAGACAGAACTTATTAGGAAAAAGGGTAGATTATTCTGCTCGTTCTGTAATTGTTGTTGGTCCAGATTTGAAGCTACACGAATGTGGTATGCCGAAGGATATGGCTGCTGAACTTTACAAGCCTTTCGTAATTAGAAAGCTGATTGAAAGAGGTATCGTAAAAACAGTAAAATCAGCGAAGAAAATAGTTGATAAGAAAGAGCCTGTTGTTTGGGATATTTTAGAAAACGTATTGAAAGGGCACCCAATTCTATTGAACAGGGCTCCAACGCTTCACAGATTAGGTATTCAGGCTTTCCAGCCGAAGCTTATTGAAGGAAAAGCAATTCGTCTTCACCCGTTAGTTTGTACGGCATTTAACGCGGATTTTGATGGGGATCAGATGGCTGTTCACTTACCACTTGGTAACGCAGCAATTTTGGAAGCTCAACTATTAATGTTAGCTTCTCATAACATCTTAAATCCTGCCAACGGTTCCCCTATTACAGTTCCTTCTCAGGATATGGTACTAGGTCTTTATTATTTGACCAAAGAAAGAGTTACCGACGACGTAAAAGTGATTAAAGGTGAAGGCAAAACTTTCTATTCTCCTGAAGAAGTTATTATTGCTAATAACGAAGGAAGACTAGATATTCATGCAAAAATAAAAGTGAAAATTACTAGGGCAGGTGAGACGAAATTAATCGATACAACTTGTGGTAGAGTAATATTTAACGAGCACGTGCCAGCAGAGGTACCTTACATAAACGAATTATTGACGAAAAAATCTTTAAGAGATATTATTGGAGATATTTTGAAGGTAGCTGGTACGGCAAAAACTGCTAATTTCTTAGATGATATTAAGACCTTAGGTTACAATATGTCATTTAAAGGAGGTCTATCATTTAATTTGGAGGACGTAATTGTTCCGCCGGAGAAGGAAGCAATGATGGAGAAGGCAAACACTCAAGTAAAAGAGGTTTGGGATAACTATAACATGGGGTTCATTACGAACAACGAGCGTTATAACCAAATTATTGATATTTGGACGCATACAAACACTAGATTGACCAATACGGTGATGGATCGTTTGAAAAACGATAACCAAGGGTTTAACTCGGTTTATATGATGTTTGATTCTGGAGCAAGGGGTTCTAAAGAGCAAATTCGTCAGCTTTCAGGAATGAGGGGTTTGATGGCTAAGCCACAGAAATCTGGTTCAAGTGGACAAGAAATTATTGAAAACCCAATTCTTTCTAACTTTAAGGAAGGACTTTCAATTCTTGAGTACTTTATTTCAACTCACGGTGCACGTAAAGGTTTGGCCGATACAGCACTGAAAACTGCAGATGCAGGTTACTTAACTAGAAGATTGGTTGATGTATCGCAAGATGTTGTTATTTCTGAGGTAGATTGTGGCACACTGAGAGGTGTTACTATTTCTGCTTTAATGAAGAACGATGATGAAGTTGAATCACTTTACGATAGAATATTAGGTAGAGTAACAGTTCACGATGTTTACCATCCAAACACCGGCGATTTAATTATTGCTGCTGGTGAAGAGGTAACTGAAGAGATTGCTAATGAGATTCATGAATCTCCAATTGACGAGCTTGAAATGCGTTCAGTGCTTTCTTGTGAATTAAAAAGAGGTGTTTGTTCTAAGTGTTACGGAAGAAGTTTGGCTACAGGCAGAATGGCACAAAAAGGAGAGTCTGTAGGAGTTATTGCAGCACAATCAATTGGAGAGCCAGGTACACAGTTAACACTTCGTACGTTCCACGTTGGTGGTACGGCATCTAAAATTGCTGATGACTCAAGAGTTGAAGCAAAATACGATGGTATTTTAGAGATAGACGAGCTAAGAACAGTAGATGGTGAAGACAGAGACGGAAAGAAAGTTTCTATCGTAGTTGGACGTTCTGCTGAGGCAAGAATATTAGATCCTAAAACTAATATTGCTTTGATGACAGCAGTAATTCCTTACGGTTCTATTTTGGTTGCAAAGGAAGGAGCTAAGGTGAAGAAAGGTGAAATGATCTGTTATTGGGATCCATATAACGCATTGATTATTGCTGAAGTTTCGGGAACAATTGCTTTTGAAAACTTAGTAGATAGTATTACTTACAAGGAAGAGTCTGATGAGCAAACTGGATTTACTGAGAAAGTAATTATTGAGTCTAGAGATAAAAAGTTAATTCCTGAAATTAAGTTGTTTAACTCAAAGAAAGAAGTAATCAAGACATACAACTTGCCTGTTGGAGCTCACATTGTAGTGAAGGAAGGAGATAAGATTGAAAGTGGTAAAACGCTTGTTAAGATACCTAGAACATCAGGTAAATCAGGTGATATTACGGGTGGTCTTCCTAGAGTAACGGAATTATTTGAAGCTCGTAACCCATCTAATCCTGCTGTTGTTTCTGAAATTGACGGAATCGTTTCTTTTGGAAAGATTAAGAGAGGTAATAGAGAGGTTATAATTGAGTCAAGAACAGGTGAGGTTAAGAAATACTTAATCAATCTTTCTAAGCACATCCTTGTGCAGGAAAATGACTTTGTTAGAGCAGGTGTTCCATTGTCAGATGGAGCGATTACACCAGCGGATATCTTAGCAATTAAAGGACCTACACAAGTTCAAGAATATTTAGTAAACGAAGTACAGGAAGTATACCGATTACAAGGTGTAAAGATTAACGATAAGCACTTTGAAGTAATCGTTAGACAAATGATGCGTAAAGTTATTATTGAAGATCCGGGCGACACAAGATTCTTAGAAAAGCAAATTGTAAATAAATCAGACTTTGCAGTAGAGAATGATTGGATATTTGGTAAGAAGATCGTTGTAGAACCAGGTGAGTCTGAGGGCTTGAAAGCAGGACAAATCATTTCTCCACGTAAGTTGAGAGAAGAGAACTCTATGTTGAGGAGACAAGACAAGAAGACGGTTGAGGCTCGAGAAGCAATTCCAGCTACTTCCAATTCAGTTCTTCAAGGAATTACTAGAGCATCTTTACAAACAGATAGTTTCATTTCAGCAGCCTCCTTCCAAGAGACTACAAAAGTGTTGAACGAAGCAGCGGTAAATGGAAAGGAAGATACGTTAATGGGCTTGAAAGAGAACGTTATTGTTGGACACTTAATTCCTGCAGGTACCGGTTTAGACGACTACCAAGAATACGTTGTAGGCTCAAACGAAGAGTACGAAATGCTGAAAGCTAGTAAAGAGCAAGCAGAGGAAGAAGTAACTGTTGATGAAGTAGAAAACGCAGAATAAGATGGCAGACGATAATAACAATCAAACGCAACAAGACGGTAAACTCAACATTGAGTTAACTGAAGAGGTAGCGGAAGGAACCTATTCGAATTTGGCTATCATTAGCCATTCAAGTTCTGAATTTGTTTTAGATTTTATTAAAGTTATGCCGGGCTTACCAAAAGCTAAAGTGAAATCACGTATAATGATGACACCACAGCACGCAAAAAGATTGGTAAGAGCGTTGCAAGACAACATCAATAAGTTTGAGCAGCTAAATGGAGCCATAAAAGAAAGTGATCAACCTCATTTTCCGATGAACTTCGGCGGCCCTCAAGGTGAAGCTTAACTAGTATTTGAAC
>Ga0206687_1225080_pt1 | contig 13074 bp, 9 predicted proteins | sample M130m12015metaT_FD_156016 | JGI IMG/M metagenome (GOLD analysis project Ga0206687, IMG submission 156016) | Metatranscriptome of ammonia-oxidizing marine archaeal communities from Monterey Bay, California, United States - M1 30m 12015... | ecosystem: Environmental > Aquatic > Marine > Intertidal...
AAGGGTTTGAAAGAACATATAAATTGATCCGAAACAATTGAAGACAGAGGCTGACAATTCATATCAAATTACAGCAGCCTTTTAGCAGGCGATACTAGTAATGTTAATCCGTTGGGCTTAACACGAGAACACAATACACCCAATACTAAATAAAACCCCCAAACGATGGTTGGGGGTTTTTGGTGTTTAGGCTTCTCCGGCCGGGCCAAAATTCATGGGTATGGGCGGTGCGTCTTGAGAGTTAATCTCCCCATGCTTAGCTTCATACTTTTGAAGGTTGTCCGCCAAGGCTTTTTGAAAGCGTTTGGCATGTTCCGGCGTCAAAATGATCCGCGACTGCACTTTGGCCTTTGGGGCACCGGGCATCAAGCTAACAAAGTCCACCACAAACTCCGAAGGAGAATGGTTGATAATTGCTAGATTGGAATAGGCACCACTGGCTGTGGTCGCGTCCATTTCGATATCAATCTGTTGTTCTTTTTTTGCTTCTGCCATGGCTATTATTAAATAGGCATTTCTTCTTGCTGATCGATCAACAAACTCTTATACTCGTCCTTCGAACCAACAATGGTATTGTTGTATTCGCGGAGTCCTGTTCCTGCTGGAATTTTATGTCCCACAATAACGTTCTCTTTCAAGCCGTTTAGGTGGTCTTCTTTTCCATTAACCGCCGCCTCGTTGAGTACCTTCGTCGTTTCCTGGAAGGAAGCCGCTGAGATAAAGGATTTGGTTTGTAGGGACGCTCGGGTAATTCCTTGCAACTCTGGAGTCGCTGTGGCCGGTGAGGCATCACGTGCCATCACCAAGGCTTTGTCTTCTCGTTTGAGTAAAGAATTTTCATCGCGCAACTCTCGTGCCGTGATCATTTGACCTTGCTTCAAGTTTTCGCTCGCGCCTACTTCTTCTACAATCTTCTTACCGTATAGGCTGTCATTCTCTTGGATAAAGTCGGTTTTGTAAACCAGCTGTCCTTCTAAGAAAATAGAATCCCCCGGGTCTTGAATTTTCACCTTACGCATCATTTGACGTACAACCACCTCAAAGTGCTTATCGTTGATCTTCACCCCTTGCAATCGATAGACTTCTTGTACTTCGTTCACCAAGTATTGCTGAACGGCAGAAGGGCCTTTGATTTTAAGGATATCCGTCGGTGTGATGGAACCGTCAGAAAGCGGCATGCCCGCTTTGACAAAGTCATTCTCCTGTACCAAAATCTGGTTGGATAGTTTGACAAGGTATTTTTTCACATCACCAAACTTGGATTCCACGATAATCTCACGATTCCCTCGTTTGATTTTTCCAAAAGAAACAACACCGTCGATTTCAGAAACAACCGCAGGATTGGAAGGATTTCGCGCTTCGAACAATTCCGTCACCCGTGGCAATCCTCCTGTAATATCTCCAGACTTGGCAGATTTACGTGGAATTTTAACGAGAATTTTTCCTTCTTTTATTTTCTCTCCGTCGTCCACAATCAGGTGGGCACCCACAGGAAGGTTGTAGGAACGAAGGGTGGTCCCTTTGCTATCTACAATCAATAGGGTTGGAATGAGTTTCTTATTTCGAGATTCAGAAATTACCTTTTCTTGGAAACCGGTTTGTTCGTCGATTTCTACTTGATAGGTAACCCCTTGTTCGATATTTTCAAATACGATTTTCCCTGAGAATTCAGAGACAATCACTCCGTTAAACGGATCCCACTGACAAATCAAATCGCCTTTGCTGAGTTTTGCACCGTCTTTGATTTTGATGGTCGAACCGTAAGGAATGTTGTTGGTACTCAAAACGTTTTTGGTTTTTGCATCCAAAAGCTTGATTTCAGCCGTACGAGAAATTACGATCTCAGCTGCATTGCCTTCGGCATCCAAACCGTTAACCGTTTTAAGATCTTCGATTTCAGCGACTCCTTTGAATTTAGCGATCAAAGAGTTTTCCTCTGAAATGTTTCCGGCAACCCCTCCTACGTGGAAAGTACGAAGCGTTAACTGAGTACCCGGCTCTCCAATGGATTGCGCAGCTACAACACCTACAGCTTCTCCCTTTTGCACCATTTTGCTGGTAGCGAGGTTTCGTCCGTAACATTTTACACAAATTCCTTCGCGTGCTTCACAGGTCAACGGAGAACGTACTTCCACAGCATCGATGGGTGAAGCGTTGATTTGATCTACAATTGAATCGGTAATTTCTTCTCCAGCTGCAACGATGATTTCGTTAGAACTTGGGTTTATTACATCGTGAAGCGCAACGCGCCCTAGGATTCGTTCGCCAAGAGATTCTACGATCTCTTCGTTTTTCTTCAACGCAGAAACATTGATACCACGAAGCGTATTACAGTCTTCAATATTGATGATGGCGTCTTGTGATACATCAACCAAACGACGGGTCAAGTATCCAGCATCGGCTGTTTTCAGGGCCGTATCTGCAAGTCCTTTACGAGCACCGTGGGTTGAGATAAAGTATTCCAAAATGGACAAACCTTCCTTAAAGTTAGAAAGGATCGGGTTTTCAATGATCTCCCCTCCTCCTACATTCGATTTCTTTGGTTTGGCCATCAGACCACGCATTCCTGTAAGCTGACGAATCTGCTCCTTGGAACCCCGTGCTCCAGAATCCAACATCATATATACCGAGTTAAATCCTTGTTGGTCTTCACTAATGTTTTTCATTGCGAGTTCCGTCAAGGTGGCGTTGGTTGATGTCCAAACGTCAATAACTTGGTTGTAACGTTCGTTATTGGTAATCAATCCCATGTTGTAGTTGGCCATAATACCTTCTACTTGCTTGTTGGCATCTACGATCATCTGCTCCTTTTTTGGAGGGATGATGATATCTCCTAAGCTAAAGGACAACCCTCCTTTGAAGGCAAAGCCATAGCCCATGTCTTTGATCTTATCCAAGAACTCAGCCGTTTCAGGAACGCTGGTTACTTTTAAGATACCGCCAATAATCTCCCGTAGGTTTTTCTTGGTCAATACCTCATTGATGTACCCAGCTTCTTCAGGAACAACCTCGTTGAAGAGAACACGTCCTACCGTTGATTCGATCAACTGGTATTCCAATTCGCCTTTTTCGTTAAAGTCCTTGGCGCGGATTTTAATAATCGCATTCAGATCAACACGCTTGTCGTTGAGCGCAATATGAACTTCTTCTGCCGAATAGAACACCAATCCTTCTCCTTTTACAGGATGTTCTTTGGTGGATTTTCTCGCTTTGGTCATGTAGTACAATCCCAAAACCATGTCTTGTGAAGGTACTGTGATCGGCGATCCGTTAGCAGGGTTCAAAATGTTATGCGAAGCCAACATCAATAGCTGTGCTTCCAAAATCGCTTCAGGCCCTAGGGGCAAGTGAACCGCCATTTGATCCCCATCAAAGTCGGCGTTAAAGGCCGTACAAACCAAGGGGTGTAATTGAATCGCTTTTCCTTCAATTAATTTGGGCTGGAAAGCCTGAATTCCCAAACGGTGAAGTGTGGGGGCTCGGTTGAGGAGTACTGGGTGTCCTTTCAACACGTTTTCCAAGATATCCCAAACAACGGGTTCTTTACGATCGATAATTTTCTTCGCAGACTTCACGGTCTTAACAATTCCTCTTTCGATCAACTTACGGATGATAAAAGGCTTGTATAGTTCCGCGGCCATTCCCTTAGGAAGCCCACATTCAAATAATTTCATTTCCGGTCCAACAACAATTACCGAACGTGCTGAGTAGTCGACACGTTTCCCTAATAAGTTTTGACGGAAGCGACCTTGTTTTCCTTTGAGGGAATCCGAAAGTGACTTCAAGGGTCGGTTGGATTCGGTTTTAACCGCAGATGATTTACGAGTATTGTCAAAAAGAGAATCTACAGACTCCTGAAGCATCCGCTTTTCGTTACGTAAAATCACCTCTGGCGCTTTGATCTCCACCAAGCGTTTCAAACGATTGTTTCGGATAATCACACGACGGTAAAGGTCGTTTAAGTCGGATGTAGCAAAGCGACCTCCATCAAGCGGCACCAACGGGCGCAACTCTGGTGGAATAACAGGAATGACTTTCATAATCATCCACTCGGGAAGGTTTTCCGAACGCTCGTTAGCATCGCGGAAAGCTTCCACCACCTGCAAGCGTTTTAAGGCTTCTGTTTTTCTTTGCTTAGAGGTTTCGTTATTGGCTTTGTGACGTAGTTCGTACGAAAGCTCGTTAAGGTCGATACGACCTAAAAGCTCAATCAAACACTCTGCCCCCATCTTAGCGATGAACTTATCCGGGTCGCTATCTTCCAAATATTGGTTCTCAGCCGGAAGGGTGTCCATGATATTGAGGTATTCTTCCTCAGTCAAAAAGTCCATTTTCTGAACGGCTTCTCCTTCTTCGCTTTTGGCAATTCCAGCTTGGATAACAACATAACGTTCATAATAGATAATCATGTCGAGCTTCTTGGAAGGCAATCCGAGCAAGTAGCCAATTTTGTTAGGAAGGGAACGGAAGTACCAAATGTGTGCTACTGGCACCACCAAATTGATGTGTCCTACACGATCGCGACGGACTTTCTTTTCGGTAACTTCTACTCCACAGCGGTCACAAACAATCCCTTTATAACGGATTCTTTTGTATTTCCCACAAGCACATTCAAAATCCTTAACCGGGCCAAAAATACGCTCACAGAACAAGCCGTCACGTTCGGGCTTGTGCGTTCGGTAGTTGATGGTCTCAGGTTTGAGAACTTCTCCACGTGATTTATTAAGGATGACTTCCGGAGAAGACAGTCCAATGGATATCTTATTGAATTTTTTTTGGGTAATCGGTTCGTTTGTTCTAGCCATTTCTTTGTGATACGGTGTTATAACAATTTTTTTACTCTTCCAATCGAATGTCCAATCCAAGGCCATTCAATTCATGCATCAAGACGTTAAACGACTCGGGCAATCCAGGTTCTGGGAGGGTATCTCCTTTCACGATCGATTCATAGGTCTTGGCACGTCCAATCACATCATCTGATTTTACGGTCAATATTTCTTGAAGTGTACTGGAAGCACCATAGGCTTCAAGTGCCCATACTTCCATTTCTCCAAATCGTTGCCCTCCAAATTGCGCTTTTCCTCCAAGAGGCTGTTGCGTAATCAAAGAGTATGGCCCGATAGAACGCGAGTGCATCTTATCATCAACCATATGTCCAAGTTTGAGCATATAAATCACCCCTACAGTGGCCGGTTGATCAAAACGCTCTCCAGTTCCTCCGTCATAGAGATAGGTGTGTCCAAATCGTGGAACCCCTGCCTCATCAGTAAAGGAATTGATTTCATCCAAACTAGCTCCATCAAAAATTGGTGTGGCAAACTTCTTGTCGAGTTTTTGCCCAGCCCAACCCAAAACGGTTTCATAAATCTGTCCAATATTCATTCGAGAGGGTACCCCGAGTGGATTCAAGACAATATCAACAGGGGTTCCGTCATCGAGGAAAGGCATTTCTTCTTCTCGAACAATTCGAGCAACAATCCCTTTGTTTCCGTGACGACCCGCCATCTTATCTCCTACTTTGAGCTTGCGCTTCTTAGCAATGTAAACCTTGGCCAACTTCTTGATCCCTGCAGGCAATTCGTCTCCTACACTGATGGTGAAGTTTTCTCTACGCAAAGCACCCTGTAGATCGTTTTCTTTGATTTTGTAGTTATGAATCAAATCGTTGATCAAACTGTTGGTGTCCTTGGTTGTCGTCCAAGTGCCAAGTGTTAAGTGCGTATAGTCCTCTACTGCGTTGAGCATTTTGAGGGTATATTTCTTTCCTTTTGGCAGTACTTCTTCGCCCAAGTCGTTTTGAACTCCTTGACAGGTCTTCCCATTAAGGATAGAGAATAATTTCTCAACTAAAACGGACTTTAGCTCTTGGAATTTTACATCATAGGCTACGTCTAAGGCTTCCAATTCTTGTTTGTCTTGGTTGCGCCTGCGCTTATCTTTAATAGAACGTGTAAAGAGCTTTTTATCAATCACCACACCATGCAACGAAGGGGGCGCTTTGAATGAAGCATCTTTGACATCTCCGGCTTTGTCCCCGAAAATGGCACGTAATAATTTTTCTTCTGGTGTTGGATCCGACTCTCCTTTTGGCGTGATTTTCCCAATAAGAATATCCCCAGGATTTACTTCGGCTCCAATACGGATCATTCCGTTTTCGTCCAAGTCTTTGGTTGCTTCCTCGCTCACGTTTGGAATATCGTCCGTCAACTCTTCTGTTCCCAACTTGGTGTCGCGAACATCTAAGGAATACTCATCGATATGGATGGACGTAAAGATATCTTCACGTACTACTTTCTCAGAAATTACGATGGCATCCTCAAAGTTGTATCCTTTCCATGGCATAAAGGCCACCTTCATGTTCCGCCCAAGAGCAAGTTCTCCTTTTTCTGTGGCATAACCTTGTGAAAGAACCTGTCCTTTGACAACGCGATCCCCTTTCTTAACGATGGGTTTCAAGTTGATACAAGACCCTTGATTGGTCTTACGGAATTTGATCAGGTTGTAGCTTTTGGTGTCTTCTTCAAAACGAACCAAACGCTCTTCCTCTGTCAAATCGTATTTGATTGTAATCTTGTTAGCATCTACGTATTCAACGACTCCATCGCCTTCGGCGTTGATCAGTACTCGTGAGTCAGATGCTACTTGTCGCTCTAGGCCCGTTCCTACAATTGGAGATTCAGGACGCAACAAAGGCACGGCCTGACGCATCATGTTGGATCCCATCAAGGCGCGGTTTGCATCATCATGTTCCAAGAAAGGAATCAAAGAAGCTGAGATGGAGGCGATTTGATTCGGTGCTACATCTGTATAGTTAATTTGATCGGGAGTAACCACTGGGAAGTCTGCTTGATCACGGGCAATCACACGATCGTCGGTGATTTTTCCTTTGTTGTCAACAGAAACTGTGGACTGTGCAATCAGTTTGTTTTCTTCCTCCTCGGCACTCAAGTAGATGGTGTTCTCCAAATCTACTTTTCCGTTTTCAACCTTGCGGTAAGGCGTTTCGATAAACCCGAGGTTGTTTACTTTGGCAAATACTCCCAAAGAGGAGATCAATCCAATGTTTGGTCCTTCTGGTGTTTCGATCGGACACAAACGCCCGTAGTGGGTGTAGTGTACGTCACGCACCTCAAAACCTGCACGTTCACGAGACAATCCTCCAGGACCTAAGGCCGAAAGGCGGCGCTTGTGAGTTATCTCTGCCAGTGGATTGGTCTGATCCATAAACTGAGACAACTGGTTGGTTCCAAAGAAAGTGTTGATGACAGATGAAAGTGTTTTCGCATTGATCAGGTCAATCGGTGTAAACACTTCATTGTCACGAACATTCATTCGTTCACGAATGGTTCGCGCCATACGGGCCAAACCAACACCAAACTGAGAAGACAATTGCTCGCCTACGGTTCGAACACGTCGGTTGGATAAGTGGTCAATATCATCAATTTCCGCTTTGGAATTAATCAACTCAATCAAATACTTGATGATCGTAATGATATCCAACTTGGTGAGGACTTGCTTATCCATTTCCACATCCAAGTTGAGTTTTTTATTCATTCGGTAACGCCCTACTTCTCCGAGGTTATAACGCTGGTCTGAGAAGAACAACTTATCTATAATTCCTCGTGCCGTATCCTCATCGGGTGGTTCGGCGTTTCGAAGTTGACGGTAAATATGTTCTACCGCTTCTTTTTCGGAGTTGGTAGGGTCTTTTTGCAAGGTGTTGTGAATGATGGCATAGTCGGACATATGCGCATCTTCTTTGTGCAATAAGATAGTTTTTACATCGGCTTCGATGATTTCATCGATATGCTCTTTTTCAAGGATCGTATCCCGATCGATGATGATTTCGTTTCTTTCGATAGAAATTACCTCTCCAGTATCTTCATCTACGAAATCTTCGTGCCATGTTTTCAGAACACGAGCAGCCAATTTGCGACCCAATACCTTTTTGAGTCCTGTTTTGGAAACTTTCACTTCCTCAGCCAAGTCGAAGATTTCAAGGATGTCCTTGTCTCTTTCGTAACCAATGGCACGGAAAAGGGTGGTCACAGGTAATTTTTTCTTACGGTCGATGTAGGCATACATCACACTATTGATATCGGTTGCGAATTCAATCCATGATCCTTTGAATGGAATCACACGTGCCGAATAAAGCTTGGTACCGTTGGCATGGAACGATTGTCCAAAGAAAACACCAGGGGAACGGTGCAGCTGAGAAACAACGATTCTTTCAGCACCATTGATAATGAAAGTCCCGCTAGGAGACATATAAGGAATGATTCCCAAAAATACGTCCTGAACGATGGTTTCGAAATCTTCGTGTTCTGGGTCGGTACAATAGAGTTTTAATCGCGCCTTCAAAGGTACGGAGTAGGACAAGCCTCTCTCGATACATTCTTGAATCGAATAGCGTGGCGGATCCACAAAGTAGTCCAAGAATTCTAGGACAAATTGGTTGCGGGTATCCGTGATGGGGAAGTTTTCCTTAAATGTGTTGAAAAGGCCCTCTTCAGCGCGTTCGTCTGATTTGGTTTCCAACTGAAAAAAATCCTGGAAGGATTTTATTTGTATATCGAGGAAATCGGGGTAATCTGGGGTGTGCTTAGCGGAAGTAAAATTTACTCGGTTGTGGACGGATCTCGGCATCGATTCTCTCTGTTTTTATTACCAAAAAAATTTAAATAGATATGGGGGTATCAAAAATTGAAAAAGGCTTTGGGTTCCTACCTCGGTAAGAACCCAAAGCTTTTTCTACTGTATAAAGCTTACTTGAGCTCTACTTCGGCTCCAGCTTCTTCCAAAGAACTTTTCAATCCTTCGGCTTCGTCTTTTGCAACACCTTCCTTCAATGGGCTAGGTGCGTTATCAACTAATTCTTTAGCTTCTTTCAAGCCAAGACCAGTCAATTCTTTAACGAGTTTTACTACGGCAAGTTTAGATCCACCTGCTGCTTTCAAAATCACATCAAATTCTGATTTTGCTTCAGCGGCTTCACCACCACCACCACCGGCAGGACCAGCGACAGCTACAGCAGCTGCTGCAGGCTCAATACCGTATTCTTCTTTTAAAATATCAGCCAATTCATTGACTTCTTTTACAGTCAAGTTGACTAGTTGTTCTGCGAATTCTTTTAAATCTGCCATTTTGTTAAGATTTTAAAAATTTAATTTTTCTGTTTATAAGGGTTGAGTGCGTACTTAATTAGTGTGTCAGTTTAACGTTCTGACAACGTCTTGAGGATTCCAGAAAGATTGCCCCCTGCGGACTGAAGTCCAGACACTACATTTTTGGCAGGCGACTGAAGGATCATAATGATATCTCCAATCAATTCCTCTTTCGATTTGATGGATACCAAGGCATCAATCATATCGTCACCAATGTAGATGGCTTCTTCAATAAACGCTCCTTTGAGGATCGGTTTTTCTGATTTCTTACGAAAATCCTTAATCACTTTTGCCGGGGCGTTTCCAGATTCTGAAATCATCATCGAAGTATTGCCTTTCAAAGTGTCTTGCAATTCTCCAAAATCTTTATCAGAAGCCTCCATCGCTTTGGCAAGCAAAGTATTCTTCACCACTGCCAATTTGATATTTGCTTTAAAGCAAGCACGTCTCAAATCAGAGGATTGCGAAGCATTTAGACCTGCAATATCGGTTAGGTAAAGGTTTTTTACCTCGGCCAATGTGGCTGTCAAATCTTCAATTACTTGGGCTTTTTCTTGTTTTGTCATAAAACTTGAATTTTACAAACTTAGGCCATCTTCATTTCCACAGGGATTCCAGGACTCATCGTACTGGATAGATATACACTTTTCATGTAAATCCCCTTGGTGGAAGAAGGCTTTAGTTTTTGGATTGTTTTCAATAGCTCGTCGGCATTTTCAAATATTTTTTCAGCGGAAAAAGAGGCTTTTCCAATTGCCGCATGGACAATTCCGGTTTTGTCAACCTTAAAGTCAATTTTACCACCTTTCACATCCGAAACGGCTTCCTTAATGTCCATGGTTACGGTTCCCGTTTTTGGGTTAGGCATCAAACCTCTCGGGCCGAGCACACGACCAAGGGGTCCGAGTTTTCCCATAACGCTGGGCATCGTGACAATCACATCTACATCGGTCCAACCATCTTTGATTTTTTGAAGATACTCATCAAGACCAATGTAGTCAGCTCCTGCTTCTTTGGCTTCTTCCTCCTTATCGGGAGTTACAAGCGCCAAAACACGAACGGTCTTACCTGTTCCGTGAGGTAGAGTAACTACACCACGAACCATTTCATTGGCTTTACGAGGATCTACTCCAAGACGAATTGCTAGGTCTATAGAGGCATCAAATTTAGCTGTCGATATTTCTTTTACCAGAGCAGAAGCTTCTTCTAAGGAATATAATTTCTTAAAATCCACTTTGGCTCTCGCTTCTTTCTGTTTTTTAGTAATACGTGCCATTGCTAGAAATTAAGAGTTAAAGGGAGCTTCCCCTGAAATTATGAATCCCATTGAACGCGCTGTACCAGCCACCATTTTCATAGCAGACTCTACGGTAAAAGCATTCAAATCAGGCATTTTGTCTTCTGCAATCAATTTTACTTGATCCCATGTGACACTCGCCACTTTGTTTCTGTTGGGTTCACCAGATCCTTTCTTGGCTTTGGCTGCTTCCATCAATTGAACGGCCGCTGGAGGTGTCTTAATTACAAAGTCAAATGATTTGTCTTTGTACACAGAGATTGCAACAGGAAGAATTTTTCCCTGCTTATCTTGAGTTCTCGCATTAAACTGCTTACAGAACTCCATAATATTAACCCCTGCGGCACCCAGCGCGGGTCCAACCGGTGGCGACGGATTCGCAGCACCTCCCCGAACTTGAAGTTTTAAAACTTTGTCTATTTCTTTTGCCATTGTTTTAATTGAGTTATTGATTCGCTTTGAGTGGAAGCTGAAAGGGAATCAAATTTATCAGTGTAACATTTATAATTTTTCTACTTGCATATAACTAAGCTCCAAGGGTGTTTTCCGACCAAAAATCTTCACCATCACTTCGAGCTTTCTTTTTTCTTCATTAACCTTTTCAATCGAACCGGTAAATCCATTGAAAGGACCGTCGATTACTTTAACGTTTTCACCAATCGTAAATGGAATGGCAACGTGTTCTGTGGACAGGGCCAATTCGTCTACTTTTCCAAGCATTCGATTGACTTCGGCGGTACGCAAAGGCACGGGCTCACCACCTTTGGTTTCTCCTAAGAAACCAATCACGTTGGTAACCGATTTGATAATATGAGGAATCTCACCTGTTAGGTTGGCTTTAATCATAATATAGCCAGGGAAATAGGTGCGTTCCTTATTGATTTTTTTTCCGTTACGGATCTGTACTACTTTTTCTGTAGGAACCAAAAGGTCTTCTACAGCATCTCCATATCCCATACGGTTAATTTCCGAATGGATATAATCTTTGATTTTGGCTTCCTGTCCGCTTACTGCGCGAATGACATACCATTTTTTCTCGGTAACTTCAGCCATGGGGTCTTAGTTGATGAATTTAAAATAGCCAGAAACAACAGAAGACAAGACCGTGTCAGCACCCCAGATCGCTAAGGAAAATAGCACTGAGAATACAAATACGATGACAACCAAACGTTGTAACTCGGCTCTAGGAGTCCAAGAAACATTGGTTTTCAACTCTTCGAATGAATCTTTAATATATGTTATAAATGCTGCCATATCTGTCTTTTTTCAGCACGGGTTGAGAGGCTCGAACTCCCGACACCTGGTTTTGGAGACCAGTGCTCTACCAACTGAGCTAAACCCGTTTTTATTTGACACAAAAGGCATCCGCCTTGGGCGGACACCTTAATGTATCATAAAAAAACCTTTTTTATTAGTCTAGAATCTCAGTTACCTGACCGGCACCTACCGTTCTACCTCCTTCACGGATCGCAAAACGAAGACCAACGCTCAATGCAATTGGAGAGATCAAGTCAACTGTAATAGTCAAGTTATCTCCAGGCATTACCATCTCTACTCCATCAGGAAGCACGATGTTTCCAGTTACGTCAGTGGTACGTACATAAAACTGAGGTCTGTAGTTGTTGTGGAAAGGTGTGTGACGCCCTCCTTCTTCTTTTTTCAAGATATACACCTCAGCCTTAAACTTGGCGTGTGGTGTTACAGAACCAGGCTTACAGATAACCATTCCTCTTTTGATATCTGTTTTTTCGATACCTCTCAAAAGGATTCCTACGTTATCTCCAGCTTCTCCTCGGTCTAAGATTTTACGGAACATTTCAACTCCAGTAATAGTAGAGTCTAGTTTTTCAGCACCCATACCGATGATATCAACAGCATCACCAGTGTTGGCAACCCCTGTTTCAATTCGACCTGTGGCTACTGTTCCACGACCTGTAATTGAGAATACATCTTCTACAGGCATTAAAAAGTCTTTGTCAACGTCACGTTTTGGCAATTCAATCCATGCGTCTACTTCTTCCATTAATTTCATTACAGTGTCAACCCACTTTTGCTCACCGTTCAAGGCACCCAAAGCAGATCCTAATACGACAGGAGTGTTGTCTCCGTCATAGTCGTAGAAAGAAAGTAATTCACGTACTTCCATTTCAACCAACTCAAGAAGTTCTTCATCATCAACCATATCGGCTTTGTTCAAGAATACAACGATTCTTGGCACTCCTACCTGACGACCTAAAAGGATGTGCTCACGTGTTTGTGGCATGGGTCCGTCTGTAGCTGCTACTACCAAAATGGCACCGTCCATCTGTGCAGCACCTGTAACCATATTTTTTACATAATCGGCGTGACCAGGACAGTCAACGTGAGCGTAGTGACGATTTGCTGTTTGGTATTCAACGTGTGATGTGTTGATAGTAATACCACGCTCTTTTTCTTCGGGAGCGTTGTCAATTTGGTCGAAGCTTCGTGCTTCAGACATACCTGCGTCTGCCAATACTTTTGTTATCGCAGCAGTGAGTGTCGTTTTACCGTGATCTACGTGGCCAATCGTCCCAATATTTAAGTGGGGTTTCGACCGATCAAAAGTTTCTTTAGCCATATTTGATGTTTTCT
>Ga0206687_1627524_pt1 | contig 12939 bp, 20 predicted proteins | sample M130m12015metaT_FD_156016 | JGI IMG/M metagenome (GOLD analysis project Ga0206687, IMG submission 156016) | Metatranscriptome of ammonia-oxidizing marine archaeal communities from Monterey Bay, California, United States - M1 30m 12015... | ecosystem: Environmental > Aquatic > Marine > Intertidal...
GATGAATAGCGCAGGTGGCAATTGCTACTTCGATATTGAACGACTTTGTAACGAAGCCGTTGACAGAAACTTCCGAGGTGATCCAAATTCAGTTGGGTCCGTCATTAGTTAAGCAACCTACGATTTGGTGTGGCAGACTTTTGTAAAGTGGTGCTACTCCCAGATCGAGGCTGGACGCGCCATTAACATGCCAGAGTTTGGTATCATCGGTTACCAGCAACTCAGAGAGAACATGAGAATCCTCTACGTAAGACTCTCCGAGAACTTCCTCAACAACTTCAGCCTTCAATACAAACCTGAAATGGCTGACTTTGAAAGAGAAGCCAAGAATGTCTCGTTCGAGCCTCTTCAAAAACCAAACTACGCCAACATGTCCAAATAAGCCCAGCTCGATATGAGCATTTTCAAAAATACTCTCAACAATATCTTCCAGGTTATTGGAGAGCTATTGTCTGAGAACGCTATCGTCGAGATCGACCTTATGGAGTTTGGTAAGCTCTTTGCCAACAACAGACAGGTACTCTACGACCCACTCAACAAATTGAAGCCTCAGGCTCCTCAGGGAAAACAAACCGTCAAGGCCCTCATGGACTTTGGTGTCTCAGGCAACAATGCTCAACAACAATACTACTCCCAACAGCAGTATCAAGAGCAAATGATGCAAGAGCAGATGTACAACTCCCAAGGCCGAGGATAGAGAATGCAAGGCTCAATGGGCATTCAAGGTGACTCACCACAGAGAAGATACAAGAAACCATTTGGCGATGGCAAGATTACCAAAGATCTGCTAGGTGCTGGTGATGATCCAATGGCTAAAAACCAAGATTATTCACTTTTGGCCAACAATCCAGGAGCTCTTATGAAACAAACCTTCAAGAAGCCAGGTAAAGCTGTCAGCCGATATCCTCCAGTTATCGATGCATTTAGCAGAACTCTTGCTGCTCCAATTTCCAGCGAGAGACATTACTTCTCAGTTTGTCACAAAATCGGTACCAACTTCTCTCCTTCTGCCAAGGGATTCTTCATTGATACTGAGGCCAGAGTCATCAAATTCAAAAAGATGAATGAAGGTGGCACCAAACTTGATATCGTTGGCTAAAATACCGGAATGCTCATGATCGAACCAGCTGATGAGCAAGAAGAATATGAGGCTCTTATCTATCCTCAAAATGCTGATAAGAGAAGAATTCAAGCCAGAAAGGTTTCATATGCCAGATACAGACAATATGTTGAAAATGAGATCTCCGTTGACGTGATCGCTCCAATCAGGCAATATTGGTTAACCCATATCATTGAACTGATCCCAGGTGATCTTCATGCCGTCGAAAAGGAAAGAATCGAGTACTTGATCGACACCATGCTTAATGAGATCAACAAAGACTACTTCGACTCTGTCAGAAAGAGCATTCTTGACTATATCCTCAAGAACGAATCTGAGATGAAAAGACTTGGCATCCAATAGGTTCTCAACCAACCAATTGATTGGGGTGATGATTACTATAAAGGTATTGAGCCAAATGAAGAGTGGAAACACAACGTCATGATGGCCAGAATGCTCATGTCTGAAAACTTGTGCATTTGCTCATAGGCTACACTTGAGCTTATGAAGCTTTGGTAAGATTACAAGAGCTATCTTTTCATTGAGATTCCAGAGCCAAGAACCGAGCCACAAGAGCTCTATCATTTTATCACCAGACAGGATGGTCAAATGAGCAAGATTAAAGGTCTTCTGAGCTCAGACTGGAACAAAAGTGCTGTTGATATCCTCAGAGAAGAGCTTGAAAACCTTGACAAAGACCAAGCCAAGAACTTCTTCGAGTCTGTTGCAACCCTCATGGCCAACTAAGTGCGTGAGCTCGTTGAGCAATCCGTCAACGCCTACGTTAACTTTATCCAAAGATATAAGAAAGACAGCTACCCACCACCAGACGAGATCATCAAGAGAGAATACGATGCCGATACTCCTTTCGAGGACAACTTCATCTCACTCAAGCTCACTATTGATGAGAATGAGAGCAAAAAATCTAACCCTCAAATCATTTTCAGCACTCCATTGAACACCGTTCAGAGTGAGCTTGAAAAGATAGTTGATTTAATCGTCCAATAGAGCAGCAATCTTCCAAGACCAGAGAACACCATCGCCAGAAGCGAGAAGATGCACCTCTGGGACGTCGGTGTTGAAGATGAGATCGTTGGAAAGGCAAAGAGCCAAATCTCTGAGACCTTAAGTGAGAATCTTGATGTTGTTGCCACAGCTGTCCGTGTCTATGATGACTATCTCTGGATTCTCAGAGCGAAAGAAGAGGTTTTAGATTTCATCAACCAAGAGAAGAACTATGACAAAGAGCTATTCCAACAAGAGATCGTCAAGTACCAAAATACCATTCTCGAGATTAGAGAGAACATGCCATTTGAGATTAGAATGAACATGTTCCTTATCAAGTGCAGCGACATCAACAATAGTCTCTGTGATGAGTGCGAGGACATCATGCAACTCATCCTCGATAAAGTTGCCACTCTTGTCTTCGCCGACTGGGCCACCGATATCACAGCCAATGTTAAGAGCATCAATGACCAAACTCAACACAAGTCTACCAATTCTGCTGAATTAGTTAAGCACGAAAAAAGACTCGATGAAGTCAAACAAACCGAGCAAAAGAGACTCATGGATACCTATAATGAGCTCATCGAATGGTTGGTGATGCTTAACAAGAATCCAAAGTACAAGACCCCAGAGGACCTCTTCAAGTCTGTCCAGTATGCTTTCAAACACGTCAACATGATCAACGGAATCATTGATAAGAGTGAGAACAAGCTCAAGCAAGAGAGAATCGACATTGAGAACGCACTTATGGATCAAACCAAGAGATTCCTCACCAAAATTGATGAGCAGAAGGCAGCAATTAACCAGTTCAAAGATAGAGGACAAGCTAAGCCACAATAAGCTAATCAATATTTGTATACAGATATTGCTGGTATCAACAAGGAACTTAAGTTCCTCTATGAAGAGAGAGATAGAATCAATCAACAACAAACAGACCTTGAGATGATGCCAGGAGAGTATGGAATTATCGATGAGCTTAAACCATAGATCAAACTCTATGAAGAGTTGTGGGAGCTCCAAATTAAATACACAGGTCTTCTCAAGGCCTGGAATGACGGCCCAGTTAAACAGCTTGTGCCTCCTGATGTTGAGACAGAGCATAAGCAAATGCTGAGCGCAGCTAACAAACTTGCAAGTAGATTTGAGAATGCTACTCCTAAGGTACTCAAGCCAATGTCAGTCGCCAGCGCAATGTCGAAGAATTTAGTGGAATTCCGACCATATATTCCAATTATCCATGCCTTATGCAACAAAGGTCTCAAAGCAAGACACGAAGAAGAAATCAAAGAAGCCATCACTATTGAGATCAGCCCTGAAACTAAACTCCATGATCTTAAGAACATTGGAATTAAAGAGAAAAGAGAGGTCCTCGAACAAATCAGTGATACTGCTTCCAGAGAATTCAACAATGAAAACACCATGCAGAAGATGAAAGAAGAATGGGAGCCACTAATGTTCACATGCAAAGAAGTTGCTGGAAAAGAGTCTAAAATTCTAGCAGGTGATGCTGTTGAGCTTATTCAGACTATTCTTGATGATCACATCATTAAAACCCAGACGATGAAAGGTTCTCCATTTGCCAAGTTCATGCTTGATGAAATCACCAAGTGGGAGACAGTCTTGATGAGAACTCAAGATAATCTTGATCTTTGGTTGAAGGTCCAAGCCGTTTGGATGTATCTCGAGCCAGTTTTCTCCTCAGATGATATCATCAGGCAAATGCCAGTTGAAGGTCAGCAGTTCAAGGAAGTCAACATCGCTTGGCACAATCTTATGGTCAGAATTGACAACGACCCAAGAGCTTTCACTGTTATTGAGATTGACGATCTTGGAGACACTCTGAAGCTGGCCAATACCAAACTCGAGAGAGTGCAAAAAGGTCTCAGAGATTATCTTGAATCCAAGTCTGGACAATTCCCAAGATTCTATTTCTTGTCTGATGAAGAGCTTCTTGAAATCTTGTCAGAGACAAAAGAGCCATTGAGAGTCCAACCACATCTCAAAAAGTGCTTTGAGGGTATCCATAAGCTTAACTTTGATGATGAGAAGAAAATTCATGGTATGTACTCCATTGAAGGTGAAAATGTTCCATACGTTAAGATCATTGATCCAATTGCAAGTAAAGGAGCAGTTGAAGATTGGCTTCTTTAAGTCGAGGATGTTATGCTTAAGTCCGTCAAGCAACAAATTGAAGTTGCTCATGCTGATTATGGATCAGGAACTGCCAGAGAAAAGTGGATTTTGAAATGGCCAGGTCAAGTTGTTCTGTGTATTGCCTGTACTTTCTGGACTGTTCAAACTGAAGACGTCATCAAGAAGAGCGGATTCGCAGGACTTCAGTAATACTACCAAAAACTTTCCTAACAATTGCTTGACACTGTCGAGGTCGTCAGAACTGATATCAGCAAATTGAATAGAGCCACTATTGAGGCCCTTATTGTGCTTGATGTACACGCCAAAGAGGTCATCAAGGCTGAGCTCATTGACCACTAAATTTCAGACACCAATGATTTCAAGTGGCTATCTCAACTCAGATACACTTGGGAAGACAACGACATCTGGGTAAGAATTATCAACAACAAGCTCGACTACAACTACGAGTATCTTGGTAACTCTCCAAGACTGGTTATCACAAGTCTTACAGATAGATGCTATAGAACTCTTTGTGGTGCCATTGCTCTTAATTATGGTGGTGCTCCAGAAGGCCCAGCTGGAACAGGAAAGACTGAAACAGTCAAAGATTTAGCCAAAGCTCTCGCTAGACAATGTATTGTATTCAACTGCTCAGATGGTCTTGATTACAAGATGATGGGTAAATTCTTCAAGGGTCTTTCATCTTGTGGAGCTTGGTCTTGCTTCGATGAGTTCAACCGTATTGAGCTTGAGGTATTGTCTGTCATTGCTCAACAAGTACAAAGTATTCAGTATGCTATCGAGAAGAAAGTTGAGAGATTCATCTTTGAAGACTGTGATATTCCAATCAAGCATACCTGCAATTGCTTCATTACCATGAACCCAAGTTATGCTGGTCGATCTGAGCTTCCAGATAACCTTAAAGCCTTGTTCAGAACAGTGGCTATGATGGTGCCAGACTATGCAGTTATTGCTGAGATCTCACTCTATTCTTTCGGTTTCGAAGCTGCTAAGCCATTGGCTCTCAAGATTACAACAACTTACAGTTTGTGCTCTGAGCAGCTGTCTTCTCAAGATCATTATGATTATGGAATGAGAGCTGTAAAATCTGTACTCACTGCTGCTGGTAACCTCAAGAGAGAATATATGAACGAAAATGAGAGTATCCTCATGCTTAGAGCTATCAATGATGTCAATCTTGCTAAGTTCTTGGCACATGATTTACCTCTGTTCAAAAATATTACTGGAGATCTTTTCCCAGGAACTGTTCTTCCAGAGCCAGACTATAAGGACTTGCTTAGATGTATGAATGATCAAATCGCTAAGAGAAATCTTCAGCAACATCCATACTTCATCATGAAGGTCATTCAACTCTACGAGATGATCAGAGTAAGACATGGACTCATGATCGTTGGTTTACCTTTCTCAGGAAAGTCAGAATGTCTCAGAGTTCTTGCTGGAGCTCTAACCCAACTTCACGCAGAAGGTCTCAATGGTGAGATGAAAACACACATTTCCGTAGTTAATCCAAAGTCCATTACCATGGGATAACTCTATGGTAATCACGATCCAGTTTCTCACGATTGGACTGATGGTATTCTTGCTGTTGAATACAGAACTATGTCTGCTCATATGTCCACTGAGGATAGAAGATGGTTGATCTTTGATGGTCCAGTCGATGCCATTTGGATTGAAAACATGAACACAGTACTTGATGATAACAGAAAATTGTGCCTCATGAGTGGTGAAGTTATTTCCATGTCAGCCAATATGAACATGATCTTCGAGCCAATGGATTTGGCTGTCGCCTCTCCAGCTACTGTGTCTAGATGCGGTATGGTCTATCTCCAACCACACGAGATGGGATGGATGCATCTTTACACTTCATGGAAGAACAAGCTTCCAACCAGGTTTGGCGAAGACCAAATCAAAGTTCTTGATCAACTTGTTAATGTTGTTATTCAACCAACTCTTGACTATATCTTTGCTCATACCAAAGTGACGACTCCAGTTGAGGAGCAATGCCTTGTCGTTGGTATGCTTAGAATTTGGAGAGCTCTTCTCAAAGTCTTCGATGATGAGAACCATTTCGCCCAATTTGACAAAAAGTAACTTGCTTAACAACTTGGTTCTGGCTTCCTCTTTGCTACCATCTGGTCTCTCTGCGTTTGCGTTAACACCGAATTCAGAAAACCACTTGACCTTCATTTCAAAAAGATCTGTGATGGCTCGCTCGAGGGTGTTGCTAAATTGAAGGACAAGATTCTTCCAAGTCAATTCGACAGAGGTACAATATATGACTACTGCTATATCCCAGCTACAAATGAATGGAAAAATTGGATGGAATTCACGAACAAGGATGAGGTTGATCAGTTCCCAAAGAATGCCGTTCCAAATGAAATAATTGTTACTACTGTTGACACCATCAGATACGGTTACATGCTTGAGCTCTTCATCATGAATGAAATCAGACCACTCTTTGTTGGACCAACAGGTACTGGTAAGACTGCTTACATTCAAAACGTTCTTCATCGAAAACTCTCGGAGGAGAAATTCTTGATCATTGAAATTGGTTTCTCTGCTCAGACTAATTGCAATCAAGTTCAAGATATCGTTGATGGTAAGATCGACAAGAGAAGAAGAGATCATTTCGGACCAAGACAAGGAATGAGATGCATTGTTTATATTGATGATCTTAACATGCCAAAGAAAGAGTTCTATGGAGCTCAGCCACCAATTGAGATTCTCAGACAATTCCTCGATGCTGGAGGTTGGTATGAGAGAAAAGACCCAAGACATCCATTCAGAAACATTGTCGATACTATGTTAGTCTGCTCCATGGGAACACCAGGTGGTGGTAAATCATTCATTACTCCAAGATTCCAAAGACACTTCAACATTGTTGCCTTCGCCAACTTCGATGACAATACTATGCATACCATTTTCAGATCCATTCTCAAGTGGTACTTCAGAACCGGTAGTTTTTCACCAGACGTAGCCAGCCAAGAGCAAAAGATTGTCGCTGCTACTATGAAAGTTTATGAATAAATTCAACTTGATTTGAGACCTACTCCAATGAAGACTCATTACACTTTCAATCTTAGAGATTTCTCTAAAGTTATTTGCGGTATGTGCATGTGCACCAAGAAAGAACTCACCACTGCTGATTCCACCTTGAGACTTTGGGCTCACGAGAGTGTTCGAATCTTTGGTGATCGTCTTATTAACAATGAAGACAGAATGTGGATGCTTAACTGCGTCAGAGAATGCACTAGAGCCCCATTCGGACAGAACTTCGATTCCATCTTCACTCATCTCGATACCGACAAAAATGGTAAAGTTGAGACTCTTGATGAGTTCAGAGGACTTCTTTTCGGAGATATTTACACTCCATTTGGTATTCCAGATCGTCCTTATGAAGAAATAATGGACAAGCTTAGACTCCAAAAATGCGCTGACGATGCTCTCGGCAACTACAATCAAATGTCTGACAAACCAATGCCACTCGTATTGTTCAACTTCGCCATCGAACATCTCTTAAGAATTGGTAGAATCATTAAACAACCAGGAGGTCACGCTCTCTTAGTCGGAGTGGGTGGTTCCGGAAGACAATCTCTCACCAAGTTGGCGTCTAAACTTGCTGATTTTGATATCTTCCAGATTGAAATCAAAAAGAACTATAGAATGACAGAGTGGAGAGAAGACATCAAAGAGCTCATGAGATAAGTTGCTTCCAAAGGTAACCCAACTTCTTTCATTTTCACTGATAACCAGATCAAAGAAGACGGTTTCTTAGAAGACATTAACAATATTCTCAACACTGGTGAGGTTCCAAACATCTTCCCAGCTGATGAAAAAGCTGATGCATGTGAATTAGTCAGAGGACCTGCCAAACAAGAAGAGAGATGTCCAAATGGTTCTCCACAAGAACTCTTTGCCTTCTTCCTCGAAAGATGCAAGACCAACCTTCATATGGTTATTTGTTTCTCTCCAATTGGTGCTTCTCTAAGAAATAGAATTAGAGACTTCCCATCTATTGTTAACTGTACCACAATCGATTGGTTCTCAGAGTGGCCTCCAGATGCACTGGAAGCCGTCGCACAAAAGTTCTTGATGGACGTCGAAATGGACCATGAAGTTAGACAAAACTGCGTTGTCATGGTGCAGAACTTCCATACAAGCACTGAGGTCATGAAAGATAAATTCTTCAAAATGCTGAAAAGAGTTTATTATGTGACACCAACATCTTATCTTGAGCTCATCAATACATTCAAGACTCTGCTGAAAGAAAAGAGAACAGAAATCGCAAATCTGAAAGACAGATATGCCAATGGATATGATTGCTTGGTCGAAACCGAGACAAAGGTCAATACAATGCAGAAGCAGCTCGAGGACTTGCAACCAGTATTGGTTCAGACCGGTAAAGAAACAGATGCTAAGCTTGTTGTTGTCACCAAGGAAACTGAAGAAGCTGATAAGATCAAAGCAGGTGTCGCCATTGAAGAAGCTGATGCTCAGAAGATTGCCGATGAAGCCAACGCTATTAAAGTTGATTGCGGGACACAATTAGCTGAAGCGCTTCCAGCTCTTAGAGCTGCTGAGGACGCTGTCAAGTGTATTACTCCAGGTGATATTGCTATTCTTAAGAAGCTCGCCAACCCTCCAGCTGACGTCAGACTTGTCACATAAGTGGTGTGCATGCTCTTTTAAAGACCACCAGTTTCGAAAATGAACGCTGAAACTCAGAAGAAAGAGAAGGATTACTGGCCACCATCCGTTCAACTGATGTCCGACATGAAATTCTTGCAGATGCTGGTCAACTTCGACAAAGAAACATTATTGACTTAGGCTCTCATCGATTCCATCCAACCATTTATCACTCTTCCAAACTTCACCATCGAAAAGTTGAAGAATGTATCTCAAGTAGCTATGAATCTTGCCAAATGGGTATTCGCAATGGACAAATTCTTCAATGTTAACAAAATCGTTATCCCGAAGAAACAGCAACTCAAGGTCTCTGAAGAGAAATATGCAGCTGTCATGAAGGTTCTCTCTGTCAAGCAAGCCGAGCTTAAGGTTATTGTTGATAGGGTTAACAGCCTCAAGGCTGATCTCAAGATGACTCAAGATAAGAAAGCTGATCTTGAAGCTCAAGTAGCCGATTGCGAAGCTAGACTTATTAAGGCTACGAGTCTAATTGGTGGACTCGGTGGAGAGAAGACTAGATGGAAGGCTGAGTCAGAGAGACTTGCTGTTGTCTATATTAATCTTACTGGTGATGTTTTGGTGTCATCTGGTATGATTGCTTATCTTGGTGCCTTCACTTCACTTTTCAGATCTGAACTTGCAGAGCAATGGGTCGCACTTTGCGAAGAGAAAGAAATTCCAAACTCAGGAAAGTTCAGTCTCGCCAGAGTATTGGGTAACCCAGTAACCATTAGAAACTGGGGTCTTGCTGGTCTTCCAAATGATTCATTCAGTGTTGAAAATGCCATTATTAATCAAAAAGCAAGAAGATGGCCACTCTTCATCGATCCATAAGGCTAAGCAAATAAATGGATCAAATCAATGTTCAAAGAAAATGGAATCAAAACTCTCAAGTTCACAGATGGAGCCTATTTGAAATACCTCGAGGCTGGTATTAGAAATGGTAACCCAGTTCTCATCGAAAATATTGGTGAAGAAATGGATCCAGCCATTGAGCCACTTCTTTAAAAGCAAATTGTCATCAAAGGTAACTCCATGACTTTGAAACTTGGTGATTCCGTCATTGAATATTCAAAAGATTTCAAATTCTTACTTACCACTAAACTCAGAAACCCACATTATTTGCCAGAGGTTTCCACTAAGGTTACCCTTATCAACTTTATGATTACCATGGAAGGTCTCTCTGATCAGCTCCTCGGTATTGTTGTCGAGAAAGAAAACCCAGATCTTCAAACCAAAAAGGAATAACTTGTTATTGAAGGTGCCCAAAACAAAAATAAGCTTTAAGAAATTGAAGACTCAATTTTGCATACTCTTCAAAACTCCGAAGATATTCTTGGTGATGCAGCTGGTATCCAGATTCTTGAAAACGCTAAAGTTGTTTCTGATGACATCTCAAAGAAACAAGAATTTGCCGAAAAGACTGAAAAAGAAATCGATGAAGCAAGAACAGGTTACAAACCAGTTGCTAATAGAAGTTCAGGATTGTTCTTCTGCATTACTGATTTGGCCAACATTGATCCCATGTATCAATATTCTCTTGATTTCTTCAAAAATCTGTTTATGCAATCCATCATGAACTCTGAGAAGAGCGACGACCTTGAGGAAAGACTTGGTTTCCTGAATAAAGAATTCTTAGAATCACTTTATAGAAACATTTGTAGATCTCTCTTTGAGAAAGATAAGCTTATCTTCTCATTCTTGCTTAATATCAAGCTCATGCAAATGGCAGGAGAGATTCAAGATGATGTCTTCAAGTTCCTTCTCACTGGTGGTGTATCACTTGGAGATGAACTCCCAGAAAACCCAGCTCCAGACTGGTTGTCTGCAAAGAACTGGGGAGAGCTCAATAGAATGAGCAAATTATCAGGCTTTGCTGGTTTCGTTAAGCACTTTACTTCAAATCTTGACCATTATAAGAAAATGTATGATGCTGTTGCACCACATGAAGTTCCACTTCCATAATCATTGAGCATGTACAACGACTTCCAATTCTTGTGCATCATGAGAGTTATTCGATCTGATAAGGTAACCAATGCTATTTCAGATTTCGTTGTCGGTCAACTTGGAGTCTACTTCATTACGCCACCAGATTTCGATTTAGGTATTGTCTTCAAGGACTCTAATTCATCGACTCCATTGATTTTCGTGCTTTCACCAGGTGCTGATCCACTTGCAAGTCTTCAAAAATATGCTGAGATGAAGAAGAAACAAGTTAATGCAGTATCTCTCGGTCAAGGTTAAGGACCCAAAGCCGTTAAGTTTATTGATGAGGGTGTAAAGAAAGGAACTTGGGTTGTATTGTAGAATTGTCACTTGGCTGTCAAATGGATGGGTGACCTTGAAAAGATCTGCGAAGACCTGCCTGGAAGGAAACCACACAGAGACTTCAGACTTTGGCTTACTTCATATCCATCAGCTGCTTTCCCAGTTGCTGTTTTACAGAATGGTGTAAAGATGACCAACGAGCCACCTATGGGATTAAAGGCTAACTTGATTGGTTCCTTCTCTACTTTCCCACTTTCGGATAAAGCATGGTTTGAAGGTAACACTCAACCAAAGATATTCAGAAAACTTTTGTTCTCTCTTTGCTTCTATCATGCCTTCATCCAAGAAAGAAAGTTATTCGGACCACTCGGATGGAACATTCAATATCAATTCAGTGAGAACGATCTCAGAATCAGCGCAATGTAATTGAATATTTTCATTGATGAGTACCCTGAAGCAGTACCACTGGATGCTTTGAACTACCTCACTGGTGAGTGTAACTACGGTGGAAGAGTAACAGACACCCATGACAGAAGATTAATGGCTGTTATCTTGAAAGTCTTCTACAACCATGGAACTTACAGTGACCCAGATTATAAGTACTCACCATCTGGTATCTACTACCCACCAGCTCATACTGACTACGATGGATATATTTCTTACATCAAATAGCTTCCAAACTTCCCAGAGCCTGAAATTTATGGTTTCCATTAAAACGCAGCTATCACTAAGAATCAGAATGATACTAACTTGGCCTTAGAAACTGTCCTTTGCACCCAGTCTCAAGCTGGCGGAGGTGGTGGAGGAGACTCTGATGCTCTGATTAATAAATTAGCAAACTCCATTCTCGCTGAGGTACCACAACCATACGATTAAGCAGCTGCTGAAAAGACGTATCCTATTTCCTACACTCAAAGTATGAACACCGTGCTGACTCAAGAGTTAACTAGATTCAACGGTTTGATTAAGATCATCACCAGTTCTTTGAATGACTTGAAAAAAGCTATTAAGGGAGAAGTTCTTCTTTCTGCTGATCTTGAGACAGCTCTTGGAAGTCTTGAGAACGGTCAAGTGCCAGCCATGTGGCTCAAGAAGAGTTTCCCATCCTTGAAACCACTTGGAAGTTACATCAAGGATCTAATGGCGAGACTTAACTGGTTCCAACACTGGTTGGAGACAGGCCTTCCAAATGTCCTTTGGATCACTAGATTCTTCTTTACTCATGGTTTCTTGACAGCCAACAAGCAGAACTATGCCAGAAAGTACGGAATCGCTATCGATTTGCTCAGTTATGACTTCGAGGTCCTGCCCTATTCGGATGAGGCGTCGATTGAGACGCCAGCAGATGGTATGCTCGTCAGAGGTATGTACCTTGAAGGTTGCCGATGGGACACCGAGAGCGGCGTCCTCGCTGAGTCTGCACCAAAGATCCTTTACACACCATGTCCATGGTTCTGGTTCAAGCCAATCAAAACAGAGGACATTCCAGTCAGCCAATGCTACATGGCTCCGATCTACAAGACATCGATCAGAAAGGGTATCCTCGCCACAACCGGTCACTCCACCAACTTCGTGCTGATGCTCAAGTTCCCAACTGCCGAGCTGCCAGACTTCTGGACTCTCAGAGGAGTGGCAGCCCTCTGCGCTCTCGATGACTGAGACCTGATCAACGAAACAATTATTATATTTGTATACTATCTACGAATCTTAATAAATTATTCTCATTA
>Ga0206687_1824889_pt1 | contig 12803 bp, 8 predicted proteins | sample M130m12015metaT_FD_156016 | JGI IMG/M metagenome (GOLD analysis project Ga0206687, IMG submission 156016) | Metatranscriptome of ammonia-oxidizing marine archaeal communities from Monterey Bay, California, United States - M1 30m 12015... | ecosystem: Environmental > Aquatic > Marine > Intertidal...
CTTCAAGACCACTGCCGATGTAGCTCAGGGGTAGAGCGCTTCCTTGGTAAGGAAGAGGTCACGGGTTCAATTCCCGTCATTGGCTCCATTTGCAGAAGTACATTTTTATAACGTTTAACCACAAACAACCCAAACCATGGCTAAAGAGACGTTTGATCGTTCAAAGCCGCACGTGAACATCGGGACCCTCGGTCACGTTGACCACGGCAAGACGACCCTCACCGCCGCCATCACGAAAGTGCTGGCCGACGCCGGCTTCAGCGAGGCTTCCTCGTTTGACCAAATTGACAACGCTCCAGAGGAAAAGGAGCGCGGTATTACCATTAACTCTTCGCACGTTGAGTATGCGACGGAAAACCGTCACTACGCACACGTTGACTGCCCAGGTCACGCGGACTATGTGAAGAACATGGTAACAGGTGCTGCCCAGATGGACGGCGCCATTCTCGTGGTGGCTGCTACAGACGGCCCCATGCCTCAGACACGTGAGCACATTCTGCTCGGACGTCAGGTAGGTGTGCCAACCATCGTGCCTTTCCTCAACAAAGTCGACATGGTCGATGACGAGGAGTTGCTTGAGTTGGTCGAGATGGAGGTGCGCGAGCTCCTCAGCTTCTATGAGTACGACGGGGACAACGTTCCTTGTATTCAAGGTTCTGCCTTGGGCGCACTCAACGGCGAGCAGAAGTGGGTGGACACCGTCCTTGAGCTGATGAAGGCTGTGGACGAGTACATTGAGCTGCCTGTTCGTGACAACGAGAAGCCATTCTTGATGTCAGTAGAGGACGTCTTCACGATTACAGGTCGTGGAACGGTTGCTACTGGTCGTATCGAGACGGGTGTGATCAACACAGGTGATGAGATTGACATTCTCGGTTTGAACGCCGAAGACATGAAGTCTACGATCACGGGTGTGGAGATGTTCCGTAAGATTTTGGACCGTGGTGAAGCTGGCGACAATGTCGGTCTGCTCCTCCGTGGTATTGACAAGTCGGACATCAAGCGTGGTATGGTGATTGCTGCTCCTGGCACAGTGACTCCCCACAGCAAGTTCAAGGCTGAGGTCTACATCTTGAAGAAAGAAGAAGGCGGACGTCACACTCCATTCCACAACAAGTACCGCCCACAGTTTTACTTCCGTACCACGGACGTGACTGGAGAGATCTTCCTCGAGGAGGGTCGCGAGATGGTGATGCCTGGTGACAACGTAACCATTAGCGTAGAGTTGATCTACGGTGTGGCCATGTCTCCCGGTCTCCGCTTCGCTATCCGTGAAGGTGGACGTACCGTTGGTGCTGGTCAGGTGACCGAAGTGGTCAGCTGATTTTAGACAACAATTGAAATATTAATTCTGGGGAAAGAAGGTGCCCAACCGGGCATCTTCTTTCGCCGTCTACGGGCATAGCTCAATTGGTAGAGTAGCGGTCTCCAAAACCGTTGGTTGCAGGTTCGAGTCCTGCTGCCCGTGCAAAACACCCCAACCACATGGCAAACGTCGTTGAATATGTGAAGGACAGCTACACTGAACTGGTGGAGCGCGTTACATGGCCTGCTCCAAAGCAATTGCAGGAGGCTTCGATTTTGGTGTTCATTGCATCTCTACTCATCGCAGGCGTCGTCTTCGCGATGGATTGGGTATTTGGTGTGAACAATGCTGACAGCATCTGGCAAGGTGTGATTGGCATGATCTACACTTACGTGATTTGAATCTGACCAAGACCATGAGCGAAATCGACAAGAAGTGGTACGTTGTTCGTGCCATCGGCGGGCAGGAGAACAAGGCCAAGGGATTCCTTGAGTCTGAAATCTCAGCGGCCGGCTTGTCCGATTATGTGGGTCAAATTTTGATTCCTACCGAAAAGGTGTTGCAAATCCGGAACGGCAAAAAAGTCACGAAGGAGCGCAACCACTTCCCAGGCTACGTGTTTGTGGAATGTGCCCTGATCGGCGAGGTGCCTCACGTGATTCGGAACACGCCAAGCGTGATTGGATTCTTGGGTGCAGAGAAGCGGGGGGACCCGTTGCCTTTGCGGCCGCAAGAAGTCAGCAGAATGTTGGGTAGGATGGATGAGCTTGCCGAGAGCGAGGAGGAACTGGCAATCCCATTCAAAGTAGGAGAAGTGGTGAAAGTGGGAGACGGTCCATTCAATGGATTCCACGGCACCATCGAGGAGATCAACGAAGAAAAGAGAAAACTCAAGGTGATGGTGAAGATTTTTGGACGGAAGACCCCCGTAGAGTTGGGGTTCCTCCAGGTGGAGAAGGAGTCTTAACGACAAGGATGAAACAATTTTCACTGAAACCATTTTTTAATTAGGAACAGCCAGGACGTCCCGTGCCCTGTCCCAGAATGCTTCCCTGGACACTGCGGCCGACCTGTTCACCATAAACAATAGATCCATGGCTAAAGAAGTCGCCAAGATGGTCAAACTGCAAGTAAAGGGTGGCGCTGCCAACCCTTCACCGCCGGTTGGTCCTGCACTTGGTGCGGCAGGTGTAAACATCATGGAATTTTGCAAGCAGTTCAATGGGCGTACCCAGGACAAAGCAGGCAAGGTTCTTCCGGTGGTCATCACCGTCTACAGTGACAAGTCTTTTGACTTTGTCATCAAGACATCGCCCGCAGCAGTGCAACTCATGGAAGCCGCCAAAGTCAAGAAGGGTTCTCCGGAATCCAACCGACAGAAGGTGGGCAAAGTGACGTGGGACCAAGTCCGTGCAATTGCAGAAGACAAGATGTCCGATTTGAATTGCTTTACCATTGAGTCCGCCATGAAGGTGGTCGCAGGTACAGCAAGGAGTATGGGACTGAACGTGACCGGCGATTCGCCTTCTTGATCGTCAATTCATCTAACCACAATGGCAAAACTGACACGCAAACGCAAAGCCGCGCTCGAAAAATTCGACGTGGACACAGCGTACTCGCTCGACGATGCAGCCGGGCTCGTAAAGGAAATTTCCTCTGCGACGTTCGACTCTTCTGTTGACCTCGCCGTCAGCCTTGGCGTGGACCCGCGTAAAGCCAACCAAATGGTACGTGGCACGGTTTCACTTCCTCATGGAAGCGGAAAGAATGTGCGCGTGCTGGTTCTCTGCAACCCAGATAAGGAAGCAGAAGCCAAGGAGGCAGGAGCGGACCACGTTGGCCTCGATGAATTTGTCGAGAAAATCAAAGGCGGATGGACCGATGTGGATGTGATCATCACAACTCCCCAAGTGATGGGTAAAGTGGGTGCGTTGGGCCGAATTCTCGGACCACGCGGCCTCATGCCCAACCCGAAGTCGGGTACAGTCACTATGGAGGTTGGGAAGGCCGTCCAGGACGTTAAGGCAGGTAAGATCGATTTCAAGGTGGATAAGTACGGCATCATCCATGCTTCCGTAGGGAAGGTGAGCTTTTCGAAAGAGAAGCTCGCGGAGAATGCTGGCGAAGTCCTGCAAACCTTGGTTCGTTTGCGCCCGTCTGCTGCGAAGGGCACCTACATCAAGAGCGTATTTATTAGCTCAACGATGTCACCGGGTGTCCGGATTGAATCGAAGTCTCTGAATAGCTGAACCAGGAACCCATGACACGCGAAGAAAAAAATCAAGCGATCGAGGAGCTCCAGGGAATTCTCAAGGACACCAATGTGGTGTACTTGGCGGATGCTTCGTCTCTAAATTCTGCCGACACGACAAAGTTGCGCGGGGAATGCTTTAAGGCTGACGTCACAATTCGAGTGGTGAAAAACACACTGCTTCGCATTGCGATGGAACGTATAGAAGAACGCAACTACGGCGAGCTTCTGGACGTGCTGAAAGGTCAAACAGCTTTGATGACCAGCACAGTGGGCAATGCCCCTGCGCGACTCATTGAAGATTTCCGCAAAACAAGTGAGCGCCCCATTTTGAAAGGCGCTTATGTCGAAGAAGCTGTGTACATCGGGGATGACCAACTGAAGGCCCTTACGGCGATCAAGAGCAAAGAGGAACTCCTCGGCGAACTCATTGGTCTCCTCCAGAGCCCAATGTCGAATGTCCTCGGCGCACTGCAATCCGGTGGAAACACCATTTCCGGACTGGTCAAAGCACTTGGCGAACGCGAAGGCTGACTTTGACAACCCCATTCAACAAAAAAGTAAACCCTTATATATTTTATCATGGCTGATTTGAAAACCATGGCCGAGGCTCTTGTTAACCTTACCGTTAAGGAGGTAAACGAGCTCGCAGAGATCATGAAGGAAGAGTATGGCATTGAGCCCGCAGCTGCTGCTGCTGTTGTCGCTGGTCCCGCCGCAGGTGGAGCCGATGGCGGTGCAGCAGAGCAGACTGAGTTCGATGTGATCCTCAAAGCCGCAGGCAGCTCTAAGCTCGCTGTTGTAAAGCTCGTAAAAGAGCTGACAGGACAGGGACTGAAGGAAGCCAAAGGCATCGTTGACAGCGCACCCGCCACCTTGAAGGAGGGCGTAGCGAAAGACGAGGCCGAGGCCCTCAAGACTCAACTCGAGGAAGCCGGAGCAGAAGTTGAGATCAAGTAAGATCACAACTCGCTGAATTTCAGAAGGTCAGGCTGGGCGCAGGTCCCGGTCTGACCTTCTTGTACCCTGTACCGAACAGGGTGCGCCCCCAAAACCTACCTGCACGCCTGCGATTTGTACCCCTCCGATAAGCCGCATATTATGTTGACGCCACAACTGCAGCAGCGACACTCTTTCGCCAGCACCACTCCGGATCTCGCTTATCCGGACTTTCTTGACATTCAGCTCCGGTCGTTCCGCGAGTTCTTCCAGCTTGAGACTAAGCCAGAAGACCGTGACACCGAAGGTTTGTTTAAGGTGTTCAATGAGAACTTTCCGATCACCGACACGCGGAATCAATTCGTGTTGGAGTTTCTCGACTACTTCATCGACCCCCCGCGCTACAGCATCGATGAGTGCATTGAGCGTGGTTTGACTTACAGCGTCCCGCTGAAAGCCAAATTGAAGCTGTATTGCACAGACCCTGAGCACGAGGACTTTGAAACCATCGTACAGGACGTTTACCTGGGCACGATTCCCTACATGACCCCCCGAGGTTCATTTGTGGTGAATGGCGCCGAGAGAATCATCGTGAATCAGCTGCACCGCTCACCGGGCGTGTTCTTCGGCCAGAGCCGTCACGCGAACGGAACGAAGCTGTACAGCGCACGAATCATTCCTTTCAAAGGAAGTTGGATTGAATTCGCGACCGACATTAACAGTGTGATGTACGCGTACATCGACCGGAAGAAGAAGCTTCCTGTGACCACGTTGTTGCGTTCCATTGGATATGAGTCTGACCGCGACATTCTTGGCATTTTTGACTTGGCCGAAGAGGTTAAAGTCTCGAAGGCAGGTGTGAAGCGTGTCCTCGGTCGGCGTTTGGCTGCACGTGTGCTCAAGACGTGGATTGAAGATTTCGTAGATGAAGACACCGGTGAGGTGGTCAGCATCGAGCGCAACGAGCTCGTGTTGGACCGTGACACTGTTCTCGAGAAGGAGCACATCGAGCTCATTACGGAGTCCGGTTCGAAGTCCATCATCCTGCACAAGGAGGACATCAACCAAGCGGACTACGCCATCATTCACAATACGCTTCAGAAGGACCCTTCAAACAGCGAAAAGGAAGCGGTGGAATACATCTACCGTCAACTGCGTAACGCCGAGCCGCCAGACATGGATACGGCCCGCGGCGTGATTGACAAGTTGTTCTTCTCAGAGCAGCGTTATGACTTGGGTGAAGTTGGCCGTTTCCGGATCAATCGGAAGTTGGGCATCGACATGTCCGAGGAGTCTCGGACGCTCACCAAGGACGACATTATCTTGATCATCAAGTTCCTCATCGACTTGGTGAACTCGAAGTCAGATGTGGACGACATTGACCACCTGTCTAACCGTCGTATTCGTACGGTGGGTGAGCAGCTTCACAACCAGTTTGGTGTGGGTCTTGCCCGTATGGCACGGACCATCCGTGAGCGGATGAATGTCCGTGACAACGAGGTATTCACTCCGACGGACTTGATCAACGCCAAGACCCTCAGCTCGGTCATCAATTCCTTCTTTGGAACCAACCAGCTGAGCCAGTTCATGGACCAAACCAACCCACTGAGTGAGGTGACGCACAAGCGTAGAATCTCCGCACTCGGACCTGGTGGTTTGTCACGTGAGCGTGCAGGTTTTGAGGTTCGAGACGTGCACTACACGCACTACGGACGTCTGTGCACGATCGAGACACCAGAGGGGCCAAACATTGGTTTGATCAGCTCTCTCTGCGTTTACGCCAAGGTGAACCGACTCGGTTTCATTGAAACGCCTTACCGCGAAGTCAACGAGGGCGTGGCACGTGTTGGGGGTGAAGGCATCTCTTATTTGTCTGCCGAAGAAGAAGACAGTGCCATCATCGCGCAAGCGACAGTGGGACTGAACGACGACGGTACGTTCAAGAACGACATCATCAAGGCGCGTTTGCAAGGTGACTTCCCGCTCGTGGCTCCAACGGAGATCAAGTATGTGGACGTGGCGCCAAACCAAATTGCTTCGATTGCGGCTTCTTTGATTCCCTTCTTGGAGAATGACGACGCGAACCGTGCGTTGATGGGATCGAACATGATGCGTCAGGCGGTGCCTTTGATGCGTCCAAACAGTCCTATTGTGGGTACTGGTTTGGAGAGTCAAGTGGCCCGTGACAGCCGAGTGTTGGTCACAGCCGAAGGCGATGGTGTGGTGGAATACGTGGACGGAAACGAGATCCACATCCGTTACCAGATGGACGAAAACGACCGTTTGGTTTCTTTCGAAGACGACATTAAAGTCTACGACATCACCAAGTTTGCCAAGACCAACCAGGGTACGTGCATCAACTTGAAGCCCATTGTGTCGAAAGGCATGCGCGTTGAGCGCGGCGACATCATGGTGGAGGGATACTCAACGCAGAGCGGAGAGCTCGCTTTGGGTCAGAACATGAAGGTGGCCTTCATGCCTTGGAAAGGGTACAACTTTGAGGATGCGATCGTGATTTCGGACCGTGTGGTTCGGGAGGACGTTTTCACTTCATTGCATGTGACTGAGTACAGCTTGGAGGTGCGCGACACGAAACGTGGACAGGAAGAGCTCACAGCGGACATCCCGAACGTGAGTGAAGAAGCCACCAAAGACCTCGACGAAAACGGATTGATTCGCATTGGTGCCCACGTGGGTGCAGGCGACATCTTGATTGGAAAAATCACGCCGAAAGGAGAGAGTGATCCCAGTCCAGAGGAGAAGTTGCTCCGTGCCATTTTTGGTGACAAGGCTGGAGACGTCAAAGACGCCTCTTTGAAGCTCGGTCCCAGTGCCTCGGGTGTGGTCATCGACAAGATGTTGTTCTCTCGCATGGTCAAGGACCGCAAGTCAAAGGCTGCGGACAAGGCCATTTTGGAGACGATCGACGGTGAATTCGACAAGGAAGCAGCAGTGCTTCGCAAAGGCCTCATCGAGAAGTTGATGAAGGTGGTCGGAGGCAAGACGTCTCAAGGGGTCATGAACTACTACAAGGAAGTTCAGATCAAGAAGGGCGTCAAGTTTACCCAGCGCGCATTGCAGACTCTGGACTTCAGCATCGTCAACACAGACGGCTGGACACGCGACGAGGACAACAACCGTCTGGTGAAGCGCGTGGTGCACAACTACAACCTGAAGTACAACGACCTCCTCGGTACGTTCAAGCGCAAGAAGTTCCAAGTGACGGTAGGCGATGAGTTGCCTGCAGGCATCGTGAAACTCGCCAAAGTATTTGTCGCCAACAAGCGGAAGCTGAAGGTGGGAGATAAGATGGCTGGACGTCACGGAAACAAGGGAATTGTCGCCCGTATCGTACGGAAGGAAGACATGCCGTTCCTCGAGGACGGAACCCCTGTGGACATCGTGCTCAACCCGCTTGGTGTACCTTCTCGAATGAACCTCGGACAGATCTATGAGACTGTGTTGGGATGGGCAGGAGAGAAGCTCGGAATGAAGTTCGCAACGCCCATTTTTGATGGTGCAAGTCTGGACGACATTACGGGATACACGGAGAAGGCCAATGTGCCCAGTTTTGGTGTAACCCACCTCTACGACGGAGAAACAGGTGAGCGTTTTGACCAGCCCGCAACGGTCGGTGTGATCTACATGATCAAACTGAGCCACATGGTGGACGATAAAATGCACGCCCGTTCAATCGGACCCTACAGTCTCATTACCCAGCAGCCGTTGGGTGGTAAGGCGCAGTTCGGTGGACAGCGTTTTGGAGAGATGGAGGTGTGGGCCCTCGAGGCCTTCGGTGCCTCCCACATTCTTCAGGAAATCCTCACGGTCAAGTCGGACGACGTTGTCGGACGCGCCAAGACCTACGAGGCGATTGTGAAAGGAGATCCCATGCCAACACCAGGCATTCCGGAATCCTTTAACGTATTGATGCACGAGTTGCGCGGATTGGGATTGACCGTGGCCTTGGAGGCCTGAGTCACTCCTGCTTCAACCCTTTGATCTTCACCAAAAGATGACCAACAACAAGACCCCGAAGCTCTCGAGCGACTTCAACAAGATTCGCATCAGCATGGCATCGCCCGAGGAAATCCTCGAGCAAAGCCATGGCGAGGTGCTGAAGCCTGAGACCATCAACTACCGGACTTACAAGCCCGAGCGCGATGGCCTTTTCTGCGAGCGTATTTTCGGCCCTGTCAAGGACTATGAGTGCCACTGCGGCAAGTACAAGCGGATTCGCTACAAGGGAATCGTCTGCGACCGTTGTGGCGTAGAAGTGACCGAAAAGAAAGTCCGCCGTGAGCGCATGGGACACATTCAGCTTGTGATCCCTGTGGCGCACATCTGGTACTTCCGAAGCCTGCCAAACAAAATCGGTTACTTGCTGGGACTGCCCACCAAGAAGCTCGATCAGATCATCTATTACGAGCGTTATGTCGTCATCCAGCCGGGTGTCGCAACGAAGACGGATGGAGAGGCTTTGGACGTCAATGAATTCCTAACTGAAGAGGAGTACTTGGACATTCTGGATACGTTGCCCAAGGACAATCAGTACCTCGACGAGAAAGACCCCAACAAGTTTGTGGCGAAGATGGGCGCAGAAGCCCTCTACGACATGTTGGGCAACCTCGACTTGAACCAACTGAGCTTCGACCTGCGTCACAGTGCCAACACCGAGACCAGCCAACAGCGGAAGAACGAGGCGCTGAAGCGCCTCCAAGTTGTGGAAGCATTGCGCGATGCGAATCACCGCATTGAAAACAAGCCGGAATGGATGATCGTCAAGGTCGTTCCGGTGATTCCACCAGAGCTGCGCCCATTGGTGCCACTCGACGGCGGACGTTTCGCAACTTCTGACTTGAACGACCTCTACCGCCGTGTGATCATCCGGAACAACCGTTTGAAGCGTTTGATCGAGATCAAGGCTCCAGATGTGATTCTCCGGAACGAAAAGCGGATGTTGCAGGAGGCTGTTGACAGCCTGTTCGACAACAGCCGAAAGTCTTCCGCGGTGAAGACCGAAAGCAACCGCCCATTGAAGTCCCTCTCAGATAGCCTGAAGGGAAAGCAGGGCCGTTTCCGTCAGAACCTCCTCGGTAAGCGTGTGGACTATTCTGCACGTTCTGTGATCGTCGTTGGTCCTGAACTCAAGCTCCACGAGTGTGGCATGCCGAAGAACATGGCCGCTGAGCTGTACAAGCCCTTCATCATCCGCAAGATGATTGAGCGGGGTGTGGTGAAGACCGTGAAGTCAGCCAAGAAGATCGTGGATGCCAAAGAGCCTGTGGTGTGGGACATCTTGGAAAACGTGATGAAGTCGCACCCTGTGCTGCTTAACCGTGCTCCGACCCTTCACCGTCTGGGTATCCAGGCATTCCAGCCCAAGATGATCGAGGGCAAGGCGTTGCAGTTGCACCCACTGGCGTGTACGGCGTTTAACGCTGACTTCGACGGTGACCAAATGGCGGTTCACCTCCCATTGGGCCCTGCGGCCATTTTGGAGGCTCAGCTCTTGATGCTGGCCAGCCACAACATCTTGAACCCGGCGAACGGTGCTCCGATTACGGTCCCATCACAGGACATGGTTCTCGGTTTGTACTACATCACCAAAGAGCGCAAGTCCACCAAGGAGGAGCCAGTAAAGGGAGAAGGCATGACCTTCTACTCTCCAGAAGAGGTGATCATCGCTTACAACGAAGGCCGTGCGGCGTTGCACGCGGGAATCAAGGTGCGTTGGAACGACCACATGGGCAATGCCAGCATTGTGGATACCACTGTGGGACGTGTGCTCTTCAATGAAGTGGTTCCAACGGAAGCTGGTTATGTGAATGACCTGCTGACCAAGAAGAGCCTCCGGACGATCATTTCTGACGTGTTGCTCGCTGTGGGCGTGCCACGTACAGTTCAGTTCCTCGACGACATCAAGAAGCTCGGCTTCACGATGGCCTACAAAGGCGGCTTGAGCTTCAACCTCAACGACATCATCATCCCGAAAGAGAAGGTGGAGTTGGTCGATGCGGCAAATGGCCGTGTGGGTGAGGTGATGGACAACTACAACATGGGTCTGATCACCAACAACGAGCGGTACAACCAGATCATTGACATCTGGACCAACACCAACTCGAGGTTGACGAACATCCTGATGGAGCGTCTGGAAACAGACAAGCAAGGCTTCAACTCCATTTACATGATGATGCACTCTGGCGCCCGTGGTTCCAAGGAGCAGATTCGTCAGTTGAGTGGAATGCGTGGTTTGATGGCCAAGCCTCAAAAGTCCAGTGCGGCAGGAGGTCAGGACATCATTGAAAACCCGATTCTCTCGAACTTTAAGGAGGGACTCTCCATCTTGGAGTACTTCATCTCTACCCACGGTGCCCGGAAGGGACTGGCGGATACGGCGTTGAAGACAGCTGACGCGGGTTACTTGACCCGTCGTTTGGTTGACGTGGCTCAAGACGTGATCATCACGGAGTATGACTGCGGAACCATCCGTGGTTTGCACGCCACTGCTTTGCGTAAAAACGAGGAGATTGTGGAGTCATTGGCTGACCGCATCGTGGGCCGTACATCTGTTTTGGATGTGCTACACCCCGAAACCGATGAGCTGATTGTGGCTGGAGGTGAGGAAATCACCGAAGCTGTAGCAGCCAGCATCGAAGCCGCAGGCATCGATGAAGTGGAGATGCGCTCTGTGCTCACCTGCGAAAGCCGGAAAGGCGTTTGTGCCAAGTGCTACGGACGTGCCTTGAGCACAAACCGTTTGGTGCAGGAGGGGGAAGCCGTGGGTGTGATTGCCGCTCAATCGATTGGTGAGCCAGGCACACAGTTGACACTGCGTACGTTCCACGTAGGTGGTACAGCTTCCAAGATCTCGGACGAAAACGAAATCACGGCCCGTCAAGACGGTGTTGTGGAATTGGAAGACCTCCGCACGGTTCAGCGCACCACGCCAGGTGGCGAGGTGGAGACCGTTGTGGTGTCTCGTTCTACAGAGTTCAAGGTGATCGATGCCGAGATTGGCATCACGCTGAGCTCAACCAACTTGCCCTACGGCGGCATTCTTCATGTCAAGAGCGGCAAGAAGGTGAAGAAGGGAGACCTCATTTGTACTTGGGACCCCTACAACAACGCCATCATCAGCGAGGAGGACGGAACGGTTGTCTTCGACATGGTCGAAGAGGGCGTTACCTACCGCGAGGAGTTGGACGAGCAGACTGGATTCCGCGAGATTGTGATCACGGAGACCAAGGACAAGAAGAAGAACCCAGCGATTCACATTGTTGGGCCCAAGAAGGAAGTCCTTAAAGTTTACTCCCTTCCTGTGGGTGCTCACGTGAGCGTAGAGGAAGGCGACAGCGTTGGAACCGGACGCATCTTGGCGAAGATTCCACGTGTGGCCGGTAAGTCCGGTGACATTACGGGAGGTTTGCCTCGTGTGACGGAGCTCTTTGAAGCGCGTAACCCATCAAACCCGGCCGTGGTGTCAGAGGTGGACGGTATCGCTTCTTACGGCAAGATCAAGCGGGGTAACCGTGAGATCATTGTGGAGAGCCGCACTGGAGAAAAGCGCAAGTACCTCGTGCCACTCGCCAAGCACATCCTCGTTCAAGAGAATGACTTCGTGAAGGCCGGTATGCCCATGTCGGACGGCGCTACAACGCCAGCAGACATCTTGGCGATTAAGGGTCCAACTGCTGTGCAGGAGTACCTCGTGAATGAGATTCAAGAGGTGTATCGTTTGCAAGGTGTGAAGATCAACGACAAGCACTTCGAAGTGATTGTCCGCCAGATGATGAAGAAAGTGGTGGTCGAAGATCCAGGCGATACGCGTTTCCTTGAGAAGCAGTTCGCTGAGAAGGCTGACTTCATGGACGAGAACAACCGCATGTTTGGCATGGTGGTCGTATCCGACGCTGGCGACAGCAAGGAGTTGACCGAAGGCCAAATGGTGACCGCACGCCAATTGCGTGATGAGAACGGTGCCATTCGCCGGAACGATGGGAAGTTGGTGGAAGCCCGTGAGGCGCTTCCCGCTACAGCCCGTCCGTTGTTGCAGGGCATTACCCGTGCTTCATTGCAGACCAAGTCGTTCATTTCGGCGGCCTCCTTCCAGGAGACCACGAAGGTGCTCAACGAGGCTGCAGTTAGCGCCAAGGAGGACCACCTCGGCGGCCTGAAGGAGAACGTGATCGTGGGTCACTTGATTCCTGCAGGAACAGGTGTGCGCAAGTGGCACAACATGGTGGTGGGCTCACAAGATGAGTTCGACAACCTAACGGAAGCGAATGTGGAAGAGACTGAACCGGC
>Ga0206687_1715038_pt1 | contig 12779 bp, 19 predicted proteins | sample M130m12015metaT_FD_156016 | JGI IMG/M metagenome (GOLD analysis project Ga0206687, IMG submission 156016) | Metatranscriptome of ammonia-oxidizing marine archaeal communities from Monterey Bay, California, United States - M1 30m 12015... | ecosystem: Environmental > Aquatic > Marine > Intertidal...
GTCAAATGACTTAAGATACTGGTCAAAGTCGTCGCTTTTAAGCCTCGTCTTTGCACCCAAGCCGCAATCCCTAGCCCACAGGGTCTTTAGACTCAGGTTAGGAAAGAGCAAGTTGTCCCCGAGGCAACAGGACGAACTCGAGACTCACCATGATATCATCTTTGATGTTTATCGGTCTCATGATGATCTCAACATTAGATCAAAATTCATACTCTGTTTAGGCAGCACCTAAAGACAAACTCATGGTCGGTGAGTTGTTCGGTGTTGGTTACAGAGAGTAAGAGCTCCAACAAGCAAAGACTGGCGGGTTCGCTAGTGAGGCCGTTGGAGTTGTCAAGCAAGCTTCCTTTGCAGGAGGTACCAATATCTTCATCAAGGGAACAAATCTTGCCCTTGCTCCAGAAGCTAACATCATCATCATGTAGTCGAAGGAATTTGAGAATCAAAAGTTCTTAGCTCCCATGCTTACTCTTGATGACTCATTCCAATCCTAGACTCCAAACGGTTTGTTGGTATACAGACTGCCCTCAATCCAGACAATTTTTGGTATTGCAGAGGAAGAATTCAGATCATATACCACGCTGACTTTTACTTTGTTCATTAGAACAATTAACGAAGTCGGTTTCGTTGATTTAGGATGCAAATAATCAGAAAAATGTTAAATCATATTCTAAAGAGCCTACACCCCGCTGATCTACAAGATGTCTCCGTAAGTGGTTTACCAGAAAGCTGCTGCACAAATCTTCATGAATCCAAAGTCTGTCCCAACACTTTTGAGTGGTATCCGAAGCGATGATCTTGCCATCATCAATGCCAAGCTAGGTTTGGGAAGACTCGACTTTGAAGGATATATTGAAAGTTCAAGAAAATTCACCTCAAATACAATGGATCAGGCCAGAGGAGAGCTAGACCAGTAAAAGATTGAGGCAGATGCCAATATCCACATTCAGTGGGAAACTGGTGCTTCCTTAGTCCTGGACACCGCAAAGACCTGCTCATATGACATGACAGATTGCTACAAGGCAAGAGTTACACCAGTTATTTTCTCGGTCTCCAAAAGCTCAGGTTCTATCAATGGTGGACAAGAGGTCCTCATCAAAGGTTATGGATTCGAACATGGAACCGTCGATGTCAAAATTGATGGAGTCACGTGTGTCGAAAAGAGCAAGACCAACGAGGAGGTCAAATGCCTTTCAGGTAAAACTGGTGCTATTTCGGATCAGACTGAAGGCAAAGTTTTTGGCGGTCAAAATGGACTTAAAAGAACACTTTACTACACTGGCCATAGAAAATCTCATGTTCCATACACTGAAGCCAAAATTGCATCCGATAAAATTAAACCAACGAACACAACTTTGATCACTGCTTTCAACACTCCAGCTAAGGTTGGTGACTGGTACTCACAATCAACAGAGGGTTGGTTCATCCCACCCAAGACAGGTAAATATAGGTTCTATCAGACTTGTGACAATTATTGTGAATTCTTCTTGGATACCACAACCCCAGACGTTCTGACCCCTGCAAACCAAAAAATGATAATATTGAACCAACAATGGTCTTCAAATGGAGACTACTATAGAGGTCTTTACTTGCCAAAAACTTCCAGAGACTATGATTACTTTTTCAAGCACTACAGACCCCATGAGACTAGAGATACTGATCCAATCCCAGCATACATGTCTTCTTGGGTTGATCTCACAGCTGGCAAGAAGTATTACATGAGACAATTCCATAGAGAATGGAATGGTGATGACCATGCTTCAGTTGCCGTTGAAATCCAGTAGGCTTCAACCTCGAGTCACCATCATGCTATGAGAGAGATTCAAAAGTTGACCATCACCCCTTAAGACCAAGTGTATGAGAAAACTACTCTCAAGATCACTAATCCAAGCGGAGGTACATTCAGAATTAAGTTCACCAATCCCAAGTCCGGAAAGACAGTATACACCAGATAAATGAAAGATAATACAAATCAATGGTGGCTGAGAGACCATATGGCTAGAGACTACTTCCTAGAAGCAGTTGGTGCCTGGCCATTGGTCTACAAAACCACGGATAACACAAATAAAGTGACCACTATCGACATTGTCATCCCAAAGCTGATTGATGGACCAAGTTATTCCTCTATCAGCATTCAGAAGTTCACGTCGAAGGGTACATATGTGATAACCGAACCAGCATCTTAATCTCCTTCAGCAGTATCATCTAAAAGTGTAACAGGATCCTTTAAAATCAAATGCTTCAGTTCTAAGAACGAACCAGACACCGTTGGTCCATTTGCTTTCAATGCTCATATTAGCACGATCACAGAAGGTATTTTTGCAAGTACAATTTGCAAATTGAGGGACAGAATTGAGGTCGAAGACACTTAAGAGTTCAAATGCAGAGGCTGTGGAGTTTCAATTGTCATTAGATTCAAGGACATTGCAAAACCCTTCAAATAATTTGAGATCTTAGCTGATACAACTAAACCAGTTAAGCAAGATAGCAAGATCCCAACTTACAAAAACGAAAAGCTTCATACATTCGGAACTAACTTGATGTACGAGCCCATCCCATTCGAAATGGTCAAAACTATCGAGACAAAGCCTCAAGTAGAGATGAAGGTCGGTAAACTTCCAGTGCCATGTCATGATATGAACTGTGACTATACCTATATCGCTAGTGTAGGTCAAATCACCTCATTCTCTCTATCATCAAAGACCTTGACGATCAAAGGAACCAGCTTGCCAACAGTTGCCACAGACATCGTATCGATCACTTACGCTAACGCAAAGTGCATCAACCCAGTAGTCTCATCCGCAACCTAGACCTCGTGCACAATCGAAGGCACACCAGATGTTGGTACTCATAAACCAATCTACTAGACACTTAACGGAGACCTGCCTGTCACCGCTTCTGCTACCTAAGTAGATGGTACTTACACAGCTATCTCACCAAATACTAACATCAACGTTCTTGGTAGCACTCTTTTGACTATTACAGGAACTAATTTCCCAGCAAGCATGAGCACAGCCACCAAGGTAGTTGTCAAATTCGACCTAGCCGCAGGGTAAAAAGGTGCTACAGCTGACACGAACATTGCTTGCACACTTCAATCAATCACCTCAACGACTATAAAGTGCATGACTAATGCCTTCAAATCAGCAAACGTTGGTAAGAAGTATGATCCAACCATCACCATCAATGGAGTTGCACTAACTAATACCAACACTCTACAGCTCACTATGTCAAGTGACCTGAATGCAGCGACTGCCATCGTGCCACCGACCGCGTCACCAGTGCTCAAGACTGAGTTGGAGCTCACACTTCATTCTTCGTTTGATCCAACTAAGATTGTCGCTAGTAAGTTCACTGTCCAATTTATCGACAGCAAAGATGCCAAAAATGTGAAGTATTTGAAGGTCAATACCGTTGATACTACTACAAAGAAAATGAAGGTAATGTTCGGAGGAGCTAAATCCGGAGATTATATTATCAAGATTGAGCATACTGATCTGGGTAAGGTTGATACAGCTGCCATTGGAACTTTCAAAGTTGGCTCTACGCTTACCTCATTCACCCCAAAACAAGGAACAGTGTTCGGTGGTACTTTGATCACAATCACAGGTACCAACTTTGGAACTAGAAAGACCGATAATCCAGTTCAAATCAAAATGGGAGAACAATCTGTGGACTGTTTGGTGGAAGAGACCAAGGCAACCCAAATCAAGTGCAGAGTTGATGGCTCAGAATTTGCCCAAGCAAAGTTAACTAGGGCTTTGAAGGATGGTACGACTGCAGAGCTGATTGTCTTCCTCAAGACATCAGAGGAAGTACCATGCACTAGCTGTACTTTCTCACTCCTCGCTCATGGTACAACATCTACATCACCAATCGTCACTGCAATGACCGGATTAATCGATGACACTACCATCAAGATCACTGTCACCGGAAAACGATTCGATACAGGTACAACATCCGGAGTAGAGCTCTACGTTGGCAAATAAAAAGCAACTACTGTTTCTGTAACAGCCACCAAAGCTACTTTCAACGTCAACAAACTGGTGTATTATTCTGACCTGAAAACCTCCTTGAAGATGTACACTACAGTTGGAATTCCTGAAAGCCATAAATTAGTGACCGCAGGTATTGACGTTGCATTGAAATTCATGTCTATCTCGCCTGTGGAGGTATCAACTGGTGGTTCCCTCATCACTGGTAAGATAATTGGAGCTGGTACAGGTGATAAGTCTTCCCTTATTGACGGAAAAGGTAATTCAATTTGCCTGTATAATGAAATTCTAGTTGAAAATGAAGTTAGATGTCTCTTGAAACCAGGAGCATCTCTGAGTACCATTAAAGTTTCACTTGATGACAAGGTTATAACGTGTACTGGTTGCTCTTATACAGCCAAGGATGCTGGGTATCCAGCTGTAAGTTCGGCCGTAGGATCGGTTGCCAAGAAAACTTCTACCACAATTGAAGTCACAGGAACTGACTTCCCAACTTCAGATTTCACATCAACTCTTAAATATGGAGGTGTCTCGGCATCTTCTGTGACAATTAATTCTGCCACCAAGTTAACCGCTACATTCACTTAAGGTGTGCCAATCGTTCTCGTTTCAGAGCTTCCCGACATCTAGTTCCTTTCTAACGCAAAGGACACTAGTGGTACCAAACCTAATTTGATCAATGTGGCAAAAACTAATAACAATAAATTAGCCGTAGCTTTGGCTGTATCATAATCAACCTAAAATCTTAAATGCTCTTTCAAAGGAGGATGCAAATTTGATATTGGCGCTTAAGGTCTTTCCAGCTCACTGGTTAACGATCCACTTAAGAACTATATCGAAGTCTGCGGTAAGAAATGTCCTGTAATCTCCACTGACTCCAATTCTGAGAAAGCTGTATGCTCTCTGCCAGAGATTTCGACAATCTACTCAGACAACAACCTTGGCATTAAGGAAGAGTCAAATGATTTGAAGGCTAGCAAAGTCTTTGGATCTGGTAAAGACGATGCTGCAAATAAGGCTCCATTTGATGATGAACTCACAGTTGAGTTCGACTCAGCCACTGAAAAGTGTTATATTGGAGTTGAATTCAAAGAATTCCATGTTGGTCTCATCTCAGAGCTCAAGTATCTCTATACTTCAATCCCTGACAAGAGAAAAGTCTCGGGAAGAGTCAAGTTCCAAGGGTCTTAAGATGGCGTGAAATACACTGACATATTCAAGATTGACAATACTGTCAGAGAAGGATGGAACTATCACAAGTGGGAGTCCAAGAGTGAATACCCACAGTATAGATTCTATAGATTCTGGGGAGATAACAAGAAGGCTTGCGGATTCAGTGAGATCAAATTCAAGGGAAGAGAGACTATTAAGAATCTTGATGAAACCTATACCTGTCCAGTTTCACTGATTGTTGGAGGAGCTGCCTAAAAATCATTCACATAAACTGTGTAATACACAAAGACTATGACTCCTATTTTGACATCGATCAGTCCTAAATATGGTACTGTTGGAGGAGGAACAGCAGTGACTTTTACAGGAACTGGATTCACCACAACAACATCAGAAATCAGCGTTGTGATTGACGGCGTTGCTTGCGTAGTTACCAAAGCTACAGACACAGCTATCACTTGCACTACTGGGAAGAGACCTGGCACTCCATCACCATCCCTTGATATCAGTATCACTAGCAAGGGTAAAGTGTCAACTGGTGGTAAACTCTTCACATATGGTAGATACTGGTCTGATCCAGCTACATGGGGTGGAAGTTTCGCTCCAATTGATGGCGAGTCATTCGTCGTCTCAAAGGGTGTCAATCTCATCTTTGACATTGATAAATCTCCACTATTCCAGGCTGTTCTCGTTGAAGGTTCCCTAATCTTCTTACCAGATGCATCAGCTAGTCACCAAAGAACATTTGATGCAAGATACATATTTGTGAAAGGTGGAAGGATGGAGGTCGGAACAGAGGATGCGCCATATACTTCCAAAATCACATTCACTCTTCATGGAAGTATCACAGATGCTTACCTCCCAATTTATGGTAATAAGGTTCTTGGTGTCAGGTTTGGAACACTTGATATGCATGGACCAAAGAGAACTCCAACATGGACCAGAATGGAAGCTACTTCACTGCCTGGAGCCAAGCAAATCTAGCTTTTGGAAGCTGTTGACTGGAAAGTTGGTGAGAGTTTCGCTGTCGCATCTACCAGTTACATCCCTAGAGAAGCAGAGGAGAGAATCATTACTGCTATCGATGCTACTGACATCAACAAGCCTATTCTTAAATTTGATGTGCCACTTTAGTTCAAGCATTTTGCCGAAACTCAAACATTTGGTACTGATAAAATTGACATGAGAGCTGAGGTTGGATTACTATCTAGAAACGTTTTATTCCGAGGTAACCCAGCAGATTCTATCGCAGATGAATATGGAGCTACCCTTTTCATCCACTCAGAAGGAGACGATTCGTTGACAGCAAGACTGTCGTACATCGAACTGCAGCACGTGGGTCAAGCATCTCAACTGGGTAGATACGCAGTCCATTTCCACATGATTGGTGCCGTGCACAACTCGTACGTGAAGGGTGTTGCTCTCCATCAGAGTAACAATAGAGCATTCACCATCCATGGTAACCAGTTCCTGAGGATCATTGATAACTTTGCATTTGATGTGAAGGGACATACGGTCTTCATTGAGGATGGTATCGAGAGTAAGAATTATATTGCTAATAATCTTATCATGATGACCAAGAGAAGTATGAGCCTTTTGAACACAGACTCATCGCCAGCATGTTTCTGGATCACCAACCCAGACAACATTTTTATCAATAACCATGCTGCCGGTGCAGATAGATATGGATTCTGGTTTGACTTGCAAATCCACCCAACTGGACCAAACTTCAATGAGAACTACTGCCCAGAGCACGATAAACTCGGTGAGTTCAGAGGAAATCAAGCTCATTCGATGGGAAGATATGGTTTACGTATTTTCCACAATCATGTGCCGAGAAAGTTCACTTGCTAAGATATCAGATATGCTCCTAGAAAAGATAAAATCGATCCATACTGGAAAAATCCATTGATCACAGCAAACTATGTCGATTACACTGGATGGAAATGTAACAGAGTAGGTGCCATCGCTGGTAAGATTGGCGATGTTAGATTCATTGACTTTAAAGTAGCCGATAATCTTGAATTTGGTATCTTGATTGAAAAAGTTGACCCTTAGATCAAAGATTATAGAGCAGCCACAATCAATGCCCTGGTCATTGGTAAATCATCCAATACCGAACCATAGCTTGAGAAGCACAGTCCAATGGGTATCTCTGCTCCAAGATCAGAGAACTATAGCATCAAGGGTGCCAAATTTTACAACTTTAATTGGGGTAGAACTGCTGCCCTCACTGACTGCTCTCGTTGTGAGCATGACTAAGCTACTGATTCAGGAGCAAGAACTAAGAGAACAGCGAACTTGTACTTTGACAAAACTGTTCAAAAGAGAATCAGTTATCACTTCCCCTACAATGGTATCTGGTATGATATGGACGGTTCTTTGACCAATCTCGGACCCAGAACTTGGGCTGTACCAAACTATCCACATCTTGAGCAACCAGAGTGCAAGGTTGACTTAGACGTAATGGGTGGTATAGTCTGCGATAGAACAGCTCAACTAAGAAGAGTAGTATTCTATAACGGTGGTCCAAGCAGAGATTTCACAGGAATGCACATGAAGGTTCTCAAATACGATGATAAGCAACTCCCAACTGAAGAAGCTGCTTTGGAAACTCACCTCAAGGATAAGAAGAAGTACTCATCTTTCGAATAGAAGAATAAGTAAGATCCAAATAGATCATGGGCACTACCATACGTCACTGGTCACAAGTACAAGGTCCATTGGGGTAACTCTGGTATTGATTTCGAATCCATGCAGGTCGTAGTTTCAGAGAAATATTTGGCAACAGATAAGCCAATCTACTTGGTTCACAACTTCACTGATCAAAGACACGAGGTTAAGGTTACTTTCAACGGCAAACTACAAGCCAATAAGACTCTACCAAACACCTTTGACCCATTGAAAAAAGATTACGTCTCTGGTTTGAACCTGATCTAGAATGGTACAAAGAGGGACTTGACCTCTATTTTGGAGACGGAAAAGACCGAAGAGGAAGTTATCACAGCGGCTTCGGAGCAAGGAAGTAGATTCATTAAATATCTCGTTGCTGGAAGAACTGACAAGTGGTTTAGACCATAATATGGTATATTTTAAGGTACTAGATGTATCTGGAATTGTGAAGAAGGTAAAATAGTAGATCTGACTGATGTCAAGAAGGTTGACAAGAAATGGAGTGACAAATCTATCTGGACAGCAGCTGGACTCAAGACCCCTGGAAATGGCGATAACTTTGAGGTTCCACAAGATTGGAATTTGATCATCGATATTCCAAAAACACCTATCTTGGGTACATTGACAATCTTAGGTCAGGTAACCTTTGATCCAACCATTGACATAGAACTCAGAGCAAAGATTATCTTTGTTAGAAGTGGTATTCTCCAAATCGGTACCGAGAAAGAGCCATATGCTAAGAAAGGTATCATCACCTTGTACGGTTCAAGGAATGAAAATACTCTTGCCTTGGATACTGATGTTGAAGGTGGAAACAAAATGATTGGTAACCTCGGAAAGGTACATATGTACGGTAAGGCAAGAGGTTTCAAAATGACGAGACTTTTCGCCCCAGCAAATAAAGGAGATACATCAATAACCATTGGGAAAGATCTCGATTTAGTCGCTGGAGACCAGTTAGGTCTTGCCTCCTCAAGTTATGAACCAAATGCTGGTGATATCGTAACCATTGGCGCTTACACAAAAGCTACAGGATTAGCTACATTGAAAGCTCCTCTTAAATTCTATCATTGGGGAGCAGCTGAATCAACTGCTAAGGAATACAGCGGAGTTGACATGAGAACTGAGGCAGTGTTGCTGACCAGAAACATTGTTGTAAGAGGAAATAATCAAGACAACTGGGGATGCTAGATTGCAACAGCTGATACCATTGATATCTTGAATGGTAAGGAAATCAAGAGGTATGGACAAACTATCATGGATAATGTTGAAATGTTCCAATGCTCTCAGATTGACACTGCAAAGGCTGCTATTAGATTCCAAAATTCTAAGGTCTTACCAAGTATCGTCAAAAATTGTGCTATCCACTCTGGATACGGATGGGGCGCACACATTCTAAGAGCAGATAACGTTGTGTTGGATAACAACGTATTCTTCAAGTTCAGACCAATTGGTATCTCTGTTGACTTTGCAAACAATGTGAAGATCAAGAATAACTTCGTGGGCTGGATCAGTGAGAGAGACACATTTAAGATTAAACACGTGCTTGACAAGAGGGGTGGTGTTATTATTTGTGCTCAAGAAAAAAACAAATAGACATGCTCTTAAATTTCAGTTACTGACAACATTGTTGCTGGTGCCTTCTATGGTGGATTTATTGCCAGAGGTCATGACTGTGGTGATAAAGATGATCAATCATTTAAGAACAACGTTGCTCACTCAGTTAATGGTGTGGGTGCGGGTATCTATCCAGATCCCGATAATGCAGGACACAAAAAGTGCTATGAAGGTTCCCATTTCTCAGCATACAAGATCAAGAGACAGGGTGTTTGGGGTTTCTTCAAGACAGAAGGCTTCACTTTGTCCAATATTGTCTCTATAGATAATAGATTGGGAATTGCTGCTATGATCGACGGAGGAGAAGATGAAAGAGGACTGATCAAAATGAATGATATCACCATCTATGGAGAGACTGACAGTCCAGACTGTCCACCTAGGGGAGGATTCTGCTTTAGATTTGAGTAGAAGATTGGATTCTAATCATCTATTGCAGCTGGAGGATCTAAAACACCTCTTATTATATCTTCATCAGCCTACCCTCATGATAATTTCCATGGTGATCCAACCTGGAACAGTAAAACTGAGTTCAATAGATTCAAATTCATTAACTTTAAGGCTAAGACCAAGACAGGTGGAAAACAATTCACTGCTGGTCTTCATTGGGGAGCTCCAGATTACGTGGTGCCTCAAGAATTCTTCGATACAGAATTCACAAATGTTGAAGACAATGCATTGGTAATATTCAATAGACCAGATCCTAAATGGGCGAACCTTAAGGATTGTGGTAACTTCGTATGTACTGGTCCTTGGAACACCCAGTTCAGATATACCAGAACGAAATTCTCTGGAAAGGTGAAACCAGTTATGACCTTGCCAGAGTTCTGGTTGATCCCTGACAACCCAGGATTCTCCAAGCACTAAGAGATGTCATGCAAGAAGAAGTTCGCATACAGAGGATGGATCTGTGCTGGATTCAGTAAGATCGGTGTCCTCATGTTCGAAAGTTTGGATGAAGATAGATTCGATAGAGCCATGTAGCCAGTTTATGTCAGACAGGAAGGAACCAAGATCAACAATAAATTGAATGCATTCATGGATAAATGTTGGGATGGTTTCTACACGTGTCAGATTAGAATGTCAAGATTCCCAGCGATCGTTGACGCCAACTTTAAGACTCACAGAATTAAGTTCACCGGGTCTCCAGCTCAGAACTACAGGTTCAACCTCAACTCACCTGACGGTGGTGGTATGGTCATCAAGATCAGATATACCAACGCCAAGACTTACGGTATGTACGACGGGGAGGGCAAGTATATCCCAATGAACGTGTTCGACAAGTCAATCAAGGCACCTGGTGTGATCAAGTAGACCCACTGCGGAGAAAATAGATACTTGGCGAAGGGCCAAGAGTTGCAGTTCTTCATGCCAGCAAATTGCATTTTGAACGTTAAGCCAAGAAACGTCATCCAAGCCATGGTGAGGATGAAGTGGAACCTCGACGGATTCTTCGATGATGGTGGTACTACCACATTCGCTGATAGAATGGCTGGAGCGCTCGGAATCCATGCATCTACAATTTAGGTGGTCGGTGTATTCTAGGGATCTGTCATCGTGGACTACGAAGTTGAGATTCCTGAAGCTGAAGATAATATCATTGATGAGGAGGAAGATGATGCAGCTACCATCAAATCCAAGAGAAGGGCAGAGAAAAGGAGACGTATTGCCTTGTAAAAGAAGCAAAAGGAGCTTTTCACTAAGGACTCTGGCTCTCTGAATCTTGGTGGAGAAGGAGTCCTTGATGCTTCACTTGGTCCAGCTGAATCTGCAGTCCCACTTTTGAAGAACGGAAAGGTTCAAATTGATCTTACCGATTACTCAAACACTCTGTCTTGCTCAAAGTGTATCAGATCCTCAAATGTTTTCGTTTATAACTATGACATTATGGCTCCTGCAACCCCAGATAAAGTTGTCGATATGACTGTTAACCCTGAAGAAGCGGCAGCTATTGAACAATTTGAGAAGGTGAAGGATAAGACAGACACAAAAACAGACGATACTAAGAAGGATGATAAAACCACTCCAGTAAAGGCAAAGCCATTCCTCTATCATGACCTTGCTAAATCCGAAGCGAGCATGGGATGGTGCTGTGAGAGAGCAGGCGGTGATGAAATCGACTGTGGAGAGAGAACCATCGGTGGTAAAAAGATCGCTCTTGAGCCAGATGCTCACACTCCAAAATCAACTGACTTCGCATCTATTGACCTTGCACTTATTGCATGCATGCAAAAAACTGACAACTGTGGAAAGAGAAACCAAACTATCTCTGCCAAGACTGGCCCAATCACCCTCACAGGCAAGAGTCTTTCAGAAGATAATTCATGCAGTTGGATCGTTAAGGTTGAATGTGGTCTTCCAACGATCACAGTCAAGAAAATGAGTACTACACTTACAGATGTCAACACCAAGATACTCTATGTTGAGTGGCAATCAAGTCTCATGGAAAACCACGCAGCAACTCAGTGGGCTCCACACTCCAAGCAAGTCATCCCAAAGATGTTCGATCAATAAAAGTAAAAGATTGGGTCCACTCCAAACGTTCGATTTGAGGACTAAATCTATTCGGTCGAAACAGTAGAGGGAATCATCAAGGGCTAGAATACCATAGTCAAGAATTACAAGGCTGACATCGAAACGTACAAGAGTAAAGCTGCCACCTACAATGCAGCTTCAGACAAAATGTTGGAGGAGAAAAAAGAATGGGCTACATTTACCTGGCTTGACAAGTTGAGCTGGTCTGAGAGCGATGTCGTAAAGACTAAATAGCCAACTAAGCCAACGATTCCAAGAGTTCCAGTGCCAAACGCGTTCCCAGACAAAACCCAGCTCGATTTCTATCTCGGTGGAGGTGGATACCCTCAATCTGGAGAAATTAGCATTGAGTTCGAGTTCCAAGGTAGCACCAAGTACTTCGGTGTATATGGACAAACCAAGACCACAGGAGACTACGGATACTCTCTTGATCTTGACGAACCTAAAAAATGCAAACCAAGATATGTTGCTGTTGGTGTCTATGTCATCGATGGCACTGATGTCAAACCAACTGATGAGGTCACTATTGAAGTGGGCGTGCAAACTAAGTCAACCGTTAAAGATTTGGAGTATATTGCCATTCCAGAGATGCCATCTGTTTCGATGAGGGATGACCCTCTGAGCAGATTCGAGCTTCTTTCAGACAGTGCAGCAAACATTTACATATCCTTAGTGTCACTGATTGCAATCGCTTCATATCTTTTACTCTGAGAAGCCTGATAGATGCATGCATGCGTCAAATAAATATACTTTTAATTCAAAAATTTAGATAAATAATAAATACTTCTGAAC
>Ga0206687_1313549_pt1 | contig 12767 bp, 8 predicted proteins | sample M130m12015metaT_FD_156016 | JGI IMG/M metagenome (GOLD analysis project Ga0206687, IMG submission 156016) | Metatranscriptome of ammonia-oxidizing marine archaeal communities from Monterey Bay, California, United States - M1 30m 12015... | ecosystem: Environmental > Aquatic > Marine > Intertidal...
ATTGGTAATAACTTACATCACCAAACTATCAGCTAGGGTTATTCACCTACCATCTCAGCTCGTAAGGCTTCGGTTAGCGCTGCTTGTACTTCTTCTGCACTTACAGTCGCTGTACCTTCAGCCAACATCTGTTCTTGACGCTTGCGCTTACGCTCGCTGTGATAGGCCAAACCTGTACCAGCTGGAATCAAACGACCCACAACTACGTTTTCCTTCAAGCCACGTAAGTGGTCTTTCTTGCCAGTTACTGCACCTTCGGTCAGTACACGGGTGGTTTCCTGGAAGGAAGCCGCAGAAATAAAGGATTCGGTGGCCAAGGATGCCTTGGTAATACCCAACAATACACGTTGTGCATGAGCTTGGATCTTTTCTTCGCCATCCAACTTCTCGTTTGCTTCCAAGAAGCGAGTGTATTCAACCTGATCACCTTTGATCAAATTAGTATCACCAGAAGCGGTTACATCAACCTTACGCAGCATCTGACGCACGATAACTTCAACGTGCTTGTCATTAATGCCAACACCTTGGAGACGATATACTTCCTGTACTTCTGTAGCGATATAGTTAGCCAAGGCTTCAATACCAAGAATACGTAGGATATCGTGTGGATTAGATGGGCCGTCGGCGATAACTTCACCTTTCTCGACAGTTTCACCTTCAAACACGTTCAGTACGCGCCACTTAGGAATCAGCTCTTCATAGGCATCACTGCCATCTGTGGGGGTGATTACCAAACGGTTCTTACCCTTAGTTTCCTTACCGAAGGAAACCAAACCAGAGATTTCAGCCAAGATAGCCGCATCTTTCGGCTTACGCGCTTCAAACAAGTCAGCCACACGTGGCAGACCACCAGTGATATCCTTGTTACCTGCGCTTTCCTGTGGAATACGTGCCAAGACATCACCCACACCCAATTTGGAACCATCAGCAATACTTAACAATGCACCATCAGGTAGCAAATATTGCGCCGGCATATCCGTTTCGGCCATCATGATTTCTTTACCTTTGGCATCAACCAATTTCACCATTGGGCGCAGGTCTTTACCAGCCGCAGGACGTTCAGCAACAGGAATCACTTCAATGTTAGTCAAACCAGTCACTTCGTCAGTGTTACGGTGAATGGTAATACCTTCTTCCAAACCTACAAACTGCACCTTACCGGCTAACTCACAGACGATTGGGTGAGTATGTGGGTCCCAAGTAGCGACTACAGCGCCGGCTTCAACACTCGCACCATCAGCGATCAGAATATTGGAGCCATATGGCAACTTATAACGCTCACGTTCACGACCATGCTCATCGGTGACGCCCAATTCAACAGAACGGGACGTAGCGACCATAGAGCCATCTTTGCGGGTTACTGCCTTCAGGTTATGCAGACGAATTTCACCGCCGTTCTTAACCTCAATCTTGTCAGCTGCCGCAGCACGAGAAGCCGCACCACCAATATGGAAAGTACGCATAGTCAACTGCGTACCTGGCTCACCGATGGACTGAGCAGCAACAACACCCACAGCTTCACCAATGTTAACCAGATGACCACGACCTAGATCGCGACCATAACAGCTTGCACAAACACCGTAACGGGTTTCACAAGTGATTGGAGAACGCGCTTTAATTTCGTCAATAGAGGAAAGTGTTTCGTCATTTTCCAGACGCTCAACCCAACGCTCATCAATCAAAGTACCTTTAGGAATCAATACTTCCTGAGTAGTTGGATTCACTACATCTGCAGCTACTACACGGCCTAAGATACGATCAGAAAGAGGCACAATGACGTCGCCACCTTCAATCACTGGCTGCATGATCAGACCTTCATCAGTGCCACAGTCTACTTCTGTTACAACTAAGTCTTGAGCCACGTCAACCAAACGACGGGTTAAGTAACCAGAGTTAGCCGTCTTCAAAGCCGTATCGGCCAAACCTTTACGAGCACCGTGAGTGGAAATAAAGTATTCCTGAACTGACAGACCTTCGCGGAAGTTAGCGGTAATGGGTGTTTCAATGATGGAGCCATCTGGCTTAGCCATCAAACCACGCATACCACCCAACTGACGCATCTGAGCGGCACTACCACGAGCACCAGAGTCAGCCATCATATACACAGAGTTAAAGGACTCTTGCTCCACTTTGTTACCATCAGCGTCGGTAACAGTATCGCTCTTCAAGGTGTCCATCATTGCGCCCGCAACAAGTTCGTTAGCGCGAGACCAAATATCGATAACCTTATTGTACTTCTCACCCTGAGTAACCAGACCATCGCGGAATTGACCTTCAATTTCGCGCACTTCGTCTTCGGCTTCATCAATGATGACAGCTTTTTTCTCGGGAATAACAAAGTCGTTAACACCAACAGAAGAACCTGAACGTGTGGCATAAGAGAAGCCGGTATACATTAGCTGGTCAGCAAAGATAACGGTTTCCTTCAAGCCCACATTACGGTAGCAAGCGTTGATCAAATTAGAAATATCTTTCTTTTTCATAGCCTGGTTAATTAGGCTATATGGCAAACCTTTTGGCATGATTGCAGACAGTAGAGCTCGACCAACAGTGGTATCAACCAATAACTGGTTGGCAACCATCTCGCCAGTATCTACATTGCGCTCATATTCAAAGACCCTGACTTTTACTTTCGCTTGCAGAGAAACCTGCTTGGCACCATACGCACGTTCTACTTCAGCCACATCAGCAAAGGTCATACCTTCACCTTTGGCATTAATGCTTTCACGGGTCATAAAGTAGATACCCAAAACAACGTCTTGGGAAGGCACAATAATAGGTTCACCGTTAGCTGGCGACAGGATGTTGTTGGTAGACATCATCAAGGCGCGCGATTCTAACTGGGCTTCCAATGTTAACGGTACGTGTACCGCCATTTGGTCACCGTCAAAGTCAGCGTTGTAGGCCGCACACACAAGTGGGTGCAACTGAATAGCCTTACCTTCAATTAGTACTGGCTCAAACGCCTGAATACCTAGACGGTGCAAAGTCGGTGCACGGTTTAGCATTACTGGGTGTTCACGGATCACTTCCGCTAAGATATCCCAAACTTCTGCAGTTTCACGCTCGACCATCTTCTTGGCTGCTTTAATGGTGGTAGCAAGGCCACGCAATTCTAGCTTGGAGAAGATAAAGGGCTTAAACAGTTCCAATGCCATCTTTTTTGGCAAACCACACTGATGCAATCTCAGATAAGGGCCAACCACGATAACCGAACGACCAGAGTAGTCGACTCGCTTACCCAATAGATTCTGACGGAAACGACCCTGCTTACCTTTGATCATATCGGCAAGAGATTTCAGCGGACGCTTGTTAGAGCCTGTGATAGCACGACCACGACGACCATTATCCAATAGGGCATCCACAGATTCCTGCAACATACGCTTTTCGTTACGTACGATAATATCTGGTGCAGCCAAATCCAAAAGACGCTTCAAACGATTGTTACGGTTGATAACACGACGATACAAATCGTTCAAATCTGAGGTAGCAAAACGGCCGCCATCTAGAGGTACCAAGGGACGCAAATCAGGTGGCAAAATAGGCAACACATTCAGCACCATCCACTCTGGCTTGTTACCTGAATGCAAGAAGGCTTCCATCAGCTTTAAACGCTTAGACAGCTTCTTGATTTTGGTTTCTGAATTGGTGTTAGGAATTTCTTCACGCAGATGCGCAACTTCCTGCTCTAAATCCATATCTTTTAACAGACTTTGAATCGCTTCCGCACCCATTTTGGCATCGAAGTCGTCGCCAAATTCTTCTAGGGCATCAAAGTACTGCTCATCATTCATCAACTGACCACGCTCAAGGGTAGTCATACCTGGGTCAATAACGATAAAACTTTCAAAGTAAAGTACGCGTTCAATATCACGTAAGGTGATATCAAGTAGCAAACCAATACGTGAAGGTAGTGATTTGAGGAACCAAATGTGCGCAACTGGGCTAGCCAGCTCGATATGACCCATACGCTCACGACGTACCTTGGCCAAGGCTACTTCGACACCACACTTCTCACAAATAACACCACGGTGCTTCAGACGCTTGTACTTACCACACAGACATTCATAGTCTTTTACCGGGCCAAAGATCTTGGCACAGAACAAGCCTTCACGCTCTGGCTTAAACGTACGGTAGTTAATGGTTTCGGGCTTTTTCACCTCACCGAAAGACCAAGAACGGATCATTTCGGGAGAAGCCAGACCAATACGGATCGCATCAAATTCGTCCGTATGGCCTTGTGCTTTCAATAATTTCAATAAATCTTTCATTGCCTTCTCCAATTAACCTTATTCGGTTTCCAACTCGATATCGATACCCAGAGAACGAATCTCCTTAATCAATACATTGAAGGATTCTGGCATACCAGGTTCCATACGGTGGTCGCCATCTACAATGTTTTTGTACATCTTAGTACGGCCGTTTACGTCATCGGACTTAACCGTCAACATTTCCTGTAGGGTATAGGCAGCACCATATGCTTCTAGTGCCCACACTTCCATCTCACCGAAGCGCTGACCACCAAACTGAGCTTTACCACCCAGCGGCTGTTGCGTCACCAGACTGTAAGAACCCGTAGAACGGGCGTGCATCTTATCATCAACCAAGTGATTCAATTTCAGCATGTACATGTAGCCAACGGTTACTGGACGCTCAAAACGATCACCAGTTCGGCCGTCATACAACCATGTCTGGCCAGAACTATCTAATCCACCCAATTCCAATAGACGCTTAATTTCTGCCTCTTCAGCACCATCAAATACAGGTGTTGCTAGAGGGACACCAGCTTTCAAATTCTTAGCCAGCTCTAAAATCTCATCATCTGAGAAGCTGTCTAGATCTTCATGGCGAGTGCATTTGTCGTCATTGTAGACTTCGTTGAGGAAACCACGGATGCTGGCTACAGCTTTACCGCGCTCAGCTTGTAACATTTCCTCGACTTTCTCACCTAGGCCTTTGGAAGCCATACCCATATGGGTTTCTAGGATCTGCCCAACGTTCATACGTGATGGTACACCCAAGGGGTTCAACACGATATCAACTGTCTTACCGTGTTTGTCATAAGGCATATCTTCAACGGGCATAATGACCGAGATAACACCTTTGTTACCATGACGACCAGCCATCTTATCACCGGGCTGAACGCGACGCTTAACCGCCACATAAACCTTAACAATCTTCAACACGCCTGGTGCTAGATCATCGCCAGTTTGTAACTTTTTCTTCTTATCTTCGAACTTATCGTCTAATTCTTTACGGGTTTCGTCCAAAGATTGCTGCGCCAGTTCTAGCTGCTGTTGCAAGGCATCGTCAGCCATGCGCAACTTAAACCATTCAGCGCGGTCAAGACCTTCTAGAGCAGCGGCAGTTAACTTGTCGCCCTTCTTAAAGCCAGCACCACCATTCACTACCGCACCAGTAAAGGCAGATAGTAAACGGTCATAGGTCGCATCAGACACAATACGATATTCATCGTTTAAGTCTTTGCGAATTTGGTCCATTTGTTCTTGTTCAATGGACAAAGCACGTTGATCTTTTTCCACACCATCGCGGGTAAACACCTGTACGTCGATAACGGTACCTGTAGTACCTGTCTTCACACGTAGGGACGTGTCTTTTACATCAGAGGCCTTTTCGCCAAAGATCGCACGTAGCAACTTCTCTTCAGGGGTTAGCTGGGTTTCACCCTTAGGTGTTACCTTGCCCACCAGAATATCACCTGGGCCTACTTCGGCACCAATATGAACAATGCCTGACTCATCGAGTTTAGATAGTGCACTTTCACCAACATTTGGAATATCGGAGGTGATTTCTTCACTACCCAATTTGGTATCACGCGCCACACACGTTAATTCTTGAATATGAATAGTAGTGAAGCGGTCTTCTTTAACCACATTTTCAGAAATCAAAATGGAGTCTTCGAAGTTATAACCATTCCAAGGCATAAAGGCGATACGCATATTTTGGCCAAGGGCTAATTCACCTAAATCCACAGACGGACCATCGGCTAGCACATCACCACTTGCAACCACATCACCTAAGTTAACGATAGCACGCTGGTTGATACAGGTATTTTGGTTGGAACGGATATATTTGGTTAAGTTATAAATATCCACACCTGCATCACCGGCTACAGTTTCTGCATCATGGGCTTTAACCACAATCCGGCCTGCATCCACAGACTCAACCACACCACCACGCTTAGCCACGACACAAACACCCGAGTTCTGAGCTACGTGACGCTCCATACCAGTACCGACTAAAGGCTTTTGCGCCTGTAATGTTGGTACTGCCTGACGCTGCATGTTGGAACCCATCAAGGCACGGTTAGCATCGTCATGCTCCAAGAACGGAATCAAGGAGGCTGCAACAGATACAACCTGGCGTGGGGACACGTCCATATAGTCAACACCTTGTGGTGACATCAAGGTAAATTCGTTCTCATGACGAACAGTTACCAAGTCTTCCACAAAAGAGTTTTTGTCATCCAGTTTGGCGTTAGCCTGAGCAATAATATGCTGGCTTTCTTCGATAGCTGACAAATATTCAATTTGATCCGTAGCGACACCATCCACTACCTTACGGTAAGGTGTTTCTAGGAAACCATAATGGTTGGTTCGCGCATAGGTTGATAACGAGTTGATCAAACCAATGTTTGGTCCTTCAGGTGTTTCAATCGGGCAAACACGACCATAATGGGTTGGGTGTACGTCACGTACTTCAAAACCAGCACGCTCACGGGTCAAACCACCTGGGCCCAAAGCCGACACACGACGCTTATGCGTTACTTCAGACAAGGGATTATTTTGGTCCATAAACTGAGACAGCTGGCTGGAACCAAAGAATTCCTTAATAGCTGCCGATACAGGCTTGGCATTGATTAGGTCTTGAGGCATCAAACCATCGGATTCAGCCAAACTTAGACGTTCTTTAACGGCACGCTCAACACGAACCAAACCTACACGGAATTGGTTTTCTGCCATTTCACCGACCGAACGTACTCGGCGGTTACCTAAATGGTCAATATCATCAACCGAGCCTTTACCATTACGAATATCGATCAAGGTAGTCATTACAGAAACAATATCCTGATCGCCCAAGATACCTTCACCGGTTTCAGCCTCACGGCCCAAACGACGGTTAAACTTCATGCGGCCAACGGCGGACAAATCATAACGCTCATTGGTGAAGAACAAGTTCTGGAAAAGGGTTTCTGCTGCCTCTTTGGTTGGTGGCTCACCAGGACGCATCATACGGTAGATTTCTACCAGTGCTTCTAATTGTGTGCGCGTAGGATCACTGCTCAGCGTATCCGACATAAACGAACCGCAATCCAAGTCATTGGTGTAAATCAAAGGCAAATCAGTGATGTTAGCTTCGTTTACTGCACGCAATAGTTCCAAGGTTATCTCAGAATTAGATTCGGCAATTAATTCACCGCTTTCTGGGTTGACCAAATCAATGGCAATTTTCTTGCCTAGCAAATAGTCTTCAGGTACTTCCAGCTTTTCAATACCAGTCTTTTCTAATTGGCGAATATGACGCGCCGTAACCCGGCGTCCTTCTTCAATCAGCACCTCACCATCGGCACCCTTAATTGTAAAGGTCGCTGTCTCACCACGCAAACGCGCAGGCACCAAGGCCATGGAGTAGTTGCCGTCAGCAATACTAACGTCAACATTCTCAAAGAAACTAGCCAAAATTTGTTCGCTGGTGTAACCCAGAGCACGCAACAATATTGACGCTGGCAACTTACGGCGGCGGTCAATACGCACAAACAACATATCTTTTGGATCGAATTCAAAATCCAACCATGAACCACGGTAAGGAATAACGCGCGCGTTATACAACAACTTACCAGAGCTATGGGTTTTACCCTTATCGTGATCGAAGAATACACCAGGAGAGCGGTGCAACTGAGAAACGATAACTCGCTCAGTACCATTAACAACAAAGGTGCCATTGTCCGTCATCAAAGGCATTTCACCCATGTAGACTTCCTGCTCCTTAATATCCTTAATAGCCTTGGTCTTAGAATCGCGATCATAAATCACCAAGCGTACCTTCACACGCAATGGTGCCGCATAGGTAATACCACGTAGTTGACATTCTTTAACATCAAATACCGGCTCACCCAACTTATAGCTCACGTATTCCAAAGAAGCGTTGCCAGAAAAGGAAACGATTGGAAAAACAGAGCCAAAGGCAGCTTCCAGACCTTGGTTATCGCGCTGACCAGCAGGCTTACCAGACTGTAAGAACTTACGATAGGAATCGATTTGAATGGCCAGCAGATAAGGCACATCCATGACCGGAGGTAGTTTACCGAAATCCTTGCGGATACGTTTTTTCTCAGTATATGAGTAAGGCATCAGTATTCCCCGATTTGGGTCTTTCAAAAGACCGTTAAGTAGGAAAGAAGTTTAAGCCACCATGCTTGCGCTTCTATTAGTTCCATTTCCGCCCTAGGCGAGGGATGAAATCCCTTAAAACATGCTAGTTGAAACAACTTCAAACCAGCCTTTTTCGGATCTAGACGATGTTAATAAAACAGTCATCTAAGAACCGAAAAAGGCCGGTGGCAATTTTGCCACCAGCCATTAATACTCGAGCTTTAGTTGCAGCCCAAGTAAGCCAATTAGCTTACTTGATTTCAACCTTAGCGCCAGCTTCTTCAAGGTCCTTAGCCAAAGCTTCGGCGTCTTCCTTAGAAAGACCTTCCTTAACTGCAGCAGGAGCGCTTTCAACCAAGCCTTTGGCTTCTTTCAGGCCAAGACCTGTAGCGCCACGAACGGCCTTGATAGCGTTTACTTTCTTCTCGCCTGCTTCAACCAGAATTACATCGAACTCGGTCTGTTCTTCAGCAGCCGCACCGGCGTCACCACCAGCAGCGCCAGCTACAGCAGCAGCAGCGGCAGTTACACCAAACTTCTCTTCCATTGCTTCAATTAATTCAACAACGTCCATAACGGACATGTCTGCAACGGCATTGATGATATCGTCTTTAGTAATAGACATAACAATTCCTAAATATTTTCTAATGCCCTAGGGGCACGTTAATCATGCGCAAAGTTGCCACAAATGACTCATAGAGCCAAATATTAGGCAGCTTCCTGTTCTTTTTGATCGCGGATTGCAGCCAAAGTTCGAGCCAGCTTGCTGGTCGCACCTTGAATCACGCTCATCAACTTGGACACAGCTTCGTCGTATGTTGGCAGAGATGCCAATACGTCGATTTGAGAGGCTTCCATTAGGTTGCCTTCATATGCCAGTGCTTTCACTTCAAAGTGGTCATTACCCTTTGCAAAATCTTTGAACAAACGGGCGCCTGCGCCTGGGTGTTCATTAGAAAATGCAATGATACTAGGACCACTAAAAGTATCCTGCAGACACACAAAATCGGTGCCTTCGAGAGCACGTTTAGCCAGTGTATTACGCACAACACGCACATATACACCATTTTCACGAGCTTCCTTACGCAGGGCAGTCATGTCTGTTACAGATACACCGCGGGAATCCGCGACCACTGCCGACAATGCACTGGTGGCTGCTTCGTTGACTTCTGCGACAATCGCTTTCTTGTCTTCGAGACCAATAGCCACGCTATTTCTCCTAGATAAGATTATCCAACTCTCCATCATCAACGATGATGAAGTCCTTAATACGGTGTTGGACTCAGAAATCTGAATCGGGTTCACCGTCTGCGTAGGAAAATTAAGAAAACTTACGTTTCCACCTACGGTCTTTGACAGTTCTGACCAAAGCCAGAACCCTCAAAATATAAGTAAGGTTAAACCTTACTCGCCGTTTCGGTTTATAACCGAAACCTAGCAATACTTTTGTTCTATTAGAACTTCACTGCACCATGATCAACAGTTAAGCCTGGGCCCATTGTTGTAGATAGCGTGACTTTTTTCAAATAGATACCTTTACTGGAAGCCGGCTTCATCTTTTTCAGATCGCTCAACAAGGCTACCAAGTTTTCCTGCAAAGCTTCACCAGTAAAGGAGGCCTTACCTAAGGTACAGTGCACGATACCAGCTTTGTCAGCACGGAAACGTACTTGACCCGCTTTAGCATTCTTAACCGCAGTCTCAACGTCAGGGGTTACCGTACCAACCTTAGGGTTAGGCATTAAACCACGTGGACCCAAAACTTGACCTAGCTGACCTACTACACGCATAGCGTCAGGAGTAGCAATCACCACGTCAAAGTCCATTTTGCCTGCTTTCACTTCAGCAGCAAGGTCGTCCATACCAACTAGTTCAGCGCCAGCTGCTTTAGCTATGTCTGCATTGTCACCTTGGGTGAAAACAGCAACACGAACATCTTTACCAGTACCATTAGGTAGCACAGTAGAGCCACGCACAACCTGATCAGATTTACGTGGATCAATACCCAGATTAACGGCCACATCAACAGATTCAGCAAACTTAACTGTAGATAGCTCAGTTAGAAGTGCGACTGCTTCGGCAACGTCATATACTTTGCCAACTTCTATTTTTTCAGCGATAGCCTTGGCACGCTTTGTCATTTTAGCCATTAGTTAACACCTTCTGTATTTAGACCCATAGAACGGGCACTACCAGCTATGGTACGCACAGCAGCATCCATATCAGCCGCAGTTAGATCAGCCATTTTAGCAGTTGCGATCTCTTCCAATTGTGCACGTGTAACAGTACCCACTTTTTCAGTGTTAGGACGAGCAGAACCGCTCTTCAGACCAGCCGCTTTTTTCAGTAATACTGAAGCAGGAGGTGTCTTGGTGATAAACGTAAAGCTACGATCCGCGTAGACAGTGATGACCACAGGTACAGGCATACCTGCTTCTAGGCTCTGGGTCCCAGCGTTGAAGGCTTTACAGAATTCCATGATGTTAACACCGTGTTGACCTAGTGCAGGACCAACAGGTGGACTTGGGTTGGCCTTACCGGCGCCAACCTGAAGCTTGATGTAGGCTTCGACTTTCTTTGCCATTGCAAATTTCCTCTTTATGGGTGCAAACGCCCCGTGATTAACCTAGCAAAAGCCAGATTATCAACCAACGTTCTAACTTCAGAACGCTTTAGGCTCCCCTGTGTTAGTAACATTCGACCTAGCCGAATGCGCAAAAACCCTGGCCACCAAATCGGTTCCAGGGTCATAGTCCGGATATTAAACCGGCAGCCGGGCTAAACCCGACCTGCAGTCAGGACTTTTCGACCTGACCAAACTCTAGCTCTACAGGCGTGGAACGCCCGAAGATCAAAACAGCCACTTGCAAGCGACTCTTTTCGTAATTTACTTCCTCTACCACACCATTAAAGTCGGCAAATGGCCCATCTATAACACGAACCATTTCGCCTGGCTCAAAGATGGTTTTTGGCTTCGGCGCTTCCGCACCTGACTCAACACGATCCAAGATCGCTGCTGCTTCACGCTCAGTAATAGGAGCAGGTCTGTCGGCCGTACCACCAATAAAGCCCATTACTCGAGGCGTTTCCTTAACCATATGCCAAGAATCATCATTCATTTCCATATGAACTAGCACATAGCCAGGATAAAATTTGCGCTCACTGCGACGCTTTTTACCAGCGCGCATTTCAACTACTTCTTCAGTTGGCACCAGGATATCACCAAAGAAATCCTGCATCTCAAAGCGATCGACACGCTCCTGCAAGGAACGCATAACCTGCTTCTCATATCCTGAGTAAGCGTGCACTACATACCAGCGCTTTGCCATGATCGTTTCCTATTGCTTAACCGATTAAAGAAGAAACAGCCCAACTCAACAAAGAGTCAAGACCCCATAACAATAGAGCCATAACCAAAACAACGGCTACAACAATTAAAGTCGTTTGCATGGTTTCTTGGCGGTTAGGCCAAACCACCTTTCGAATCTCATTACGCGCTTCCTTAAACATGGTTAAGAAAGCTTTACCTTTTGCCGTTTGCGCAGCAATTAAGGCAGCTACTAAGGCAACAACAACCAGACCTAAAACTCTATATAACAAGGACTGGTCAGAATAGATGGAATTTCCCACCACGCCCAAGGCAATCAGGGCCACCACGACAACCCACTTAGGGGCATCGAAACGATTGCTTTGTGTATCTGAGTTGGCGCTCATGGATAAAGCCTCTATCTATCTATTTATAAACAGTTTTTTCTGTTCAATCAACCCCATCACACTAATAAATGTGGAGCCTGAAAATTTGGCAGGCCAGGAGGGATTCGAACCCCCAACATTCGGTTTTGGAGACCGACGTTCTGCCGTTGGAACTACTGGCCTGTAACCGGTTTTCGTTACTGCTAAAAGCAGATACGAAAAGTTCGGGACGCGTATATTATACGCGACCCAAACTTTTTGCAAGCACTAAATACTTGAATCAACAACCATTTACTAGGCTAGGATCTTAGCTACAACACCTGCACCTACGGTACGGCCACCTTCACGAATCGCGAAACGTAGACCTTCATCCATAGCAATCGGGCAAATCAACTCAACTGTCATTTGCACGTTATCACCAGGCATGACCATTTCCACACCTTCAGGTAGCTCACAAGCTCCTGTTACGTCTGTCGTACGGAAGTAGAACTGAGGACGGTAACCTTTAAAGAATGGTGTATGACGACCACCTTCATCTTTACCTAGTACATACACTTCTGCTTCAAAACGCGTGTGAGGTGTGATGGAACCAGGCTTAGCCAATACTTGACCACGCTCTACTTCTTCACGCTTGGTACCACGTAGTAGTACACCAACGTTCTCGCCTGCACGACCTTCGTC
>Ga0206687_1158350_pt1 | contig 12667 bp, 23 predicted proteins | sample M130m12015metaT_FD_156016 | JGI IMG/M metagenome (GOLD analysis project Ga0206687, IMG submission 156016) | Metatranscriptome of ammonia-oxidizing marine archaeal communities from Monterey Bay, California, United States - M1 30m 12015... | ecosystem: Environmental > Aquatic > Marine > Intertidal...
ATCATTATCGGTAAAGCTGGTCAAGAAGTGGACAAGTTGAAAGAAGAGTTAAAGAAGATTACTGCTAAAGAAGTACAGATTAACATTTTTGAAATCAAGCGCCCAGAATTAGACGCACAACTGGTAGGAGCATCTATCGCACGTCAAATCGAAGGTCGTATTTCTTACCGTAGAGCCATCAAAATGGCGATCGCTGCTGCCATTCGAATGAATGCTGAAGGAATCAAAATTCAAATCTCTGGACGTCTAAACGGTGCTGAAATGGCGCGTGCAGAATCGTACAAAGAAGGACGTATTCCATTATCAACATTCCGCGCTGACATCGACTACGCTTTGGTTGAAGCCCACACTACTTATGGTCGTTTGGGAATCAAAGTTTGGATCATGAAAGGTGAAGTATATGGTAAACGTGAGTTGTCTCCTTTGGTAGGTATGACCAAAAAGACCAACAACGGAGGAAAGAATAACAATCAGCGTCCACAACGACGTAGAAATAAATAGGTAGGAAATCATGTTACAACCTAAAAGAACTAAATTCCGTAAAGCGCAGAAAGGCCGAATGAAAGGTAACTCTCAGCGTGGACACCAACTTTCTAATGGAATGTTTGGAATCAAATCTCTGGATTCAAAATTCATCACTTCTCGTCAAATTGAAGCTGCGCGTATTGCTGCAACTCGTTATATGAAGAGAGAAGGTCAATTATGGATTAAAATATTTCCAGACAAGCCTATCACGAAAAAGCCGCTTGAGGTACGTATGGGTAAAGGAAAAGGAGCACCAGAATATTTTGTTGCTGTTGTTAAGCCAGGACGTATCCTTTTTGAAATATCTGGAGTACCTGCAGATGTAGCGAAAGAGGCCTTGCGTTTAGCGGCTCAAAAACTACCCGTAAAAACGAAATTCATTACTGCGAGAGATTTTCAAGCATAATTGATAATAACTATGAAACAATCAGAAATTAACAATCTTTCGATAGCAGATCTTCAGGATAAATTGAATGAGCACACAAAACAACTCAACGAGTTGAACATGGCTCACGCAATTACACCACTAGAAAATCCCTTGCAAATTAGAAGTGCACGCAAAACTGTTGCACGTTTGCATACCGCAATCACGCAAAGACAACAAGAAGCTTAGTATATGGAAAGTAGAAATCTAAGAAAAGAACGAATTGGCGTTGTTACCAGTAACAAAATGGAAAAATCCATTGTTGTATCAGAGGTAAAACGTGTGAAGCACCCTATGTACGGGAAATTCGTTTTGAAGACCAAAAAATATGTTGCCCATGATGATACCAATGACTGTAATATTGGTGATACGGTAAAAATCATGGAAACCCGTCCTTTGAGTAAGTCAAAGTGCTGGAGACTAGTAGAAATTATTGAAAGAGCTAAATAATCATGTTACAACAAGAATCAAGATTAAAAGTAGCCGATAATACCGGTGCCAAAGAAGTCTTAACCATCCGTGTTTTGGGTGGAACCAAAAGACGCTATGCTTCTTTAGGGGACAAAATTGTCGTTACGGTAAAAGACGCTTCCCCATCTGGAACAATCAAAAAAGGAGAAGTATCTACCGCTGTAGTCGTTAGAACAACAAAAGAAGTACGTCGCCCAGACGGATCTTATATCCGTTTCGATGACAACGCTTGTGTGTTGCTTAACCCAACTGGTGAAATGCGTGGAACACGTGTTTTTGGCCCTGTAGCACGTGAATTGAGAGATAAGCAATTCATGAAAATTGTATCATTAGCACCAGAGGTGCTTTAAGCCATTGTGATGGGAAAATTAAAAATTAAAAAAGGAGATAAGGTTCGCGTAATTGCTGGAGCACATAAAGGTGCAGAAGGTACGGTAACGCTTGTTCTTCGCGAAGACAATAAAGCCTTTGTCGAAGGAGTAAACCTTGTTAAAAAGCACGCTAAACCTAGCGCGCAAAATCCGCAAGGAGGTATCCAAGAAAAAGAAGCGCCAATCCAAATTTCTAACCTTTCTTTACTAACCGCAGACGGTCAAACGACACGTGTAGGTTACCGTATGGAAGGAGATCAGAAAGTAAGATTCGCCAAAAAATCTAATGAAGTAATTTAGTGATGAGTTATACACCTAGACTAAAACAAGAATTCAACGACAGAATCGTTAGCGCACTAACAGAAGAGTTCAGCTATTCTAACGTGATGCAAGTTCCTACCCTTGAGAAAATTGTTCTCAGCCGTGGAGTTGGTGCTGCCGTTGCAGACAAAAAAATTAATTGACCACGCTGTTGACGAATTAACAGCCATTACTGGTCAAAAAGCGATTGCTACCAACTCTAAGAAAGACGTTGCAGCGTTTAAACTAAGAAAAGGGATGCCCATTGGTGCCAAAGTTACCCTACGTGGAGAGCGCATGTATGAGTTCCTTGATCGTTTAGTTACTGTAGCCCTACCACGTGTTCGTGATTTCCAAGGAGTTAAAGCCAATGGTTTTGACGGTCGTGGAAACTACACACTCGGTATCACAGAACAGATTATCTTCCCAGAAATTGACATCGATAAAGTGAATAAAATCGCTGGTATGGACATCACTTTTGTGACTTCTGCTCCAACGGATAAAGAAGCTAAATCGTTATTAACAGAACTAGGATTACCTTTTAAAAAGAACTAAGATGGCTAAAGAATCAATGAAAGCACGCGAAGTAAAACGTGCAAAAACAGTCGCTAAGTATGCTGAAAAACGCAAAGCCTTGAAAGAAGCAGGCGATTATGAAGCATTACAAAAGCTTCCAAAAAACGCTTCGCCTATTCGTATGCACAACCGTTGTAAACTAACTGGTCGTCCAAAAGGATATATGCGTCAATTCGGTCTATCTAGGGTAACCTTTAGAGAAATGGCCAACAAAGGGTTAATTCCCGGTGTAACAAAAGCAAGTTGGTAATCTAAAAAATAGAATTATGTACACAGATCCATTAGCAGATTATCTTACAAGAATCAGAAATGCAAACGCCGCTGGTCACCGCGTTGTTAGTATCCCTGCTTCCAATGTAAAAAAAGAAATTACAAAAATATTATTCGATCAAGGGTTTATCCTTAGTTATAAGTTTGAAGAAACAGATAACAAGCAAGGAAGCATCAAGATCGCTTTAAAATATGACGCCGCTTCTAAAGCGCCTGTAATCAACAAAATCCAACGTATTTCTACGCCTGGTTTACGTAAGTATGCCGGTTCAACTGAATTACCACGTATTTTGAATGGTTTAGGTGTTTCTATCGTGTCTACTTCGAAAGGAGTAATGACGGGTAAACAAGCCAAGAAAGAAAACGTAGGTGGTGAATTATTGTGTTACGTTTATTAAATAATAAAACAAAAAAGAAATGTCTAGAGTTGGTAATAATCCTGTAGCGATAGCTGATGGCGTCTCGGTTGAGATCTTAGCTGACAAGCTTGTCGTAAAAGGAAAACTAGGTGAACTAGAACAACCATACGATGGGGTATCTTTCGAACAAAACGAAGGTATCATCACCGTTAAAAGAAATTCAGAATCAAAAGACCACAAGTCCAAGCATGGTTTATACCGTGCCTTATTGGCTAACATGATCGAAGGTGTAAGCAAAGGCTTCACCAAAGAATTAGAGTTAGTTGGAGTTGGATACCGTGCGTCGAATCAAGGCCAGAAGTTAGATTTAGCTTTAGGTTTTTCACACAACATTTTATTGGACATTGCGCCAGAAGTTAAAGTGGAAACGATTTCTGAAAAAGGAAAAAATCCAATCATCAAACTTAGTTCTCACGACAAGCAATTGGTTGGTTTTGTAGCGGCAAAGATTCGTTCTTTCCGTAGACCTGAACCGTACAAAGGAAAAGGTGTTAAATTCGTTGGGGAAATAATCAGAAGAAAAGCAGGTAAATCTGCATAAGTAGTTTAATATGGGACTAAGTAAAGAAGAAAGAAGACTAAGAATTCGTCGTCGTATTCGCAAAACCGTATCGGGAACTGCAGATGCACCACGCTTATCCGTCTTTAGAAGCAACAAAGAAATTTACGCACAAGTAATTGATGATACTACGGGGAAAACCCTCGTTGCTGCCTCATCAAGAGACAAGGGTGTTGACAATGATAACAAACAATCAACTGCGACTGCTGTTGGTAAAAACATTGCAGAGAAGGCTATCGCAGCTGGAGTAACTGTAGTACGTTTTGACCGTGGCGGATATTTATATCACGGGAGAGTAAAGTCTCTTGCTGATGGTGCGCGTGAAGGTGGATTAAAATTTTAATAAGCGAATATGTATCAAGATTATAAAAACGTTGAATTGGTAAAACCTGGAGGTCTAGAATTAAAAGACCGTTTAGTAGGTGTACAGCGTGTAACCAAAGTAACCAAAGGTGGACGTGCATTTGGATTTTCAGCTATCGTAGTTGTTGGAGATGAAAACGGTGTTGTTGGCCAAGGTCTAGGAAAATCTAAGGAAGTTGCTGAAGCGATTTCTAAAGCTGTAGAAGATGCCAAGAAAAATCTCGTTCGTATTCCTATTACCAGCGGAACTGTTCCTCACGAACAAAAAGGTAAATACGGTGGTGCACGTGTATTCTTAAAGCCAGCATCTGCCGGTACAGGGGTAATTGCAGGTGGTGCCGTACGTGCAGTATTGGAAGCCGTTGGAGTACACAATGTACTTTCTAAGTCACAAGGTTCTTCTAACCCGCACAACGTAGTAAAAGCAACCTTTGACGCATTACTTCAATTGAGAAGCGCAGCTACTGTTGCTCGTCAACGTGGAGTGTCTTTGGATAAAGTATTTAACGGATAATTCAGTTAGCCATGCAAAAAGTTAAAGTAAAACAAGTAAAAAGTAGCATCAAGCGCATTAAAAAGCAAAAGCTTACCCTTGAAGCACTTGGATTAAGAGGTATTGGAAAAGAAGTTATTCATGACGCTACACCAAACATCCTCGGAATGATAAATAAAGTTTCTCACTTAGTTTCTGTTACAGAAGCATAAATCGTAGATATGAACTTAAGTAATATACAACCCGCAGAGGGATCCACTCACAAAAATTCAAAACGTCTTGGCCGTGGTCAGGGTTCTGGAAAAGGTGGTACTGCTGCACGTGGTCACAAAGGAGCCAAATCGCGCTCAGGTTATTCTAAAAAATTAGGATTTGAAGGAGGTCAAATGCCTTTGCAACGTCGTGTGCCCAAATTTGGATTCACAAACATCAACCGTAAAGAGTACCAAGGAATTAACTTGGATACCCTTCAAGGTTTGGTCGATGAAAAAAGAATTAAAGACACACTAGCCTTTGATGTTATTGTTGAATTACGTCTTGCACGTAAAAATGAGTTGGTTAAAATCCTTGGACGTGGCGAATTGAAAGCTGCAATCAAAGTTAGTGCTCACAAATTTACTGCTACTGCAAAAGCCGCTATCGAAGCTGCCGGAGGAGAAGCGATTGAATTATAATCAGCATGAAGAATTTTTTAGAAACCTTAGTTAACATTTATAAAATAGAAGAACTGCGTAACCGTATTGGTTTAACGTTGATGATTCTACTTATTTATCGCTTTGGTGCTCAAATTACTTTACCCGGTATCGATGCTGTTCAGCTTGCTGAACTTGGAAATCGTACTGGTGGAGGAGGACTTCTAGGTGTTTTAAATATGTTTACCGGTGGTGCCTTTGCTAATGCTTCTGTATTTGCACTAGGTATTATGCCTTACATTTCAGCTTCTATTGTGGTTCAGTTGATGGGAATTGCGATTCCATATCTTCAGAAATTGCAAAAAGAGGGTGAGAGTGGACGTAAAACACTAAATCAGATAACACGTTGGTTAACCATTGGTATCTGTATCGTTCAAGCACCCGCCTACCTCTATGGTTTAGGTGCCCTTGGCGTACCAGATTCTGCTTTTGTATTTGGAAAAGGCCTTGGCTTTATGGTTCCATCTGTACTTATTTTGGTTACAGGTACCATTTTTGCTATGTGGTTGGGAGAAAAAATTACGGATAAAGGTATCGGTAACGGAATCTCTCTTTTGATCATGGTAGGTATCATTGCGACATTGCCCCTTTCTTTTGCACAAGAAGTTGTGTCTAGAGTATCGGAGAATAATGGTGGTTTGATCCTTATCTTAATTGAACTAATCCTCTGGATCATCATTATTGTATTGTCCATCTTGTTGGTAATGGCGGTTCGCCAAATCCCAGTTCAATATGCACGACGTACACAAGGAAGCACCAACGAAACCAATGTATTTGGCTCACGTCAATACATTCCTTTAAAACTTAACGCTTCTGGTGTAATGCCAATCATCTTTGCGCAAGCCATCATGTTTGCCCCCGCTTATGTAGGAAGACTAATTGGTGATAGCGATTTAGGACAGTGGTTGCAAGTTAATTTCTCAGACATTTTTGGCCTTTGGTACAACATTGTCTTTGCATTATTAATTATCATCTTCACCTATTTCTATACTGCAATTACAGTTCCAACCAATAAAATGTCAGATGATCTAAAGCGCAGCGGTGGATTTGTTCCAGGTGTTCGACCAGGAAACGAAACTAGCGACTTTTTAGATACTGTGATGTCACACATTACCTTTCCAGGTTCTCTTTTCTTAGCTGCACTTGCTGTGTTTCCAGCCATTGTAGTGAAGTTAATTGGTATGCAACAAGGATGGGCATTGTTCTACGGAGGTACTTCTCTGTTGATTATGGTTGGTGTGGCAATTGACACTATACAACAGGTAAATTCTTACTTATTGAATCGTCACTATGACGGCTTAATGAAAGCAGGAACGAACCGTAAATCAGCAGCAGTTTAAGATGGCAAAACAGGCAGCTATAGAGCAAGAAGGTTCAATCATTGAAGCATTGTCCAATGCAATGTTTCGTGTAGAGTTAGAAAATGGTCATGTTGTGACCGCACATATTTCCGGTAAAATGAGATTACACTACATCAAGTTATTACCCGGTGATAAAGTTAAATTAGAAATGAGTCCTTACGATTTAACCAAGGCAAGGATCACTTATAGATTTTAAAATAGAAACGATGAAAGTAAGAGCATCATTAAAGAAAAGAAGCGCAGACTGCAAGATAGTTCGCAGAAAAGGACGCCTTTATGTTATTAACAAAAAGAATCCTAGATTTAAACAAAGACAAGGATAATTATGGCAAGAATATCAGGAGTAGACATTCCAAAACAAAAGCGTGGCGTAATCGCATTGACTTATATCTTCGGTATCGGTCGCAGTCGTGCCCAAAACATTTTAGCAGAAGCTAAGGTTGACGAAAGCAAAAAAGTATCTGATTGGACAGACAGCGAAATCGCTGCTATTCGTGAAGCAGTTGCTACTTTCAAAATTGAAGGTGAATTGCGTTCAGAAGTTCAATTGAACATCAAACGATTGATGGACATAGGTTGTTACCGTGGAATTCGTCACCGTTCTGGTTTACCTTTAAGAGGTCAACGAACAAAAAACAATTCACGTACACGTAAAGGAAAACGTAAAACGGTTGCAAACAAGAAAAAGGCAACGAAATAATTCTAGATTATGGCTAAAACTACTAGCAAAAAAAGAAAAGTTATTGTTGAATCAACTGGAGAAGCGCATATCAATGCTTCTTTCAACAACATCATTATTTCGCTTACAAACGTAAAAGGAGAAGTTATCTCTTGGTCATCTGCCGGTAAAATGGGCTTTAGAGGATCAAAAAAGAATACTCCTTACGCTGCCCAAACTGCTGCAGAAGACTGTGCAAAAGTTGCACAAGAAGCTGGTTTGCGTCAAGTGAAAGTATTTGTTAAAGGACCTGGAAACGGACGTGAGTCTGCGATCAGAACACTTCACAATAACGGAATTGAAGTTACAGAAATTATCGATGTTACTCCATTACCACACAACGGATGTCGTCCTCCTAAAAGACGAAGAGTATAATTAATTTTAACCTGTCGAAGGAAATCAGTTATCGAAGGAATAGACCTTAATTCATAACTCCTTTAACATTAACCAAAACAACAATGGCAAGATATACCGGTCCAAAAACAAAAATATCACGAAAGTTTGGAGAACCCATCTTTGGTGCAGATAAGTCTTTTGAAAAAAGAAACTATCCTCCAGGACAACACGGAAACAACAGAAGACGTGGTAAAAAGTCCGAGTACGCTATCCAATTAATGGAGAAGCAAAAAGCTAAATATACCTATGGTATTTTAGAAAAGCAATTTAGAATCATCTTCGCTCGTGCATCGCAGAGTAAGGGTGTTACTGGTGAAGTTTTACTAGAATTATGTGAATCACGTTTAGACAATGTTGTCTACCGTTTAGGAATTGCTCCTACACGTTCAGCAGCACGTCAATTGGTATCTCACCGCCACATTACCTTAAATGGTAACTTGGTTAACATTCCATCTTGTCATGTAAAGCCAGGAGATGTTATTGGTGTACGTGAAAAATCAAAGTCTTTATCAGCCATTGCGCATTCATTAGACCGTAACTCTGCAGTTTACGAGTGGTTAACATGGAATGCTTCTACCCTTGAGGGTACATTTGTCTCTACGCCTCAGCGTTTGCAAATTCCTGAGAACATCAAAGAGCAATTAATCGTAGAATTATACTCTAAATAATTAACTGAAGTTTACCTTATGGCTATATTAAATTTTCAAAAACCCGATAAAGTTATCATGATCGATTCTTCGGAATTCGAAGGCAAATTCGAATTTCGTCCTTTGGAACCTGGTTATGGACTTACGGTTGGGAACGCATTGAGAAGAGTATTACTTTCTTCCTTAGAAGGATTTGCAATTACTTCAGTAAAGATCGAAAATATTGATCATGAATTTTCTACCATTCCTGGAATTGTAGAAGATGTAACTGAGATCATCTTGAACCTTAAACAAGTTCGTTTCAAGCGTCAAATTGAAGACATTGAAAACGAAAAAGTTACCATCACTATTGGTGGACAGGATCAACTTAAAGCATCTGATTTTCAGAAATTCATTTCTGGTTTTCAAGTGCTTAATACCGATCTAGTAATTTGTAACCTTGAAAAGAGCGTTCAACTTAACATGGAATTGACCATTGAAAAAGGTCGTGGTTATGTTCCTGCTGAAGAGAACAAGAAAATGGATGCCCAATTGGGAACCATTGCGATTGATTCTATTTATACACCAGTGAAAAATGTTAAATTTAGCATTGAAAACTACCGTGTAGAGCAAAAGACGGATTACGAAAAACTTGTTTTCGAAATCATTACTGATGGTTCTATTCATCCCAAGGATGCATTAACTGAAGCGGCGAAAACACTCATTCACCATTTCTTGTTGTTCTCTGATGAGCGCATTACACTTGAGGCAGATGAGATTGCACAAACCGAAACTTATGACGAAGAGTCCCTTCACATGCGTCAGCTGTTGAAGACAAAACTCATTGACATGGATCTTTCTGTTCGCGCATTGAATTGTTTGAAAGCTGCCGAAGTTGAAACCTTAGGTGATTTAGTTTCTTACAACAAAAATGATTTGATGAAGTTTAGAAACTTCGGTAAAAAATCATTGACTGAACTAGAAGAATTGGTTGTATTGAAAGGACTTTCCTTCGGTATGAACCTCGCGAAATATAAATTAGATAAAGACTAACCGACATTTTTATAAACTAGAAAATGAGACACGGAAAAAAAGTAATGCACCTTGGTCGTAAGACGGCTCATCGTAAATCGATGCTTGCCAACATGGCCTGTTCATTAATCGAGCATAAAAGAATCAATACCACTGTAACTAAAGCGAAAGCTTTAAAACAATTTGTGGAGCCATTGATCACAAAATCAAAAGACGATACAACACATAACAGACGTACAGCATTTCGTTACTTACGTAACAAAGAAGCCGTTGCATCTTTATTTAGAGATGTAGCTGTTAAAGTTGGTGACCGTCCTGGAGGATACACTCGTATCATCAAATTAGGGAATCGTCTTGGAGATAATGCAGATATGGCCATGATCGAATTGGTAGACTTCAATGATGTTTACACAAACAAAGAAGAAGAAACCAAGAAGACTACCCGTAGGAGTAGAGCCAAGAAATCGGCCGATGCCCCTACAGTTGAAGCAACCGAAGAGGCACCAGCAGTGGATGCTTCTGAAAAAGATGATTCAACCCAAGAATAAGGATGTTAATAATTGCAACATATTACAAAGGATAAGCTTTTCTAGTTTATCCTTTTTTTATGTTTCTTTGTGAAAATTTCAGATAGATGAAGTACAAAAACAGATCAGAAGCGCTAGTTTTACTAGCAGACGGCACTATTTTTTATGGAAAATCCATTGGTATTGAAGGTACAGCCTTTGGAGAAATATGTTTTAATACCGGAATGACAGGTTATCAAGAGATCTTTACAGATCCGTCTTATTTTGGTCAATTAATGGTTACCACCAATGCACACATTGGGAATTATGGTACCCAAGAAGATGAGAACCAATCTTCCTCCATTAAAATTGCTGGTTTGATTTGTAAAAATTTCAGTTACGAGCACACCCGTCCCAGTGGAACGGCTAATTTGTATGACTTTTTTGAGAAGCAAAATAAGGTAGCCATCTCTGATGTTGACACCCGTGCTTTAGTAATTTATATTCGTGAGCATGGAGCCCAAAACGCACTGATCACGACAGAAGTAGATAAAATTGAAGAGCTTAAAGCACAGTTAAACGACTATCCTTCTATGGTGGGACGTGAATTGGCTTCAGAAGTTTCAACCAAAGAACCTTATTTTTATGGTGATGAAAATGCTCCCCTAAAAGTAGCTGCATTAGATCTTGGAATTAAGAAAAGTATCTTGGACAATATCTCAGCGCAAGGAGTGTACATCAAAGTCTTTCCATATGATACTGACTTTGCAAGTCTTGAAGCTTGGAATCCTGATGGCTATTTCTTGTCCAATGGACCTGGAGATCCAGAGCCATTGTACCAAGCACAAGGAGTCGCCAAAGAAATTATTTCACGTAACTTACCTTTATTTGGTATATGCTTAGGTCATCAAGTAATTGCTCTGGCCAATGGCGTATCTACCTTTAAAATGTTTAATGGTCACAGAGGGATCAATCACCCTGTTTTGAATCATGCTACAGGAAAAGGTGAGATCACTTCCCAAAACCACGGATTTGCTGTAAATCGGGAGGAAGCCGAGGCACATGCCGATCTAGAAATTACCCACACGCATTTAAACGACCAAACTGTTGCTGGACTTAAAATGAAATCCAAGAAGTGTTTTTCTGTTCAATATCATCCAGAAGCAGCACCAGGTCCAAATGATGCCAAGTACCTATTTACCCAATTTAAAGACTTAATTGAAAATTAGTAACCAATAATTAAACTACAAACAAATGAGTATTATCATTAACGTTCATGCAAGACAAATTCTTGACTCGAGAGGAAACCCTACAGTAGAGGTAGACGTCATCACTGAAAATGGAACTTTAGGCCGTGCGGCTGTTCCTTCCGGAGCATCTACCGGAGAACACGAAGCAGTTGAGCTTCGCGACGGAGGAAGCGACTTTATGGGGAAAGGCGTTTTGAACGCAATCAAAAACGTTAATGAAGACCTCGCAGAATTGATTGTTGGTGTTTCAGTTTTTGAACAAAACGAAATCGATCAAATGATGATCGATCTAGATGGTACGCCAAATAAGTCAAAACTTGGTGCAAATGCCATCTTAGGTGTTTCTCTAGCCGTAGCGAAAGCTGCAGCCAACGAATTAGGGATGCCATTGTACCGTTATGTAGGTGGTGTGAGTGCCAATACACTTCCAGTACCGATGATGAACATCATCAACGGAGGATCGCACTCTGATGCACCAATCGCTTTTCAAGAGTTTATGGTAATGCCAGTAACGGCCCCAACCTTTTCTAAAGCCATGCAAATGGGAACAGAGATTTTCCATCACCTCAAAAAAGTCTTACACGACCGTAATTTAAGTACTGCAGTTGGTGACGAGGGTGGATTTGCCCCAACCCTTGACGGAACGGAAGACGCCTTAGATACCATCATAAAAGCCATCGGGAATGCAGGCTACAAAGCTGGAGAAGAAGTGATGATCGCTTTGGACTGTGCAGCTGCAGAATTCTACAAAGACGGTGTTTACGATTACACCCTTTTTGAAGGAGCTACTGGTGTAAAGAGAAGTTCCGAAGAGCAAGCACAATACTTAGCAGACCTTTCTGCCAAGTACCCTATCATCTCCATTGAAGATGGTATGGATGAAAACGATTGGGCAGGATGGAAGTCATTGACCGATAAAGTAGGTGATAAAGTGCAATTGGTAGGAGATGATTTATTTGTGACCAATGTTGAACGCCTTTCGCGCGGAATCAACGAGTCGATTGCTAATTCAATTTTGATCAAAGTAAATCAGATTGGAAGTTTAACTGAAACCATTGCTGCAGTAAACATGGCACAAAATGCAGGATATACTGCTGTTATGTCTCACCGTTCTGGAGAAACAGAAGACAATACCATCGCAGATTTGGCAGTAGCACTAAATACTGGACAAATTAAAACAGGTTCTGCATCGCGTTCTGATCGTATGGCTAAATACAATCAATTGCTTCGTATTGAGGAGGAATTGGGAGATACGGCCTACTTTCCACAGCGAAATGCCTTCAAAATATAATTATAACAATCTATTGTAAAAAAG
>Ga0206687_1898520_pt1 | contig 12630 bp, 3 predicted proteins | sample M130m12015metaT_FD_156016 | JGI IMG/M metagenome (GOLD analysis project Ga0206687, IMG submission 156016) | Metatranscriptome of ammonia-oxidizing marine archaeal communities from Monterey Bay, California, United States - M1 30m 12015... | ecosystem: Environmental > Aquatic > Marine > Intertidal...
AAAAGCTGTTAAAAAAAAAAGCTGTTATAAAAAACTGTTAAAAAAAAAGCATGAAAACACCACTTCCATCCGTAACAAACCCCTGATTATTGAGAGCTTCCATGCAGTACTCGTGTTACCCCTGTTGTAATATCAGCTAGGTCTAAAATTAATACTATAAAGTAACTTGTGACTTACCTTCTGACATAGCAAACTATTTATAACAATATTTAGTAGGCCATGCTTAGGCCCCTCTCAAGTTCGAAAAATTATATTTAAAGGTCGAACTTTACCGTACATTAAACAAAATTTTAAGTTATTCATATTAATGGGCTTATAAAAGACAGTATTCCTAGTCTTTGCCCATACTTAACAGTAGTTCTGACTACCAATTAGGACTTATATTAAATTTATGTTGTTTACGTTCCCCAAATAGGTATATATATATATTTAGCAATTATTTGCTGATCTAGATTGATTATTCTGATAACTTGTTGCTACTGTCAACATGTCTGACTACATCCCTACATCAGAAATTAGAAGAATTTTTTCAGAATTAGGATCAAGCCACTTCAACCTGACATTGAGGTTCTTTAACCACCTCATTAATATTGCTGACAACGTTGAACCTATTCTTGAAATACTTGATAAACATCATATTTCCTTAAGATCCATACATCAAAAACTGTTATACATAAGATATGCTAATGCAATTTTTGCTGAAGCTTACTTCTGCCTAAAAATGATTATCCAATCTAGAAAGAAGTTCAACTCTGTGGTGTCAGCCTTTTGTGCATACTCATCAAAATTACCACCCATCTAACGTCATGCATCAACCAGTAATTTCAATACTCCATGCATTAGACACGTTGTCCGAAGATATAATCATTCTACCCCAGCTTCTAGAGAAACGTCAAACGTTTTTCTGTAAAGACAATATACATCTTAATAGATACGGTGCCAAAACTCTATTCTATCGAATTCAAGATCTTGTCTCCTTAATAGCCAAATTTTTTTCTGAAAAACGCTGTGATCTGCATGACCTGAAGAAACAATTGTCCGAACATTTCACCTCTATAGAATCTAGAGTAGTCGATAGAGCATCCTTTTCTCGGTTAAGAGAACCAGTAGACCAAATTTTTGATAAAAAATTCTACCCCTATCAGCCATCAGGAAAAAAGATGGCATTTTGGTTTTCCAACAAAAGGCTTGCCAACAGAGGCAAATATCCCCTAGGACACTTAGATCGCCAATTGTTGATCGTATTCAATACTACATCAATGTTCAGAGATTTTATTTGTAAGTCCAAATTCAGTACCAAAAAACGGAAGCGAATAACCTTGTTCCCAGTTCCATGTGGTATTACTGTCAGCCCTGGCGGCTCATGTTTTCATATTCAGAATGATGTCACAAACTCTAGACAATTAAGATGTGTCACCCCTTCCGCTTATATATCTGTCATATACATCGGTTCGAACGAAAAAAGCGCTCTATATGACCTAGTCATGCGATTTCTCTGTGAGAACAACTTATTTGCTAACGGATGTATAATATGTGGCAAAGGTCAACAGCCAAGAAACAAATTTTACTTAGGACACAGCAAACAGGACTTCCTTGAAGCCTTTCTCAGCCTTATTAAATAACTTATTGTACTGATAACGTTGATATCACGCTAGTACAACGTTCTTGACCTTGGTACAACACTACGTTATGCGTTAGTCACGCCTGAGTAACCACGAAGTTTATTACACATATACAAGCACTACTACGATCTATGTAGTTATGGTAATATGTAGAATCCACTTTCACAACTAAATTAATCCCATAACTCGTACTTATCTAAATGATCAATGATACATGCCGCTTATCTTTTATCATCACTGCTGAATTACTGATCACCCTATTATTATCATCAATCCTTTTTTATATAAGAGGAATAAACTAAACATCAATCTGTAAGCTTGTAATCTATACTATTTTGATTATTATCTTATTTTAGAAGGCTCGAATTCGTTCCGGGAAGGTCACTTGCCTCTCTATCATTTGTAAAATAATTATTCAATGTAGATACAATCCGTAAGATTGAGATATCAACCTTAGTCTGAGATCATCTAAGAACAACATCATGTCGTTAAGCCTAAGCTTTCAGCCTTTTGAATAGCCAGCAAGAACCTTTAGTATCACCACCAGTCAATGCTTTAAGTGGTCAGTCTTTACTGATTTATTACCCTTTATCAGATTTCCTTATTTCTTAATCAGATCAGTTATGATATATACTTGTTCTACTCTTTTTTCTCTGATTCACTTTCCTTTTCCGCACCCTTCTACTTATATTCAACATAAAACGGGGCACCGTGTCCTTGAACAAAAAAAAATGAAAAATTTAAAAAATTTTAGAATATATATTGGTATTAGTATTAAATATGTATTAATTGAAAAGTTCTTAAAAATCACACGCATTTTGTAAGTTATAGGTTTAGCATTATTATGCTAAGTTTCAAATAACACCACGTGTAGTGATGGCGTTATTCTCCATCTCTAGCTGTATAATCTTAGCATGAGCATCATGGCGTTTTTCCGAAACCGCTTTTCCGCTTTCTTCAACGCTTTTCCGAAACCGATTCGAAAAGGCTCTTTTATGAAATCCAAGCCTTGTATTCTATTTCTCTATTGTGAAATAAAAATTGTTTCTTCATTTATGAAAATTAGTTAGGTCATTAATTAACACCAGCTTAACCGAAACTAGGATTATATTAGTATTACTAAGCGGTTATAGTATTATTATTAAGTTTCGATTAACCCCCTTATGTTAGGTTAGTTACTTGTCACATGATTTATAACAATCATATCTAATTATATAAAATATAGGAGAGAGAGAGAAATTAAAAGCACTTTATAAGTTGGAGTAGTTTATGAATAATAGTTAGGGCATTTATTGACACCCCTACCAGCTCACTCCCAGCAACCCACCTACACTTGCCAGACAATGAAGAATGAAGAGACGGAATCTACACAGCTAAGTATTTCCCCCCTCATTTTGATCCCAACCAAAATCCTAGCCAAACTCGGCATCCGGTAAGTTGTACTTCAATTTATATATATTAGTGTAACAATATTAACTTGTTAGCACATTCTCCCAGCCCACCTTACCAATTACTTACATTATAAACCTACATTTCAGCTCATATCAATAGAACGATATATAAGAAAATTCGTCCTCCACCACATACCGCATTTTAAGAACAAACTTCAAAAAGTCCATTCTTGTCCAATCAATGCCCCTTTATTTAGAACTAGTTTAATTACTTTATCAGGATTCTCTCATTATTATCCAGCGCTGTTTACAACAGCATCCAATTTATCAAAAACTTTTCATTTCGGTTATACAGTCTTCTTGAGACCTTAATTCCAATATGCCATATTGCACATTGAAATTCTGGTCTTTTTGAAGATATCAAATAAACAACTTTAAGGGTGGTTAGGCTTAGCCAACTCACCCAGAACGGTGCTCAATCTCCTTGTTCTTTGTTGTTACAGCAATAAGAAGAAGTCCACGAAGAAAAGAATGACGACGTCATCCGATGAACAACAACCTTTTTAGGGCCCTTTAGAATAGTTATTTATAGCTGAGAAGTGTGTACATTTATCGCGCCCTCCTGGCAATTCTATTGTTCTCAGCAGTTAAGAAAAAATGTCCCTTTTAGTTAGCAAGCCGCACCAGGTTAGGGTAGGTGGAATCATCGTATATTTTATTTCCTGTTCGTATGCGACATCCATCTTTTGTAAATGGACTAGCAACTAAACTTGTTTACAAGTCGGCATACTTATACGCAGCATCTCTCTTTTTCTCGCTGCATAGTTAGCTAAAAATTAATATGACGGAGTCGTCCTTTATACTTAATTGGGTGATAATATTCACGAGGTCTCATTTCATATTATCAGGGGGGCCTGTTAAAGTCCGACGCAACTTTAAAGTCGTCAACAACAGTAGACAACTTTAAAGTCGCAACTTCCAATTATCAAATAATTTCAGTTTCAACTTAGACTGTACCGACTGTACCGCTCAGGTCATTTCACTACGATCAAATCACGTTTTAGAGAATAGCTCTTTTCGCTTCTGGGTTCGAGAGAGCTGGTCCGGTAAGCAATTAATGGGTGGTCACAGACACTAATTTTTGAGTGCCGTTAGGATTAGTCGGGAATATGTAAGGAGGACTCCTGTCATTGAAATAAGGAATAAGAGCCTTTAATCTATATTCAATACAAACCAATAACTTCTAATCCTCGTCTCAAGAATGTGTGTGACAAACTAACAGAATGCAATATAGTGTTTGCATCCTGTACATCAAAAATTAGTATCTCAAAAAAAAAAAAATATTTTCCTTAACATCGAAGATTTTTTTTTTTTTTTGAATGACTAACCCACCAACCCATGACATAGTTTCTATTTAAGACCCTAGGTATTTATATTGTACGTCTGCAAGTAAACTGGAGCAATAGGCTTAGCTGTACTTTGTTAGGTGTTCAAATAGATTCTAGAGTTGAAAGTCAGATTCTTTGTCTTGAATAGTTTTTTGTAGCCTTCCAGCTCTTTCTTCTCCATCTTTCTACCTATACTTTCCCTTTATCTTATTTCTATCTTAACATTTTTCTCTCAAAAACAAACCATATACCTATTAACTGATAGATACCTATATACTAGGTAATTGTGTATTCTTGCAAAAGTTAATTGCCCAAAGTTAACTTGACTAATTAATTTATTACTAATTAATTAGTTACCTGACTTGTGAATTTCTTTGATCCTTTTGTGTAGTCAGCAGTGTACCTCACTGCTTTCTACATTACATTGGATCTTATTACTCATCCATATTTTTTGACTTTGAACACTCTGACCCTGGTAATTTCCCATAACCCAAGATAATCATTAAATACCAATATGAAAAGTAAGTCACAAGAGATCTTACTATGGGAAGCTCTTTTGCATGTAAAAGGGGAATTAGAAAATTGTTTAAAAGAGTGCAAGGAAAACTTTCCTAATGTTAACAGTGAGAATAAGATTCTCTTCTTGGCTGCTATGAAGAAGCCTATAAGTATCTTATGTTTGATAAATGCATTTTCTCATTCAACCTTTACATGCAAAAAAGATATCCCTGCTGGAACTTGTATATATGGAATTAGAGATCTAGTTAAGGACTCAACAAAACTCTTTACAAATTTATGTAGTGATAAAGTTAGTAAATTGGAAATCGATTTTGAAGTTTATCAAAACTTAGTTGATAAACTGCATGAAGATTTCTCAGACATTCCATTACTTAAAGGTCTACTCACAAATGAGGAACATTATCAAATTACTATTCTAGCCCTTTCACTAATACCACATTATGGTGACATTCTAAAGAATGTTGTGTCCCTAGAAGGTAATACAGAAGATGATTTAGAAAAATCCAATTCTTTAGCTGGTCTTGTAAAGACTGAGGAACTGAGAGATCTTCATTCTGTAATCATAGATATGAACAAACAAACCAATGATAGATTTGAACAGGTTCTAAACTTGTTTACCACAATGAATGAAAAATCCAAAGCTAACCCCACCGCTTTGTCGGAAACAAAAGAGCTGATCAAATCGATAAGTATGACAGATATTTCTCGATTTGATTTACCAGAAGACTTGAAATTTGATGGAACTCCATCGAAAATCCTCTTCTTTATTAGACATCTAGTGACAAAAGTGTTTCCGATTATATCGGATGAATCGACAAGATTTGAGATTATCCAAAGAAATGTTTTGGGCAAGCTCAAAATTAAAGCACAATGCATTATGATTAACTCTTCATCATATCAGGTAGCCACCAATTCCTTTATAAATAATTTACTAAGCGATTTTGGAGATAGATATTTTTTGGCAACCCAAACAGTTGATCAATTCATAGATAATATTGATTTCAACCCGAAAGATACTGCGGAGTCCAATTTATTTTTACATGATATGGAAAATTTAGTCCAGACCTTGAGTTTCATAGGTTCAAGTAACTGCATCAACAATTTCTACTTTCTTAGAAATTTCTTAACCAAAATTCCTGATTTTGTAAGGATGAAGTGGGAACAATATGAATGCAGAGAAAATATTTTGGTAAAAAAGATTTTTGTTTTCGATGATAATCAGAAATTGCGGTATAACATTAGTAAGCAAAATTCGAAAAATGATTCAAACATTGTTACTTGCCCTTCTAAGGACAATGGTCATGAAATCTCCTTTAACTTCAACTCATTCCTTGTGTGGTTTAGAGAAAGATATATTAAGGGAGGGTTCACCAGTTCAACACCAAGTTTGATGAACACTTTCGGACAATGTGACGAGAAAAATGTTAATTATAACTATTCAAAAGGTAGTTATAGTGGGAACAAAAATCAGAATAATACACAAGGTTCTAAATTTAGGACACAATCAAAAGCTACCTTTTCTGGCTTGACTAAGTCCAATTTCAGCAAACCAAAACCATTTCTTGCTATTAAGCCAGATTTAAATCTAGATCTTACTCCCTCTAGAGCATGGCTTGAAGGAAAATGCTCTATCCAAGAAGACCAAATTGGTATTAAACAGAGTGCTTTATGGAAGTTATTATTTTTGAAAAGAAACTCCGGCTGCTTGAGATGTGGTTTCAATCATAATTCTGCTAAGTGCGTTAAAAAAACTATATCGGGATTTCCATGCAAACATAGTTCTCATGGAATTTCAGATTACTCTAAAAATTATCATAATACTGCCTTTCATGTGCCTAATTGGCGCAAGGAACGACATAAATACTTTACACGCGTTCCCGAAAAATCAATAATGACTGATTCCGTACTACCTTATGAATTAGGTAGTACAGAAGATGCCCCAATTATTGATAGATTTGACGATTATACTCAGGACCTTATCTCTGACTCAGAATTTGATAACCAAAATTTCTCATCTACCTATAATATTGACCCCTGCTTATGGGAAAATAAAAATGATAACCCAGGAGAGGAACAGGCCAATGTTTGCTTATCTTCATTCGATTTTGATCCATCTTTAGACAAAAAAAATGTCTTCACTAACCTACCACAATCCATAGTCTCTTTTAGGACATTTGCTTATGTACACTTGTCCAATGTAGAGGGTACCTTTCAGATACCTACCCTAGTATTATTCGATAGCGGATCAGATTTTAGCTTTATTGATGATTTTGCAAGGGTTCATGCAAAAATTGAAGGTAAGCAACAATTGCTAACAATGAATGGCATCAACTGCTCAAACCAACGTTTCGTTCGAATGTGCTCTGTTATTATTATTAATCCACAAAATGGAAATAAATTCCGCTTAGATCAAGTTGGGTGTCTTTCCTTAGGAAAACGTGAGCTAGTTCCTAGCTATACACTTCCAAATAAACAAACAGTACAAAGTACACCAGGTCTTCAAAAACTAGAATGGCCCATTAACCCAGCCTGCCATATCTTGCTTGGCATGGACTACTGCTGTCTATTTAGAGGTACTACCTCAGAATGGGCAACCCCTCACACCATGATTGAGAACACACCGATAGGGACAATGATCGGTGGAGTCTTAGGAAACTCTGAAATGATCAGAGGTAGACAGAATAAAATTAGGTCACTAATGGTTAACGATGTTACTAGAGCATCTGTTGGAGCCTGCTCCTTATCGAAAAATCCCTTTGACGGAACATTTTGTTCAAATGATACACAACCTTCCAACGAACAAACCAATACTAATACTATAGGTGAGCCTATAACTGAGAAATCCCCTCTTTCTTCAAATAACTTTAATCTATCTTCTTCACCACATGACAAACGTCATAAATCTAAAACATCAGAATCCTTCTCTCCTTCTACACAGGAATCTGTCGATCTAAGTAAAGAGAGTTACTTTGATAAGAACTCACACGAGATATTCTCCTTTTCTACTCCTAGCTATTTAGACAAACAAGATGAGGCAGAGTACAATAATTCAGTTCATTACCAACAAGCAGATAGTCATATTGTTCCACCCATCTCTACCTTGAAGGTTGATAGTCAACTTGACAATACAGATAGTAAGATACATAGTGAACTGGTTAACCACCAAGTCTCTCATATAGGCCATCAGATGAAAGATGCCAAGATTTATAGCATGCCAGAATGGCAAAAGGAGCTAGCAGACCATGTTTCAAGAGATTTACTAGACTGTGTAGTAGATTCTCATCATCCAGACTATGATGACTTAATACACCATAGCTATTTAGATAAAAAAGGTTGGACTCTAGAGCAGAAATTCACCTTTAATCAATGTATGAAAGGGGCATATAAAGATATCGATGGGAGATACGTTATCCCTATGGTTTTTAACAATAAAATCACCAGGTTGTCTAACTCCACTCATTTAGCAAAACACTTCATATCAAGTTGTTCAAAAAAAGCTAGTAAGGATCCTGATTACCTTAACAAAGTAGCTGAGTACTTTAATGAAATGATTGATACAAATGTTCTAGAAGACATTCCATCAGATCAGATAGAAAAAGATGATGCCTATTATTTAGGATGGTTTGAGGTAGTTACAGGTACAGGTGAAGATGGTGCAGGCAAATTTAGGATTGTCTTTAATGCAGCTGGTAAGATCAATGGACTTAGTCTAAACGACTGTCTTACATCAGCTCCAGACATAACAGCTAGTATTATTTCATCAGCGTACAAGTTTAGAGAAAATAGATTTGCTATCTTAGCAGATGTAAAAAAGATGTTTTTTCAGTTTTCAATCCCAGAATCACAGAGAGATTTTCTTAGAGTATTAGTTCACCAGGATTTTGACTCTTCTAAGCCACTTAGATATCTTAGATTTACAAGAATTCCCTTTGGGATAAAACCAGCTAGTATGATGGCAACACTAGGACTGCATCTTTGTGCTAAAGACAATTTATCAAATGCACCACCCCATGTAGTGAAAGCTCTTGTTTGCAATACCATGATGGACGACTGGTGCTTTACAGCAGACTCAGTTATGCAAGCAGGTACTACAGGTTTACACACGGTAGAATTAGGAAAATCATGTAATTTAGAATTTGTCAAATTTGATTCCAACTCATTTGAGGTTTTAAGAATGATACCAGAAGATAGATGGACTAAGAATGCAGGTCCAACATCAGAACCAATTGAGTTAAAACCACCAATTAGTGATATTGGAACTATTTTTTCTTCAGAAAATAGAACTAAGTTATTAGGAACAGTCTGGAATAAGTTATCAGACACTCTGTCACTAAGAGTCAAAATCAAAGAAGTCAAGAATGTGACCAAACGGAACTCGTTGTCCCAGCAAAATTCAATATATGATACATATGGTATCGCAGCAGCAGTAACCTTGAAAGCGAAAATCTTATTACAGGAGATGCAGAGACTAGGTATTAGTTGGGATAAGCCAATTCCCAAAGATTTAGCAAACAAATGGCGTGTATGGTTATCAGACCTTGAACTTCTATCAAAAGTTTCAATAGTTAGACCTATTATTAAGAAACCTGGAGCATTATATACAGACTGTCATATATATTCAGATAGTAGTACAGTAGCCGAAGGGTTTGTATGTTACTTCCGGACTGCTTATGAAGATGAGATAGATGTAGTCTATGCCATAGCTAGAAGTGCTGTTGTTCCCCTGCGCAATTCAGCTAATGTGCAGCGTCTCGAACTTGACTGCATCTTATTTGCGTTAGAGAAGATTCTACAGGTAACTAGCTCTCTATCTTTCGATATACGACATACCTATTTTTGGAGTGATTCCCAATATTCTCTAAGACTTATTAACAGTATACAAACAAAACTCTCATTTTTTGAGTCTAATAGAATTTTGAAAATTCGTTTGCTCGCTAGCAATTTCATCTGGATTCATATACCTACAGCAATGAATCCTGCTGATGCCTATAGTAGGAGTATTTCAGCCAAAGAACTATTACACAACCCTATTTACTTAAAAGGCCCAGAAAACCTTAGGAGTAAAGAGCCTTTATTACTCAAGTCAACCAATACAAGGAAATTGAGTACAGCTAAGAATATATGCCTGAATACTTCTGCAGATTTTTTCTATTGCTCACCAGTAGCATCGACACAGTTTTCGACACTACTAGTATCCCTTAGTAGTTTACAATTTCCACAAATACCTAGAATTAGATTCTTATCCACACAGAATGATGCTACCCGTAACTGCTTAGTTACAGACAGAAGTAATTCTACAGACAGTAAACTACAGATCAAGACGAAAGGAAAGCTCGTAGAAATCGATACTTCTAAAGACTCAGTTATATTAGACCTCCTATCCCCAGACCTTAACAAACAAACGTGGGACGATTATGTCTACTCAGTAGCCTTGTTTCTCAATGATGAAATAGAGCCCGATAAGATCTCCCTAGAACAACTCGAACAAGCTAGAAATACCATTCTAGGTGTATGCCAAAGACTATCATGGAGTGGATTAACCAGAGGTATTCAGAATCACAAAAATTTTAGATGCCCTGCTCATCTGAAATCAGATTATAACCATCTTCTAAGAGTCTCAGCCTACTTTGACCCAGATACACAGTTGATTAAATGCTTAGGCAGGTATGCAAATGTAGACTGCTCCATTCATCAAGTTAGTCATAACCCTCTTGAGAAAGTTTTACTACCGGATAAAAACATTATTACTAAGAAATTGATTCTTACCATTCATAGTGATCTTCAACATGTAGGTCCAGTAGCAGTAGTGGGTTTTATCAACAGGGATTACTGGCTGATTCGAGCCTTACAATTTGTTACTAATGTACTTTCAGCATGTCTGCCATGTAAAGCACAAAATAAACTAACCCATAACCCGGAAATGTCCACACTTCCAGAATTTCGGCTGAAAAAAGTCCAAGAACCATTTACCCACTGTGGTATTGATTGCGCCGGCCCAATTCTTATTAAATATAAAGAAGGTAGAAATATCACTCGTAAAGCCTTCGTTTTGGTTATCACATGTCTTAACACAAGAGCCGTAGAACTAATCTTACTAAAAGACATGACAAGCGACTCGTTTTTATTGTCACTTGATATTTTCAACTTTAGATTTGGTTGTCCTATTAAATCAATTTATTCAGACCTAGGGTCGAATTTTTTAGGGGGAGCCAACCTCCTTTCTTTAGAAGAAAAGAACAATATAGAAACCCTTAATATCATCTTGCAGGATGAACTTGATAAAAAACAGTTAGTTGAATCCTTTTTACAAAAATCTATTAAATTCAACTTCGGCAAACCAGCCACCCCACATGCATTTGGTTTCGTAGAAGCTATTGTTGGAATTTTTAAAACTATGCTATACAGAGTTATCGGTCCCTGTAGTAACATAAAAACTACAACTGCTCTTGGGCAAAATGAATTTGAACTAATTCTTTCACTCCTATCTTATGCCATTAACCAAAGACCACTGACACCTATTTCTAATAATAACAACGATGTCAAATTCATAACTCCCGCCTGTTTTTTGAGACGACCTGTGAAAAAATCCAACGAATTCGATCAAAACAATTTCGAACATTTTTTCTCTGAGTCACGCTCCTTGTCTAATGATTACTTCAGACAACTCTGGAGCATATGGGAAGAACTGTATATACCTTCTATCTTCTATAGAAGAAAATGGTTCAGACCGATAAGACCGTTCAAAAAAGGAGACCTTGTTCTATACCGACACAAAAAATTGTTTTCTAAATTCTTTCCTGTTGGCCGTATTATTGAACTATTACCAGGAACAGACGGCATTAATAGACATGCAGTAATAAAAATGGAGAACGACAAATGTTTCACCGCCCCAATACATGATTTATCCTTTCTCGAGAACGATATTGATGTTTAAATTCATGACGGTGAATATTGATACTACATTATTTTATAACCCAAATACCTAATTGAGAAAATTCTCCTTGTACACGTTATAATATTGTCATATGTTATTTCATATGTGCCTTAAATTAACCCAGGTCTTTCCATGAGGTTGGACACCAGGTTTCAAGATCACAGTTTTTTTCAGTAAAGTGATATTATTTAACTCATGAACTAAAATTATAAGACTAAACTACGATTCACGTTAATCATAAAATTGATATAGAGCCAAAACGTCTAATGGCAAGATCAAAAATCAAAATTCATAGGGAATCTAGATATAAGTACAATCAAATTAATTCTATTTTTAAATCCCTAAACTAAACATAGTTCAGCTTCAGATAGCCAACACCATTAAGGTTGTCATAATGTTGGCCAACTTCCGGCTACATTAAATTATTTCATAATGTAGTTTAAAAATCTATAGTCAAGTAGTTCTCTAAAATTAATATTAACCCTACATAGTGTTTGAATATAGTGCTCTATTTATTTATTGTAGAATTTTGAGTACAATGCTTACTCAGACCCCCCCCCCCTTGCTGTTTTGTCTCTAAGACAGCTTATGATTGTTGGCAACACATTGTTGCTATTTCTAGCCTCTTATTAGGATTAGGTTTAGCTATTTACATAGGATAGGTATGTCACATGTGAACAGAAGAATATTTCTATCTCACCTCTGATATTATTTTAGGACTTATGCCGGTCCTGTCTGGAAGCTCTTATCCAAAATTATTCCTATTTAGTGGTGTT
>Ga0206687_1156273_pt1 | contig 12617 bp, 9 predicted proteins | sample M130m12015metaT_FD_156016 | JGI IMG/M metagenome (GOLD analysis project Ga0206687, IMG submission 156016) | Metatranscriptome of ammonia-oxidizing marine archaeal communities from Monterey Bay, California, United States - M1 30m 12015... | ecosystem: Environmental > Aquatic > Marine > Intertidal...
CCAAACAGTTTAAATCCCTCAACTTAAATCCGAACAGCACAATGACAGGGTGTGATACTTACTATGAATGAATTTATTATTATGTTCCGTGAGAGTATGGAAGCAGCACTGATCGTCGGAATCATCTATACCTTATTAGAGAAACAGGGTCTTAAAAGTCAAATTAGACAGCTCTGGCTTGGCGTCGGATGTGCGATTATAGCTAGTGCACTAGCTGGGCTTGCGCTAGTCCGGGTTAAAGCCTCTATTGGCAACGCCTCTATTGAGGCTCTATTTGAAGCTGTCGCTATGTTCATAACCGCAGGTCTGATCTGGTATGTCATTTTTTGGCTCTCCAAACAAGTAGGACAAACGGCAGAGCTAGCGGCAGATACCAACACTGCGATTGCTAATGCTGGCTGGGGTGTTTTTCTGATAGTGTTCTTTGCAATTTTACGTGAGGGCTTTGAAACAGTTATCTTCTTAATGGGCAGCTTCTCAATGATGGAGTCATTCTCGTATATAGGATTCTTCTCAGGCCTTTTTATTGCCATAATGATTGGATATGCGGTAGTAATTCAGGGCAAAAAAGCCAACTTACGGTCCTATTTTAGGATCACCAGTTTACTGCTAGTTATATTTGCCTCAGGCATGATGACTTATGGCACCCATGAGGTAGAAGAATTTATGGTCAAGGGTGGTCATCTTAACCTCATAGGGCTTGAATCAAAAAGCGAGATCACCAGACCATATAGTATTCTTGAACCTGTTGAAGAGTTGCAACCATCGGACAATCCTGCATTTTATAGTTACGATCTGAATGGCAAGCAACAGTACACGCATCTATTTCACGACAAAGGCCATATCGGCGTATTTTTAAAGGGTTTTTTCGGTTACAACAGCAATCCAAACTGGATAGAACTGATGGTATGGATACTGTCCCTTTGGTTTGGGTTACGCCTGTGGCGACAGTTTTACTTCACCCAGTAATAAGTCAGCTCATCTCGGGCAAAAGCAAACATTGACTGTGGTGCCGGTTTATTGAAAAAACGTGCCTATATTAATATACTATCCGTTGGGAAGGGCAGCAAAGCTGCCCTTTTTTGATTCCAAAATGAAAAGGCATATTTACATGGCGACCAGCGCGCTGATGAACACTTATGGAACTAAAGCGGCAACCATGACTGCAGGCAATGGTGCTTGGCTGTGGGATAATAAGGGAAACAAGTATCTTGATGCACTCTCTGGAATCGCTGTATGTGGCCTGGGCCATTCTCATCCAGTTGTGGCCGCTGCAGTCGCCGCACAAGCTGAAGCACTAACCCACTGTTCAAACTTTTTTGACATTCCTAATCAGATTGAACTTGCCGATAAACTTCGAGAAGTCTCGGGCATGACCAATGTATTTTTTGGTAACTCCGGAGCTGAAGCCAATGAGGCCGCCATAAAATTGGCCCGACTGTACGGCCATAGTAAAGGCATACAACTACCTACTATCTTAGTGATGGACAACGCATTTCATGGCCGCACTCTCGCGACCTTAAGTGCTTCTGGCAGTCGTAAAGTCCAAGCCGGTTTTGAACCTCTGGTTAGCGGTTTTGCACGCGGTCCATTCAATGACATAGCCGCTCTTGAAACTATTGGTGACAATAATTCCAACATATGTGCGGTTATGGTTGAGCCGATCCAAGGTGAAGGAGGAATTAGGCTAGCCGATAAAGATTACTTATCAAACCTCAGAGCTCTTTGCGATCAGCGCGGTTGGCTATTAATGCTCGATGAGGTGCAAACAGGCAATGGGCGTACCGGAAAATATTTCTGCTACCAGCACAGTGAGATTGTCCCCGATGTAGTGACAACATCAAAAGGCCTAGGCAATGGCGTTCCCATTGGTGCCTGCTTGGCCTCAGGAGATGCAGCACTACTCATGCAGCCGGGCAAGCATGGTTCGACCTTTGGTGGAAACCCTCTGTCCTGTGCAGCCGGTTTGGCAGTAGTCAAAGAGATTGTCGATAACGGCCTTGATAAACGCGCAGCCGAGCTCGGCAATAGAATCATGGCCGGACTGAGAAATGAATTAGCAACCACTGCCCATGTAAAAGAGATACGCGGTCTTGGCTGTATGATTGGCATAGAGCTGAATAAACCCTGTCAGCCATTATTTGTGGCCGCTATGGAAAGGGGTTTAATTCTCAATGTCACGGCAGACACTGTAATTAGATTATTGCCGCCGTTAATTATGACCGACAATGAGGCGGATCAACTGGTAGATATTTTAGTGCCGCTGATTAAAGCGTTCGACAAGGACTAACCTATGGCTATTAGACATTTTTTAACCCTACGCGACCTCAATACTGACGAATTTAATCAGATTATTAAGTTGGCCATTGAAATGAAAGCGGCTCACCGAGAAGGACGCCAAGATCCGATTTTTAGCGGTAAAGTTCTGGGGATGATTTTCGAGAAATCATCCACTCGGACTCGCGTATCTTTTGAAGCAGGAATGGCTCAACTGGGCGGTGACGCCCTATTTTTATCGCCCAATGACTCGCAGCTAGGCCGAGGCGAGCCAATAGAGGATTCTGCCCGGGTAATCTCTCGCATGGTTGATATAGTCATGATTAGAACCTTCGGCCACGATATTATCGAGCGCTTTGCACAGTATTCCAAAGTGCCGGTAATAAATGCGCTAACCGATCAGTATCATCCCTGCCAATTGCTGGCCGATGTGCAAACTTTCACGGAGCATCGCGGTTCTATTCAGGGTAAAACGGTAGCCTGGATAGGCGATGGCAACAATATGTGCCACTCGTGGATTAATGCTGCCATATTGCTCGATTTTAATTTGAATATTGCCTGCCCGGAGGGCTACGAACCAGATGCTCAATTAGTTACTGAGGCTGGAGACCGAGTAACAATAACCCGCAGTCCAACAGAAGCAGTAAGTGGCGCGCACCTGGTCACTACCGATGTCTATGCTTCGATGGGTCAAGAGACGGAGCAAGAGGTTAGAATGGCGCATTTTTCAGGCTTTCAGGTCAACCATGCACTGATGTCGAAAGCTGCCGACAAAGCAATTTTTATGCATTGCCTGCCAGCTCATCGCGAGGAAGAGGTATCCGCTGCTCTATTGGAAGACGAGAATATTTCGGTGGTTTGGGACGAGGCTGAAAATCGCCTCCATGCACAAAAAGCGCTTATGGTTTTTTTACTATCGGCTAACGTCTAGGCCTATTTATATACCACATCATCGATCTCATATTCGATATCGCCACTCGGCGCTTTGACCACCACAACGTCACCAATTTCTTTGCTGATGAGCGCTCGGGCAATGGGTGACTGATAGGAAATCTTGCCCTGCTTTACGTCCGCCTCATCATCTCCAACAATACGGTAGCTAACTGTAGTCTCAGTTTCCAAATTGATAATGGTCACCAGTGAACCAAAAATTACGCGGTCCGTTTGAGGCATTTTGGATATATCGATAACCTGAGAGTTAGACAGTTTGCCTTCGATATCTTGCACTCGACCCTCAGCAAAACTCTGCTGCTCACGGGCGGCGTGATATTCGGCATTTTCCTTAAGGTCACCGTGCTCTCGAGCAGTCGCAATAGCCTCAACAATTGCTGGGCGTACCACCTTTACCAGATGGTCTAGCTCTTTACGCAGGGCGGCTTCACCCTCGACTGTCATAGCATATTTTTGCATTAACCAATTTCCTTGTGCAGCGACTGTAAGCTGCGTACTTTTATTTCACCGTCAACAGCGCGGGAGAACACTAGCGCTTCGCACACAGCACTACCTCCAGCCATAGTAGTAGTGTAATACACTCTATGCTGTTCTGCACTGGAGCGGATGGTCGAGGAATCAGAGATTGCCTGACGCCCCTCTGTGGTGTTGATAATCAAATCTACCTTATCACTCTTAATCATATCGACAATATGAGGACGGCCCTCTTTAACCTTGTTGACCACCTGTACATCGCAACCTGCCTGCTCGATAACGTCAGCCGACCCCTTAGTGGCCACCAACTTAAACCCAAGATCTTGGAGTTTTTTAGCCAGGGCTGGTAACTGTTGTTTATCCCGCTCTCGAACACTTATAAAGACTGTGCCCTTGGAAGGAATTTCATCACTAGCACCAAGTTCCGCTTTGCCATAGGCTTCGGCAAAGGTTTCACCAACACCCATTACTTCTCCTGTCGACTTCATTTCAGGCCCAAGAATAGGATCGATACCGGGAAATTTATTAAACGGAAATACAGCCTCTTTGACACTGAAGTAAGGTGGGATAATTTCCCTGGTAAAGCTCTGAGACTCGAGTGTCTGACCAACCATGCAACGAGCCGCGACCTTAGCCAGTGAGGTACCAATGCACTTGGAGACAAATGGAACTGTACGTGAGGCACGGGGATTGACCTCAATAACATAGATTTTGCCGTCTTGAAGCGCCAGCTGCACATTCATCAACCCGCGAACACCCAATTCAACCGCCATCTTGCGGCACACTTCACGCATATCATCCTGAACATCTTCACTGAGACTATAGGGCGGCAGTGAACAGGCTGAATCACCGGAGTGAATACCGGCCTGTTCAATGTGCTGCATAATCGCGCCGATCACTACCTGTTCGCCATCACTCACTGCGTCCACATCCATTTCAATGGCATTTGGCAGGAAGAAATCCAACAACACTGGACTGTCATCAGAAACCTGTACGGCAGTTTTCATATAGTGGCGAAGCTCTTCTTCTTTGTAGACGATCTCCATAGCGCGGCCGCCTAGGACATAGGAGGGGCGTACGACCAGTGGATAACCAATTTCTTTAGCGAGCTCAACCGCCTGGTCTGCACTGCGGGCTGTTGCGTTGCGCGGCTGCAGCAGGTCAAGCTTGTCGATCATTTGCTGAAAGCGCTCGCGGTCTTCGGCACGGTCAATCGCATCAGGAGTGGTACCAACAATTGGAACTCCTGCAGCTTCAAGAGCGCGCGCCAGCTTAAGAGGTGTTTGACCGCCAAACTGGACAATCACACCTTTGGGCTTTTCTACACGCACGATTTCAAGCACATCTTCCAAGGTAACCGGCTCGAAGAACAGTCGGTCCGATGTATCATAATCTGTAGAAACGGTCTCTGGGTTACAGTTAACCATAATGGTTTCATAACCATCTTCACGCATGGCTAGAGCTGCATGCACACAGCAGTAATCAAATTCGATGCCCTGCCCAATTCTGTTGGGACCGCCACCTAAAACCAAAATTTTGTCTTTGTTGCTCGGACGCGCTTCGCACTCTTCCTCGTAGGTCGAATACATATAAGCTGTGTCTGTAGCAAACTCTGCAGCACAGGTATCAACACGCTTATACACAGGGTGAATGCCAAAGTCATAGCGCACTTCGCGCATTTGGGTTTCACTACAACCCAAAATATCAGCCAGACGACGGTCGGCAAACCCTTTGCGTTTGAGGCGGTAAATGGCCTGCTTACTGAGATCGGACAGCGCCACGCCCTGCAGATTCAGTTCGTCTTTGATAAGGTCTTCGATCTGCACCAGAAACCAGCGATCAACCTTAGTGATCGCAAAGATTTCTTCTACACTCATGCCCTGACGGAAACCATCGGCGAGATACCAGATACGATCTGGACCGGCTTCCGCAAGCTGATTGGTCAGTATGGCGCTGGCATTTTCATCATTAACATCCAACACAGGATCAAAGCCAGCAACACCAACCTCGAGACCGCGTAGAGCTTTTTGCATAGATTCTTGGAAGGTGCGACCAATTGCCATTACCTCACCCACAGACTTCATCTGGGTGGTTAGACTCTGATCTGCCTGATCAAATTTTTCGAAGGCAAAACGTGGGATCTTGGTAACAACATAATCAATACTTGGCTCAAATGAAGCCGGTGTCGCACCCCCGGTAATTTCGTTTTGTAGCTCATCAAGGGTGTAGCCTACAGCCAGCTTTGCCGCTACTCGAGCAATTGGGAAACCAGTCGCCTTTGAGGCCAGTGCCGATGAACGAGAGACTCTGGGATTCATCTCAATAACAATGAGTCGACCATCATCTGGGTTAACCGCAAACTGTACGTTGGACCCGCCTGTTTCTACACCAATCTCACGCAGTACCCTAATCGAGGCGTTGCGCATAATTTGGTATTCTTTGTCGGTCAGTGTCTGAGCAGGAGCAACGGTTATTGAGTCACCAGTGTGAATACCCATTGGATCTAGATTTTCAATAGCGCAGACAATAATACAGTTGTCTTTGCGATCGCGAACTACTTCCATTTCAAACTCTTTCCAGCCAATAAGTGATTCATCAATCAATAACTCATTGGTGGGCGAAAGATCTAATCCGCGACGGCAGATCTCTTCAAATTCTTCGCGGTTGTAAGCTATACCGCCGCCGGAGCCACCCATAGTAAATGAGGGGCGAATAATACAGGGAAATCCAAAACGATCTGCAACCTGAACTGCCTCTTCCATACTGTGAGCAATACCGGAATTGGGCGTATCTAGATCGATTGCTTTCATCGCCTTATCAAAGCGTTCGCGATCTTCCGCCTTGTCGATCGCGTCAGCATTGGCACCGATCATCTCGACACCAAACTCGTCAAGAACGCCATGTTTGGCTAGGTCTAGAGCACAATTCAACGCTGTCTGACCACCCATTGTCGGCAGCAGAGCATCTGGGCGTTCCTGTTCAATGATACGTGCCACAGTGCGCCATTCTACTGGTTCAATATAAGTGGCATCGGCCATTGCCGGGTCAGTCATAATAGTAGCTGGGTTAGAGTTAACCAGAATTACTCGGAAACCTTCCTCACGAAGCGCTTTACAGGCCTGGGCACCGGAATAGTCAAACTCACAAGCCTGGCCAATAATAATCGGACCAGCTCCAAGAATGAGGATGCTTTTTATATCAGTTCTTTTTGGCATGTCGTCTCCGCAAGTGCCTAGCGTTTCGCTTCCATTAATTCAATAAAATGATCAAACAGTACTGCTGCCTCATGGGGACCAGGACTGGCTTCAGGGTGCCCTTGAAAACTAAATGCTGGTTTGTCAGTGCGATGAATACCTTGCAACGAACCATCAAACAATGATCGATGTGTGGCAATCAGGTTAGCCGGCAAACTCGCTTCATCAACAGCAAAACCATGGTTTTGGCTGGTAATCATCACTACATTGTTCTCAATATCTTCTACCGGGTGGTTAGCACCATGGTGACCAAACTTCATCTTTGCGGTTTTAGCGCCAGAGGCCAGTGCTAGTAGTTGGTGGCCTAAGCAGATACCGAATACGGGAATATCGGTTGTAAGAATTTCACCGATGGCCTGAATTGCATAATCACAGGGCTCTGGATCTCCGGGGCCATTAGACAGGAATATTCCGTCTGGATTCATAGCCAGAACATCCGCCGCTGGTGTCTGAGCCGGCACCACAATAAGCTCACAACCACGGTCGACCAGCATCCGTAATATATTGCGCTTAACGCCGAAATCGTAGGCTACAACTTTAAATTTAGCACTGCTGGGATCCTGAATTTTGTGGCCAACACCCAATTCCCAACTGTGTTCGGACCACTGGTAGGTACTGGCAGTGGTCACTTCTTTGGCAAGATCCATTCCTTCTAAGCCAGCAAATGCTCGAGCCGCGGTTAGGGCCTGTTCGTCACTCACATTGCCCGCCATAATGCAGCCATTCTGCGCACCAGTTTCACGCAGTATGCGGGTTAGTTTACGAGTATCTATATCAGCAATACCTACAACGCCTTTTTCTTTTAGGTAATCATCGAGACGTTGTTCACTGCGGAAGTTTGAAGCCAGAAGCGGCAAGTCACGGATAACTAGCCCTGCCGCCCAGATCTTATCGGATTCTTCATCTTCCTTGTTCACGCCGACATTGCCGATATGAGGATAGGTAAGCGTAACGATCTGGCGGGCATATGAGGGGTCAGTAAGTATTTCCTGATACCCTGAGAGGGCTGTGTTAAAAACTATTTCACCAACAGAGGATCCATCTGCGCCAATGGCAGTTCCTCTGAAAATTGTTCCGTCTGCTAGCGCGAGTACGGCTTCCCGGTAAGTCTGGGAATTCACACAACCTCCTAAATAGTTAAAATATCACTCGAGTATGAGTGGCATCTAGACATCGAAAAATCCGAATATGACAGCAGTCTGTTACTTATATTTGCAAAAAAGCGAGATGAAACTGATCGTCTCATCTCGCTTAAATAATCTATTCTGCTGTAGCCTAACCTCTCGGAACGAGACCGCCTATTGGTGGCGGTGTTAGGAGAGCATTGTATGGAAGAAGGCAGATTTTGTCTATCACTGTCGTCGATATTTTTGTGCTTTTACACGAGACCCAACACATCCTGCATATCAAACAGTCCAGGTTCTTTATCACCGAGCCACTTGGCGGCCCGGACGGCTCCGCGAGCAAAGGCTGTTCGACTAGAGGCCTTGTGAGTAATCTCTACTCGCTCACCCTCGGCGGCAAACAGTACAGTATGATCGCCGACAATGTCTCCGGCTCGCACTGTTGCAAAGCCAATGGTTTGGCGGTCGCGCGCCCCAGTTTGGCCCTCGCGCCCATACACGGCCACTTCTTTTAAATCGCGGCCCAAGGCGCCTGCTACAGACTCACCAAGAGATAGCGCCGTTCCTGACGGAGCATCAATCTTATGGCGGTGATGGGCTTCACTAATTTCAATATCAACTTCATCGCCCAACACTGAGGCCGCCAATTCGGCGAGTTTGAATACTAGGTTTACCCCGGTAGCGTAATTAGAGGCCATACACAGAGCGTTACTGCGGCTTGCTATTTGAACCTGCTCTAGCTGCTCACCATTCAGACCTGTGGTGCCTATCACCATTTTCTTGCCATGCTGGGCACAGAATTTGGCATTGACTGCGGTCACTGCTGGAACACTAAAGTCGATTAACACATCAAAGGAATCTGCGGCCTCAAGAGAAGCCACTACAGCAATATTATTGCGCCCAATACCAGCCAATTCGCCAGCGTCAACGCCGATTAATGAGCTGTCTGGTCGTTCGAGCGCTGCCGTAAGCTGCACACCTTCAGTTTGCGAGATTACCTCGATCAGAGCTTTCCCCATGCGGCCGCCAGCGCCTATTATTGCAATATTACTCATGGTGATACTCCTGTTTGTGTCGCCACTAAAAAACGATACTCTACTATCAACCAGTTAAATTATCGAAGAATTTCTTTACCCCATCAAACCAGTTATTGGTGCGCGGAGAATGCTTGCTTTTACCAGCCAAGCTTTTGTCAAACTGTTTGAGATACTCTTTTTGCTCTGCATTTAAATTTATCGGCGTTTCAAGAATGACACGACATAGCAGGTCTCCAGTAGCACCACCGCGAACCGGACTAACTCCTTTACCGCGCAAGCGAAACAACTTTCCGCTTTGAGTTTCTACCGGAATCTTCAGCTTTACCTTTCCAGATAAAGTCGGTACTTCAAGCTCGCCACCCAATGCTGCCTGAGCGAAACTAATTGGTACTTCGCAGTGCAAATTAGCACCATCGCGATCAAATATTGCATGATCACGGACATGCATCTGCACATATAGATCACCGGTGGGGCCACCCTGAGGTCCTGCCTCACCCTTGCCAGCTAAACGAATACGATCCCCTGTATCGACTCCCGCAGGAATCTTAACAGATAATGTCTTACGCTCCTCCTTGACGCCCTGACCATGGCATTGACCGCAGGGATCAGAAATTATCTGACCACGACCATGACATTTTGGGCAGGCCTGCTGTACTGAGAAGAAACCCTGAGACATCCGTACCTGACCAACACCTCCACAGGTATCGCAGGTAACAGGTGATGACCCTTTGCGAGCACCAGAGCCATCACAGGGATCACAGGCACTCATGGTGGGCACGTCAATCTGCACAGTTTTGCCCCTTACTGCATCCTCTAAATCTAACTGCAGGTCATACCTTAGATCTGAGCCTCGCGCAGGGCCACTGCGACCGCCTCGGCCACCGCCACCAAAGATGTCGCCAAAGACATCCCCGAACACATCCCCAAAGCCAGAGCCACCCCCGCCGCCACCGGAGTTACCGTCAACACCAGCATGACCAAAGCGGTCATAAGCCGCCTTTTTGTCATCGTCTCCGAGAATTTCATAGGCTTCCTGCGCCTCTTTAAACTTCTCCTCTGCACTGCTATCACCTGGATTGCGGTCAGGGTGATGTTTCATCGCTATGCGGCGAAAGGCCTTCTTAATTTCGGCATCAGAGGCGCCGTTTTCAACACCCAGTACTTCGTAGTAGTCACGTTTGGCCATAACTTGGTTCTTTATTCCTAACTATTGCTGATATAACTAGGCGCGGAACAGAGCCCGCGCCTAATGGAAGAAGAAAAAATCCTAAGCACTTACTTGCCGTCTTCTTTCTCTTTCTCTTCTTCTGTTTCTTTTACTTCTTCAAACTCTGCATCCATCGCATCTTCGCCAGCGGCCTGTTCGCCGCCTTCAGCTTGACCCGCTTCGGCCTGCTCTGCATACATTTTTTGTGCTAGGCCAGATGAGGCCTCAGAAAGAATACCGGCGGCCGCGTCAATCGCTTCTTTATCATCACCCTGCACCGCTTCCTCTACCTGTTTGATGCCAGCTTCAATTGCCGCCTTCTCTTCATCACTGGCCTTGTCACCTGCTTCTTCGAGAGTCTTTCTGGCGGCATGAGCCAGGCCATCAGCGGTATTGCGCGCCTGTACCAGCTCGGCAAACTTTTCATCTTCTGCAGCATTGGCTTCAGCATCTTTGACCATTGCATCGATCTCATCATCAGACAGACCTGAAGATGCTTTAATAATAATCGACTGCTCTTTGCCAGTCGCCTTATCTTTCGCACCTACGTTCAGAATCCCGTTAGCATCAATATCAAATGTTACTTCAATCTGAGGCATGCCGCGTGGTGCTGGTGGAATATCAGCCAGATCAAAACGGCCCAATGATTTATTGCCTGTGGCCTGCTTGCGCTCACCTTGAACCACGTGAATAGTCACTGCGGTCTGGTTATCGTCAGCGGTAGAGAAAATCTGTGATTTCTTGGTAGGAATCGTAGTGTTTTTCTCGATCACTGGAGTGGCAACGCCACCCATGGTTTCAATGCCCAGACTCAGGGGAGTTACATCCAGAAGCAGTACATCGGTTACATCTCCAGCCAGAACTGCACCCTGCAGACCTGCACCGACAGCAACGGCTTCGTCAGGGTTCACATCTTTACGTGGCTCTTTACCGAAAAATGCGGTCACTTTTTCTTGTACCAGCGGCATGCGAGTCTGACCACCAACCAAGATAATTTCATCGATCTCAGACGTGGACTTTCCGGCATCTTTAAGCGCGACTTTGAGTGGCGTCAAAGAGCGCTCAACCAGGTCTTCAACTAAGGACTCAAGTTTGGCACGTGTCAACTTAACAACCAGGTGCTTAGGACCTGTGGCATCAGCAGTAATATAGGGCAGATTAACTTCGGTCTGTGCACTTGAAGACAGCTCAATCTTGGCTTTTTCAGAAGCCTCTTTAAGGCGCTGCATTGCCAGTGGGTCACCGTGAATATCGATACCGCTATCGGTTTTAAACTCCTCTGACAAATACTCGATCAGACGCATATCAAAGTCTTCACCACCAAGGAATGTATCACCGTTAGTAGCCAACACTTCAAATTGCTTCTCACCATCGACATCGGCGATTTCAATAATCGAAATATCAAAGGTACCACCACCGAGATCGTACACAGCAACAACACTGTCGCCGGCGGTTTTATCGATACCATAGGCCAGCGCCGCGGCAGTTGGCTCATTGATAATACGTTTAACATCCAATCCAGCGATACGGCCTGCATCTTTAGTAGCCTGACGCTGGGAATCATTGAAGTACGCAGGAACGGTAATTACCGCTTCAGTCACCGTTTCGCCAAGATAGTCTTCAGCGGTTTTCTTCATTTTCTTCAGAACTTCAGCAGAAATCTGTGGTGCTGCCTTACTGTCACCTTTGATTTCTACCCAGGCATCACCGTTGTCAGCCTTAACAATCTTGTAGGGCACCATTTTAATGTCTTTTTGCACCACATCGTCTTCAAATCGACGGCCAATCAAACGCTTAACTGCGTAAACTGTATTATGCGGATTAGTTACTGCCTGACGTTTAGCTGACTGACCAACTAAAATTTCACCTTCATCGGTGTAAGCCACAACAGAAGGTGTAGTGCGCGCACCCTCTGCATTTTCAATTACTTTGGGCTTATCGCCTTCGAGTACGGCAACACATGAGTTGGTCGTTCCCAAATCAATTCCGATAATTTTTCCCATTTTTTAACTCTCCGTTACTAGTCTTTAAAGCCTGTTTCCAGGGTTTTTCAAATTAATTAATTACTTGGTTGATATATGGATGCTAATTTCATAACTTCAAGGGTTAAGGTAATTAAAAAGCCATTTTTTGTTAGGCTGGTTTTGATACCACTACCATTGCAGGCCGCAGTAATCGACCATTTAGCGTGTAGCCCTTCTGAAACACGTCCATCACCGTATTCGGTTCAATATCCGCATTGGGCACCATGCTTACTGCCTGATGAAGCTCTGCATCGAACGGTTGCCCGGCC
>Ga0206687_1084026_pt1 | contig 12537 bp, 8 predicted proteins | sample M130m12015metaT_FD_156016 | JGI IMG/M metagenome (GOLD analysis project Ga0206687, IMG submission 156016) | Metatranscriptome of ammonia-oxidizing marine archaeal communities from Monterey Bay, California, United States - M1 30m 12015... | ecosystem: Environmental > Aquatic > Marine > Intertidal...
CTTAGTTTAAACTTTCTTCGATTTCCTCTTTAGGACCTACGATCAAGCTATTGTAAGAACGCATACCTGTACCGGCAGGAATTCTTTTACCAACAATAACATTCTCTTTCAATCCTTCTAAGTTATCAACTTTACCACTTACAGCAGCTTCATTTAATACCTTTGTAGTTTCTTGGAAAGAAGCTGCAGAGATAAATGATTTTGTCTGTAAAGAAGCTCTCGTAATTCCTTGAAGAATTTGTTCTGCTGTTGCAGGTTTCGCATCTCTAGCCACTACCAAATCTTTATCTTCACGACGCAATAGAGAGTTTTCATCTCTAAGCTTACGAGCAGAAATAATTTGTCCAGCTTTTAAATCTTCCGATCCACCAACTTCTTCAATGACTTTCATTCCATAGATAGCGTCATTATTTTTGATAAAGTCATTTTTATGAACTAATGAATTCTCTAAAAATAGAGTATCCCCAGAATCAATAATTCTAACTTTACGCATCATTTGACGAACAACTACCTCAAAATGCTTATCGTTGATTTTTACACCTTGTAAACGATATACTTCTTGAATTTCATTTACCAAATACTCTTGTACTTTCGCTGGTCCTTGAATTTTAAGTATATCACTAGGAGTAGTAGCTCCATCAGATAAAGGCATACCCGCTTTGATAAAGTCATTTTCCTGTACCAAGATTTGATTCGAGAGTTTTACTAGATACTTTTTAATATCTCCAGTTTTAGACTCAACAATAATCTCACGGTTACCACGCTTGATCTTACCAAATGAAACAACACCATCAGTTTCAGCAACTACTGCTGGATTAGAAGGGTTACGCGCTTCAAACAATTCAGTTACACGAGGTAAACCTCCTGTAATATCTCCTGCTTTCCCTGATTTACGAGGTATTTTCACTAAGACTTTACCCGGCTCAATTACTTCACCATCATCAATCATCAAATGAGCCCCTAAAGGTAAACTGTAAGAACGTAAAGCTTCCCCATTTTCATCTTCAATAATCAAAGCAGGGATTATTTTCTTATTCTTAGATTCGGTAATTACCTTTTCTTGGAAACCTGTTTGTTCATCTACTTCTACCGTATAGTTAATTCCTCTTTGAACATTATCAAAGACAATTTTACCACCAAACTCAGAAACAATGGTACCATTAAAGGCATCCCACTGACAAATTACATCTCCTTTTTTGATTTTCTTTTTTCCTTTTACAAAAACATGAGAACCATAAGGAATATTATTTGAGCTCAATACCAATCCTGTTACTTCATCGATAATTTTAATTTCAGAAGTTCTAGAAATAACGATATCTACTTTATCACCTTGACCGTCTTCTCCTACGATAGTATTCAAATCTTCGATTTCAACTCTACCCTCAAATTTGGCAATCAATTTATTATCTTCAGAAATATTTCCTGCGACCCCACCAACGTGGAAAGTTCTCAATGTTAACTGAGTTCCTGGTTCTCCAATCGACTGTGCTGCAATTACACCAACAGATTCTCCTCTTTGCACCATGCTACGAGTAGATAAACTCTGACCATAACAGCTAGCACAGATTCCTGTCGTAGCTTCACAAGTCAATGCTGAACGTACTTCAACAGCATCCACACCAGAAAGTTCTATTTCTTTCGCTACTTCATCAGAAATTAAGGTTGAAGCTTCAATAATAACTTCCTTTGTTACCGGGTGTAGCACCTCATGTAAAGTAAAACGTCCTACGATTCTTTCGCTTAAAGATTCAACAATTTCATCGTTTTTCTTTAATGCCGCAACTTCTAATCCTCTAAGAGTACCACAATCCACTTCGTTGATAATAACATCTTGAGATACATCTACCAAACGACGTGTTAAATATCCTGCATCGGCAGTTTTTAAGGCCGTATCGGCAAGTCCCTTACGAGCACCGTGTGTAGAGATAAAGTATTCCAAAATAGACAACCCTTCCTTAAAGTTAGAAAGAATTGGATTTTCAATTATTTCACCACCAGAAGATGTAGATTTTTTAGGCTTTGCCATCAATCCACGCATACCTGTCAACTGACGAATTTGTTCTTTAGAACCCCTTGCTCCAGAATCAAGCATCATATATACCGAGTTAAATCCTTGTTGATCTTCACGCAAACGTTTCATAGACAATTCTGTCAAACGATTGTTAGTAGATCCCCAAATATCAATAACCTGGTTATAACGTTCTTTATTGGTTAACATTCCCATGTTATAGTTAGACATGATCATATCTACCTCTGAATTCGCTTCATCAATCATCGCCTGTTTTTCGGCAGGGATAATAATATCACCTAAACTAAAAGATAGACCACCACGGAATGCAAACATGAATCCCATCGTTTTGATATCATCTAAGAATTTTCCTGTTGTAGGAATATCTGTCGCTTTTAAAACAGCACCAATAATATCTCTTAGGTTCTTCTTAGTCAATACTTCATTGATATATCCAGCTTTTGCAGGAACTACTTCATTGATCAATACTCTACCTACAGTAGTCTTGATAATTTTAGTTACTTGCTCTCCATTTTCAACATCTTGAGTTCTAACACTAATTCCAGCATTCAAATCAACTGCTCCTTCATTATAGGCGATATTCACCTCTTCAGGAGAGTAAAATGTCAATCCTTCTCCTTTAATAGGTACTTCAGGAGTTGAAATTCTTTCCTTAGTCATATAATACAATCCAAGTACCATATCCTGAGAAGGAACTGTTACTGGTGCCCCATTGGCAGGATTTAATATATTGTGTGATGCTAATAATAACATCTGAGCTTCTAATATAGCTTCAGGTCCTAATGGCAAGTGAACGGCCATTTGATCCCCATCAAAATCGGCATTAAAGGCAGCACAGGCTAACGGGTGCAGCTGAATCGCTTTTCCTTCAATTAATTTTGGTTGAAAGGCTTGGATTCCCAAACGGTGAAGCGTAGGCGCACGGTTTAGCAATACTGGGTGTCCTTTTAAGACATTCTCCAAGATATCCCAAACTACCGGCTCTTTTTTATCTATGATTTTCTTTGCAGATTTTACCGTTTTTACAATCCCTCTTTCGATCAACTTACGAATTACGAAAGGTTTGTATAACTCAGCAGCCATTTCTTTAGGAATACCACATTCTGACAATTTCAATTCCGGTCCAACAACAATTACAGAACGCGCAGAATAATCAACACGTTTCCCTAATAAGTTTTGACGGAAACGACCTTGTTTTCCTTTTAATGAATCTGACAAAGATTTTAAAGGTCTGTTCGATTCTGTTTTTACAGCTGAAGCTTTACGTGTATTGTCAAACAATGAATCCACAGATTCCTGTAACATACGTTTTTCATTACGCAAGATAACCTCAGGAGCTTGAATTTCCATCAAGCGCTTTAAACGGTTGTTACGAATAATAACTCTACGGTATAAATCATTTAAATCTGAAGTCGCAAAACGACCACCATCTAAAGGTACCAATGGACGTAATTCTGGTGGGATTACAGGAATCGCCTTCATTATCATCCATGCTGGATTGTTGTCTCTATTTTTAGTAGAATCTCTAAATGCTTCTACAACGTTCAAACGCTTTAAAGCCTCTGTTTTTCGTTGCTTAGAAGTTTCAGTATTTGCTTTATGACGTAATTCATACGATAAACCGTCTAAATCAATACGGTCTAATAAATCAATCAAACACTCAGCTCCCATCTTAGCGATAAACTTTTCTGGATCTGAATCATCTAAATACCTGTTCTCCATTGGAATCGTTTCCAAGATATCAAGATACTCTTCTTCTGTTAGGAAGTCCATTTTTTGCAATGGCGTACCATCTAAATTAGATGCTGCTCCGGGTTGAATTACTACATAACGTTCGTAGTAAATGATCATATCTAATTTCTTAGATGGCAAACCTAATAGGTATCCCATTTTATTAGGCAATGATCTAAAGTACCAAATATGCGCAATAGGCACAACTAAATTGATATGTCCTACTCTATCTCTACGTACTTTTTTCTCTGTTACTTCAACACCACAACGATCACAAACAATTCCTTTATAACGGATTCTTTTGTATTTTCCACAAGCACATTCAAAATCCTTAATAGGACCAAAAATACGCTCACAAAATAAACCATCTCTTTCAGGTTTGTGTGTACGGTAATTTATTGTTTCTGGTTTTAACACTTCTCCCTTTGAAACATCTAAAATAGATTCTGGAGAGGCTAAACCAATTGAAATTTTACTGAATTTTTTTACAGTGTATTTATCTTCTTTTCTTGCCATGGTAATATGGATTCGAATTTAATAATGTAAATAATATTTTCCTGTTCTGACTATATAGAATAGGTAGTGAGTAAAAAAGATCACTACCTATTTGGTATTAGTCTTCTAATCTAACGTCTAAACCTAAACCTTTCAGTTCATGCATTAATACGTTAAATGATTCAGGTAAACCTGGTTCTGGCATTTGCTCTCCTTTTACGATTGCCTCGTAAGTTTTAGCTCTTCCCATTACATCATCAGATTTAACTGTTAAGATTTCTCTCAAGATACTAGAAGCACCATATGCCTCTAATGCCCATACTTCCATCTCACCAAAACGTTGACCCCCAAATTGAGCTTTACCTCCTAATGGTTGTTGCGTAATTAATGAATAAGGACCAATAGAACGCGCATGCATTTTATCTTCAATCATATGCCCTAGTTTGATCATATAAATGATTCCTACGGTTGCTGGTTGATCAAAACGCATTCCTGTTCCACCATCATATAAGTAAGTATGTCCAAATCTAGGAACACCCGCTTCGTCAGTCAATCCATTGATCTCATCCAATGAAGCTCCATCAAAAATTGGAGTTGCATAGGTTTGTCCTAGCTTTTGACCAGCCCAACCTAATACAGTTTCATAAATTTGACCAATATTCATACGCGATGGTACCCCTAATGGATTCAATACAATATCTACCGGAGTTCCATCTTCTAAGAATGGCATGTCCTCTGCTCTTACGATACGAGCTACAATACCTTTATTCCCGTGACGTCCTGCCATTTTATCCCCAACTTTTAATTTACGTTTCTTAGCCACATAAATCTTAGCAAGTTTTAATATTCCTGCAGGTAACTCATCTCCTACACTAATCGTAAATTTATTACGACGTAAAGACCCCTGTAAATCACTTACTTTAATTTTATAATTGTGAATCAATTCACTAATCATATCATTTAAAGTATCATCTGTTGTCCAAGAACCTTTAGTTAAATGTGTATAATCATTTACAGAATTTAACATTTTAAGAGTGTACTTCTTACCTTTAGGGAAAACATCTTCTCCTAAATCATTTTGTACTCCTTGTGATGTTTTTCCGGTTACTAGATTGAATAATTTTTCAATTAATGAATCTTTTAAGCTTTCAAACTTAACTGCAAAGTCATTTTCTAATTTCGCGATATCTTCTTTATCACGTGTTCTTTTAGATTTATCTTTTACAGCTCTTTGGAATAATTTTTTATCAATGACCACACCTCTTAATGATGGAGAAGCTTTTAATGAAGCATCTTTTACATCACCTGCTTTGTCACCAAAGATTGCGCGCAATAATTTTTCTTCAGGTGTTGGGTCAGATTCACCTTTAGGCGTAATTTTACCAATTAAGATATCTCCTGGTTTTACTTCCGCACCAATACGAATCATTCCATTCTCGTCCAAGTCTTTAGTCGCTTCTTCAGAAACATTAGGGATATCATTAGTCAATTCTTCATTTCCTAATTTTGTATCTCTAACATCCAAAGAATACTCATCGATATGAATAGAAGTAAATATATCTTCTCTCACTACTCTTTCAGAAATTACAATTGCATCCTCAAAGTTATACCCTTTCCAAGGCATAAAGGCTACTTTCATATTTCTACCCAAGGCTAATTCCCCTTTTTGTGTAGCATATCCTTCACAAAGAACTTGTCCTTCTTCCACTCTATCGCCTTTTTTAACAATAGGTTTCAAATTGATATTCGTTCCTTGATTTGTTTTTCTAAACTTGATAAGGTCGTATGATTTTTCATCTACATCAAAACTTACCATTCTATCTTCGTCCGTTCTATCGTACTTGATGGTAATTTTGTTTGAATCAACATATTCAACCACACCAGCACCTTCAGAATTGATCAAGATTCTAGAATCTTTTGCAACTCTACGTTCCAATCCTGTTCCGACAATCGGAGCTTCAGGACGTAATAATGGCACCGCTTGACGCATCATATTTGATCCCATCAATGCTCTATTGGCATCATCGTGTTCCAAGAAAGGAATTAAAGATGCAGAAATAGATGCAATCTGATTTGGCGATACATCCATATAACTTACTTCCGTAGGAGAAACCACTGGATAATCCGCTTCTTCTCTAGAAATAATTTTGCTTGCCACAAAATTACCATCTTCCTCTAAAGGTAAATTAGATTGTGCAAACTTATGACCTTCTTCTTCCTCTGCACTTAAATAAACAGGTTCATCGGTGATGTTTACAACACCATCGTTTACCTTTCTATATGCAGTTTCAATAAACCCAAGGTGATTTACCTTTGCATATACTGCTAAGGATGAAATCAAACCAATATTTGGTCCCTCCGGTGTTTCAATAGGACATAAACGACCGTAGTGTGTATAATGTACATCACGCACCTCAAATCCTGCTCTTTCTCTAGAAAGACCACCAGGTCCTAAGGCAGATAGTCTACGCTTATGAGTAATCTCTGCCAATGGATTCGTTTGATCCATAAACTGAGATAACTGATTTGTTCCAAAAAAGGAATTGATCACAGAAGACAAGGTCTTTGCATTGATCAAATCAATCGGTGTAAACACCTCATTGTCACGCACATTCATTCTTTCACGAATTGTACGTGCCATTCTAGACAGACCAACTCCAAATTGACTCGCTAACTGCTCACCAACTGTTCTTACACGACGATTTGATAAGTGATCAATATCATCAACTTCTGCTTTAGAGTTGATCAATTCAATCAAATATTTTACGATGGTAATAATATCATTTTTAGTTAAAACTTTCGCATCTAATGCTTCGTCAAGTTGTAACTTTTTATTCATTCTATAACGACCTACTTCACCTAAATTATAACGTTGTTCTGAAAAGAACAATTTATCTATAATTCCACGTGCAGTCTCTTCATCAGGCGGTTCAGCATTACGTAATTGTCTATAGATATGCTCTACTGCTTCTTTTTCAGAGTTTGTAGGGTCTTTTTGAAGCGTATTGTGAATAATGGCATAATCTGCCATCTCATTGTCTTCTTTGTGTAAGAGTACCGTTTTTGCTCCAGACTCAATAATTTCTTCAATATGTTCTTTTTCAAGAACTACATCTCTATCTAAAACTATTTCATTTCTTTCAATTGAAACAACTTCTCCAGTATCTTCATCCACGAAATCTTCATGCCATGACTTTAATACACGAGCCGCCAATTTACGTCCTAATATTTTCTTTAACCCACTTTTAGAAACTTTAACTTCTTCTGCAAGGTCGAAGATCTCTAAAATATCTTTATCTCTTTCAAATCCGATAGCACGGAATAAGGTAGTTACCGGTAATTTTTTCTTTCTATCAATATAAGCATACATCACTTGATTGATATCAGTTGCAAATTCGATCCAAGATCCTTTAAAAGGAATAACTCTTGCTGAGTATAATTTGGTACCATTTGCATGGAAAGATTGCCCAAAGAAAACACCAGGTGAACGGTGTAATTGAGATACTACCACACGTTCTGCACCATTGATTACAAAAGTACCTGAATCTGTCATATAAGGAATCGTTCCTAAATATACATCTTGTACGATTGTTTCAAAATCCTCATGCTCAGGATCTGTACAATATAATTTTAAACGTGCTTTAAGAGGGACACTATGTGTCAATCCTCTTTGTATACATTCTTGAATTGAATATCTAGGTGGATCTACAAAGTAGTCTAGAAATTCCAATACAAAATTGTTTCTTGTATCAGTAATTGGGAAATTGTCCATGAAAGTTTTGTATAAACCTTCATCACTTCGCGAGTCTGCTTTTGTTTTTAACTGGAAAAAATCTTGAAAAGATTTTATCTGAATATCCAAAAAATCTGGATAATCCGTCGTTAATTTTGCCGATGCAAAGCTTATTCTTTCAGTATTATTTTTCGTTGCCAAAGGAGAAAAAATTTTAGTTAAAATTCTGTGTTAAATAAAGAATAAATATAAATGCAAAAAATGGTTTAGATCAAAAAGACTACTCTTTCTGACCTAAACCTTAATTTAATAGTTGGGTGAAAAGCTTATTTAAGCTCTACTTCAGCTCCAGCTTCTTCTAAAGATTATACAAGACCTTCAGCCTCGTCTTTAGAGATTCCTTCTTTGATTGGTGCTGGTGCACTATCAACGATACCTTTCGCTTCTTTCAATCCTAAACCAGTTAATTCTTTAACTAATTTTACAACTGCTAATTTAGAAGCTCCTGCTGCTTTTAAGATCACGTCAAATTCAGTTTTCTCTTCTGCTGCTTCACCTGCTGCTGCTGGTCCTGCTACTGCAACTGCTGCTGCAGCTGGCTCGATACCATACTCATCTTTTAATATTGTAGCTAATTCGTTTACTTCTTTTACTGTTAAGTTAACTAACTGCTCTGCGAAATCTTTTAATTCTGCCATTTTGTGATTTTTTAATTGTAATATAATAATTTATTTGTGCGCTTAATCTATCTTTCTGATAAGGTCTTAACGATACCTGAAAGTGTTTGACCACCTGATTGCAATGCTGAAATAACATTTTTAGCAGGCGATTGTAACAATCCAATAATGTCTCCAATAAGCTCTTCTTTAGATTTGATGTTCACTAGGTTCTCTAATTGATCATCTCCTAAGTAAATCGATTCCTCGATATAAGCTCCTTTAAGTACTGGTTTATCAGATTTTTTTCTAAATTCTTTAATTATCTTGGCAGGAGAATTTCCTGTTTCTGATAATAAAATACATGAATTTCCTTTTAATGCTGAAGGCAACTCACCAAATTCTTTTGTAGAATTATCCATTGCTTTTGAAAGCAAGGTATTTTTAACTACAGCCAATTTTACATCAGCTTTAAAACAGGCTCTTCTTAAATTAGAAGTAGCTTCTGCATTTAAACCTGAAATATCTGCAACATAGATTACACTGTTATCACTTAATTGGGCAGTCAAAGCATCTATTACTTGCGATTTTTCTTCTCTTGTCATAATTTACGATTTAACTTCCTATTAATTTGATTTGATATCTAAAGCTATACTAGGGCTCATAGTACTTGATAAATAAGTACTTTTAATATAAACTCCTTTAGCAGCCACAGGTTTCATCTTAATAAGTGTCTGAATTAATTCATTAGCATTATCTGCAATTTTATCTGCATCAAAAGATACTTTTCCAATTGCTGCGTGTACGATTCCAGTTTTATCAACTTTAAAATCAATCTTACCCGCTTTCACCTCAGTTACAGCTTTTGCTACATCCATAGTAACCGTCCCTGTCTTTGGGTTAGGCATTAAACCTCTAGGCCCTAAAACACGTCCTAATGGTCCTAATTTACCCATAACGCTTGGCATCGTGATAATTACATCAACGTCAGTCCAACCTCCTTTAATTTTTTGTAAGTATTCATCTAGTCCCACATAATCTGCACCAGCTGCAAGCGCTTCTGCTTCTTTATCTGGAGTTACCAATGCCAATACTTTTACATCTTTACCAGTACCATGCGGTAAAGTTACTACTCCACGAACCATTTGATTCGCTTTTCTAGGATCTACACCTAAACGCACTGCTAAATCTACAGATGCATCAAAGTTGAAATTTGAAATCTCTTTTACCAATGCAGATGCTTCTGATATAGAATATACTTTAGAAGTGTCGATCTTAGCTTGAGCCTCTTTTTGCTTTTTTGTTAATTTTGCCATTTCTTAAAGTTTATTGTGGAGCATCTCCTTTCATAGTAATTCCCATAGAACGAGCAGTTCCAGCAATCATCTTCATTGCAGATTCAACAGTAATGCATTTAAATCTACCATTTTGTCTTCAGCAATTGCCTTTGCTTGATCCCAAGTAATACTTGCTACCTTGTTACGGTTTGGTTCACCCGAACCTTTTTTAATTTTTGCTGCTTCTAAAATTTGAACAGCTGCTGGAGGAGTTTTAATAACAAACTCAAAAGACTTGTCTTTATATACCGTAATTGCTACTGGTAAGACTTTTCCTTGTTTGTCCTGAGTTCTCGCATTAAATTGCTTACAGAACTCCATGATGTTCACTCCGGCAGCACCTAAAGCAGGACCTACTGGTGGAGACGGGTTCGCCGCTCCTCCACGTACTTGTAATTTTACTACTTTACTTACTTCTTTTGCCATTTTCTAATTATTTATTTACATATAGTGGAAGCCATGTGTAACAGATAATATTATTGTTTGCAATTAAGATATCTTATCTACTTGCATATAACTAAGCTCTAATGGTGTTTTTCTTCCAAATATTTTCACCATTACTTCAAGCTTTCTTTTTTCTTCATTTACGTTTTCAATGACACCATCAAAACCGTTAAAAGGTCCATCAACAACTTTTACTGTTTCACCCACAGTAAATGGAATTGCTACGTTTTCATTCTGAACTGCAAGTTCATCAACTTTACCTAACATTCTATTGATTTCACTTTTTCTTAAAGGTACCGGCTCTCCTCCTTTTGTTTCTCCCAAAAATCCAATAACACCTGTTACCGATTTAATTACATGGGGTACTTCTCCACTTAGATTTGCTTCTACCATAATATATCCCGGAAAATAGATCTTTTCTTTATTGTATTTCTTTCCGTTTCGAATCTGAATTACCTTTTCTGTAGGAACCAAAACTTGTTCTACAAAATCAGACAATCCCAATCTAGAAATTTCCGTTTCTATATAAGACTTAACTTTATTTTCTTGGCCACCAATAGCTCTCACTACGTACCACTTTTTTACAGAATCAGCCATGTGTCTTAATTAAACATGTTAAAAAACCAATCTAGACCATTTTGAAATACTGAATCTACTGCAAATGTTGCTAATGCAAACAAGATCGTAAATATAGCAACTACAACTGTAGATTTTTGAGCTTCAGCTTTTGGCAACCAAGTCATATTGGTATTCAACTCTTCAAATGATTCTTTGATATAATTTATAACACTCATTCTATTATCTTTATTAGTTGCACGGGCGGAGAGACTCGAACTCACGACACCTGGTTTTGGAGACCAGTGCTCTACCAACTGAGCTACGCCCGTAAAAACGGAGTGTTTTATAATTAAAACACTCCGATTATAACCTGTTTAATATTCTTACAAGATTTCAGTTACCTGACCTGCACCTACAGTTCTACCACCCTCACGGATTGCAAAACGTAAACCAACATTCATTGCAATTGGCTGGTGTAAATCAACAGTAATTGTCAAGTTATCTCCTGGCATTACCATTTCAACTCCATCAGGCAAGTTAATTGTTCCTGTTACATCAGTAGTACGTACGTAAAACTGAGGACGGTAGTTATTATGGAATGGAGTATGACGTCCACCTTCTTCTTTTTTCAATACATACACCTCAGCTTTAAACTTATCGTGTGGAGTTACAGAACCTGGCTTACAGATTACCATTCCTCTTTTAATATCTTCTTTCGCAATACCTCTTAATAAGATACCTGCATTATCTCCAGCCTCACCTCTATCTAAGATTTGACGGAACATTTCAATACCAGTAATTGTAGAAGATAATTTCTCAGCTCCCATTCCGATGATATCAACATTGTCTCCAGTGTTTGCAATTCCAGTTTCGATACGTCCAGTTGCTACTGTACCACGACCTGTAATAGAAAATACATCTTCAATTGGCATTAAGAAATCTTTATCAACTTCTCTTAATGGCTCCTCGATCCAAGTATCACAAGCTTCCATTAATTCCATAATCTTTTCAGACCATTTAGCATCACCATTCAATCCACCTAAAGCAGATCCAGCAATTACAGGTCCGTTATCACCATCATAGTCATAGAAAGAAAGCAATTCTCTTACTTCCATTTCAACTAACTCTAACAACTCTTCATCATCAACTAAATCCACTTTGTTCATGAAAACAACGATTCTAGGAATTCCTACTTGTTTCCCTAATAAGATGTGTTCTCTAGTTTGTGGCATTGGACCATCAGTAGCAGCAACCACCAAGATAGCACCATCCATTTGAGCAGCACCAGTTACCATGTTCTTTACGTAATCCGCGTGACCTGGACAGTCAACGTGAGCGTAGTGACGGTTTGCTGTTTGATACTCTACGTGAGATGTATTAATTGTAATACCTCTTTCTTTTTCTTCAGGAGCATTATCGATTTGATCAAAATCTTTCACTTCTGAAAGTCCTGCAGCAGCTAATACAGTAGTAATAGCAGCAGTTAATGTCGTTTTACCGTGATCTACGTGCCCAATTGTACCAATATTTAAATGTGGTTTCGAGCGGTCAAAA
>Ga0206687_1133751_pt1 | contig 12389 bp, 24 predicted proteins | sample M130m12015metaT_FD_156016 | JGI IMG/M metagenome (GOLD analysis project Ga0206687, IMG submission 156016) | Metatranscriptome of ammonia-oxidizing marine archaeal communities from Monterey Bay, California, United States - M1 30m 12015... | ecosystem: Environmental > Aquatic > Marine > Intertidal...
AGAAGTCCTAAGAAGTACTCTAATAAGTTTATTGTGACAAGAAGAAAAACCAAGCAAAAATAGTAGATAGATGGCACGTTCATTAAAAAAAGGGCCTTACGTATATCATAAGTTACTTAAGAAAGTAAATAAGGCTAAGGAATCTAAGAAAAAGACTGTAATTAAAACATGGTCTCGATCTTCAATGATTTTCCCTTTCATGATTGGTGAAACAATCGCTGTACACAATGGTAAAACGTTTGTCCCTGTATTCGTTACTGAAAATATGGTTGGACATAAGTTGGGAGAATTTTCTCCTACACGTAACTACCGTGGACACGGAGGAAACAAGAAGAAATAAGATATTAACAATAGCAAAGTTCAGATAATATTATGGAGCAAAATAAAGATTTTGTAACTGCTGTTGCAAAAATTAAAAATTGCCATATGTCTGCGCGCAAGATGCGTTTAGTTGCAGATATTGTACGCGGTCAACAGGCGGAAAAAGCTCTTGGTATTTTAAAATTTACTAAGAAGGAAGCCGCTGGGTGGTTAGATAAATTATTGACATCAGCCATTGCAAATTGGAGCGTTTTGACAGGCGAGGATGCAGATGATCACGAATTAGTGGTTTCTGCAATCTGGGTTGACCAAGGAGCACAATTAAAGAGATTTCGTCCAGCACCTCACGGTCGCGCTCACCGTATTCGTAAGCATTTTTGCCATGTAACTCTTCAAGTTACAAACAAAAAAGCTTTAGAGCAGAAGACAGAAGTGAGTGGAGAGGAAGTGGAATTAGAAGAAACTGAATAATAAATTAAGAAGTATAATATTCCTTAAGTTATGGGACAAAAGACAAATCCTATAGGAAACCGTTTAGGTATTGTACGCGGATGGGACTCTAACTGGTTTGGTGGCAATAAGTTTGCTGAAAACGTAGTAGAAGATGAGAAAATCCGTAGATACCTGAAAGTTCGTGTAGATAAAGCAGGGATTGCTCGTATTGTAATTGAGCGTACACTTAAAAGAATTACAATTACAATTCATACATCTAGACCTGGTATTATTATCGGTAAAGGTGGTCAAGAGGTTGATTTAATTCGTGAAGAGTTAAAGAAACTAACGAGTAAAGACGTTCAGATTAATATCGTTGAGATTAGAAAACCTGAGTTAAGTGCTGTAATTGTTGGCGAAACTATCGCTAAACAAATTGAGGCTAGAATTAACTACAGAAAGGCTATTAAAATGGCTATTCAATCTTCAATGAGAGCTGGCGCTGAAGGAGTTAAAGTAAGAGTTTCTGGTCGTTTAAATGGAGCTGAAATGGCTCGTTCTGAAGAGTATAAAGAAGGTAGAAGTCCTTTACATACCTTTAGAGCAGACTTAGACTATGCTTTAGTTGAGGCGTTAACTGTATACGGTAAAATTGGAGTTAAGGTGTGGTTATGTCGTGGTGAAATCTTTGAAAAAATAGATTTATTCCCGGCTCCAGCTACAAATAAGAGAAACTCTAAATCAGGAAATCGTAGAGGTCGTCCTGATCGTCGTAGAAAAAAATAAGTAATCCATTAAACTTTTTAAAAGTTTTTTGTATTTTTGCATTCGCTTTGAGTGTTTGGCTATCTAGTGTCAACACTCAAAGTAGTGCAGTTTTATAGAATATAATTAATTGTTGGGAGATGTTACAACCAAGAAAAACGAAATATCGTAAGCAGCAGAAGGGGCGTATCAAGGGTCTTGCACAGAGAGGTTCTAAGATTTCATTTGGTATGTTTGGTTTGAAGACTCTTGAAGAAGGATGGATTACAAGCCGTCAGATAGAGGCTGCCCGTATAGCAATGACTCGTTACATGAAACGTGAAGGAAAAGTATGGATTCGTATTTTCCCTGACAAGCCAGTTACCAAGAAGCCTGCTGAAGTACGTATGGGTAAAGGTAAAGGTGCTTTGTCTCACTATGTAGCAGTGATTAAACCAGGTAGAGTTCTATTTGAGTTAGATGGTGTACCTCGTGCAGTAGCAGAGGAAGCATTACGTTTAGCAGCTCAGAAACTGCCTGTAAGTACTAAATTTGTAGTTAGAAATGACTACGTAGAATTATAAATTCTTAAACTTATAGATAGTTATGGCTAAATTAGAGATTAAAGGCTTGAGCGTAGAAGAGCTTACTACTGAGTTGGATAAAATGGAGAGTCATCTCTATTCTTTATCTTTCAGTAATGCACTTTCTGCTTTAGAGAATACATCTGAGATTAAAGCGGCTCGTAGAAACGTAGCTCGTATTAAGACAGAGTTAAGAGCCAGAGAGTTAGCAGGATCTACTGTCAAAAGAGACAAGATTCGCGCTAGAAGAAGATTAGCAAAAAAGATTAAAAAGTAATTTAAATTGTTTCCTAAAATGGAAGAAACTAATAGGAATTTGCGTAAACAACGTACAGGTGTTGTAACAAGCAACAAGATGGATAAGACCATTACTGTTTCCGTTGAGCGTCAAGTTAAACATCCAATTTACGGAAAGTTTGTTAAGAGCTCTAAGAAGTTTTTAGCTCACGACGAAAATGGTGACTGTAATATTGGTGACGTTGTACGCATTATGGAAACTCGACCACTTAGTAAGCGTAAGCGCTGGCGTTTGGTTGAAATTTTAGAACGTGCGAAATAATTTATTGTAGTTATGATACAACAAGAAAGTAGGTTAAGAGTTGCTGACAACACAGGTGCAAAGGAAGTACTTTGTATTAAAGTTTTGGGTGGTTCTAAAAGACGATATGCTACCGTAGGGGACATCATCGTTGTGACTGTAAAATCAGTATCTCCAGGAGGTATTAAAAAAGGTACTGTTTCTAAGGCCGTTATTGTTAGAACGAGGAAAGAGATTCGTAGAAAAGATGGGTCTTATATCCGTTTTGATGACAATGCGGTAGTTCTTTTAACAGCAAATGAGGAGCCTAGAGGAAGTCGTATTTTTGGTCCGGTTGCACGAGAGCTTCGTGATCGTGACTTTATGAGAATCGTTTCTTTAGCTCCTGAAGTTCTATAATCGTTAATCATGAAGAATTCAAGTAGCAAAAAAATTAAACTCCATATCAAAAAAGGCGATACAGTTGTTGTATTGTCTGGTGATAGCAAAGGAGAAACTGGTGTAGTACAGAAAGTGTTGGTAGATGACTATCGCGCACTTGTGGAAGGTGTAAATAAGGTGAAGCGTCACGTTAAGCCTTCTGCTGATTCACCAGGTGGTATTGTTGAGCAAGAAGCTCCAATTCACATCTCAAATTTAATGTTAGTTGACGCAAATGGTCAGGCTAGCCGTATAAAGAGAGAGAAGAGAGAAGGTAAAACAGTTCGTGTATCTAAGAAAACACAGGAGGTAATCTAGTCATGAAGTATCAACCAAGATTAAAAACAAAGTACAATACTGAAATCATTTCTAAATTAATGGAAAAGTTTCAGTATAAGTCAATCATGGAAGTTCCAAAGCTGACAAAGATTTGTCTTAGTCAGGGCGTTGGGCAGGCAACATCAGATAAGAAATTAGTAGATGTTGCTGTAGGTGAACTTACCTTGATTACTGGTCAGAAAGCGGTTAAAACTATAGCCAGAAAATCAATTTCAAACTTTAAGTTAAGAGAAGGCATGCCTATTGGTGCTCGTGTAACGTTACGCCAAAATAACATGTTCGATTTTCTTGATCGTTTTGTAACGATTGCCTTACCACGTGTACGTGATTTTAGAGGTATCAACGACAAAAGTTTTGACGGTAGAGGTAATTACACTCTAGGTATTACTGAGCAAATTATTTTTCCTGAGATTGATTTGGATAAGATTCCAAGAATAACAGGAATGGATATTACATTTGTTACAACTGCCAAAACAGATGAAGAAGCTTTAGAATTATTAAAGTTATTAGGACTACCGTTTAAAAATCAATAAGACATGGCAAGAAAAGCAGTTATCGCGAGAGAGCGTAAAAGAGAACGTTTAGTTGCAAAATATGCAGACTTACGTGGGCAATTAAAGGCTGAAGGTCGTTATGATGAGTTAGATATGTTACCTAAAAATTCATCTAAAGTAAGATTACACAATCGTTGCCAGTTGACTGGTCGTCCTAAGGGATACATGCGTCAGTTTGGTGTTTCTCGTGTAACTTTTAGAGAAATGGCTTTAGCAGGAAAAATTCCTGGTATTACTAAAGCAAGTTGGTAGGGCTTATTTAAATTTAGCTCATAGAGATTTTACAAGAAAATCTTATCTTTTTTGAAATTATATTTATTAATAATCAGCGACTAAATCTTTCTCAGAGATAATAGTCTGCGATTAAAAAAGAAAGTATGGCTCTTACAGATCCTATTGCGGATTTTTTAACTCGAATTCGTAATGCACAGATGGCTGGACACCGTATGGTTGAAATTCCTGCATCTAACTTAAAGAAAAGAATAACTGAGATTTTATATGATCAGGGTTACGTATTAAAGTACAAGTTTATAGAATCAGAGAATAAGCAAGGTGCTATTCAGATTGCCTTAAAGTATAACAAAAGTACTAACCAACCTGTCATCAAAAAAATGACAAGAATTTCTAAACCTGGTCTAAGACAGTATGTGAAAGCATCTGACTTACCAAGTGTAATTAATGGTCTTGGTGTAGCTGTAGTATCTACTTCCCAAGGTGTACTTACTGATAAAGCTGCAAGAAAAGCAAATGTTGGTGGTGAAGTTCTTTTCTACATTTACTAATCAACAACTGTTTAATTTATTAGACTGTTAATTTAAAATCTTCTTAAAAGATGTCAAGAATAGGTAAAACTCCAATTATTATTCCTGCTGGAGTAGAGTTAAAAATTGACAATAATCTAGTTACTGTTAAAGGGCCAAAAGGAACCTTGTCTCAAAAAATTGAGTCGGATGGAATCTCTTTTGCAATTGAAGGTAATGAAGTAATTGTTAAAAGAGCTACAGACCAAAAACGCCACAAGGCGATGCATGGTTTATATAGAATGCTTGTAGCAAATATGTGTGAAGGTGTTTCTAATGGTTTCGTTAAAGAGTTAGAACTTCATGGTGTTGGTTATAGAGTATCCAATACAGGTCAACTATTAGAATTACAATTAGGGTATTCTCACCCAATTATGTTTCTATTACCTGATGAAGTTTCTGTAGTTACAGAGATGAAAAAAGGTGATGTTCCTCGTGTTACTTTATCAAGTATTGATAAACAATTAGTAGGACAAGTAGCAGCTAAGCTTCGTCAATTCCGTAGTCCTGAACCGTACAAAGGTAAAGGAGTTCGTTTTAAAGGTGAGGAGATTAGAAGAAAAGCAGGTAAAACAGCTGCTAAGTAATTGGTAAATTCTAAATTAAAGAGATTGAATCATGGGTTCTAAACAAATCAATCGTCGAAAGAAAATTCATCGACGTATCCGTAAAAAAATATTTGGTACAGCCGAAAGACCAAGACTTTCTGTTTTTAGAAGTAATAAGGGTATCTACGCTCAGATTATTAATGACGTAGATGCAACTACTATTGTTGCTGCTTCATGCAAAGAAGTATCTGGATATAATAATAAAACAGAGCAAGCAACAGCTGTTGGACAGCTAGTTGCTCAGAAAGCGATAGATGCAGGCGTTAAGACTGTAATTTTCGATAGAAGTGGTTATATCTTCCATGGTCGTGTTAAAGCTCTAGCTGAGGCTGCACGTGGTACCAAGTTAGAAGATGGTAGTAACGAATTATTACAATTCTAAAAGCATAATCAAAGATGGCTAAGCATAAAAATAACAGGGTAAAACCTGCTGAATCAGACTTAAAAGAAAAACTAGTAACGCTTAACCGTGTGGCTAAGGTTACAAAAGGTGGACGTACATTTAGTTTTGCTGCTATTGTAGTAGTTGGTAATGGTAAGGGTACAGTTGGTCACGGTTTAGGTAAGGCACTAGAAGTTTCTAGCGCAATTACAAAAGCTGTTGATGATGCCAAAAAATCTTTAATACAGGTACCTATTATTAATGGGACTATTCCTCATGAGCAGAAAGGTCGTTATGGTGCTGGTAAAGTACTAATTCGCCCAGCAGCTGATGGTACTGGTGTTATCGCTGGTGGTGCTATGCGTGCAGTGTTAGAAATTGCTGGCGTTCAAAACGTACTGGCTAAGTCTTTAGGGACTTCTAATCCACACAACGTAATTAAAGCAACTATTGATGCACTAAGCAAACTTCGTTCTCCACTTACGATTGCTAAGGAAAGAGGCATTTCTTTAGAAAGAGTATATAACGGATAACTGTAAAAGATATAATTATCATGGCTAAAATCAAGATTACTCAAGTTAAGAGTACCATTGACCGCTCAAAGCGCCAAAAGGCAACTATGAAAGCGCTAGGGCTAAAAAAAATCAATCATACAGTTGAGCATGAATCTAACCCTCAAATTTTAGGTATGATTGAGAAAGTTAAACACTTAGTAACACTACAGGAAGCTTAAAGAAGTCTTGCTGTTGTTGCTTTCTTATCATTTAATGATTCTCGGTCAAAGATCGATTAAAATAGTCTTAATTAAAGATGAAACTAAATAATTTAAAGCCGGCAAAAGGTTCCGTTAAGAGTAAGAAAAGAATTGCTCGTGGTATTGGAGCTGGTACAGGTAGAACGGCTACTCGTGGTCACAAAGGAGCTAAATCTAGATCTGGTTATTCTAGTAAACGTGCTTTTGAAGGTGGTCAAATGCCTTTACAAATGCGTCTTCCAAAGCGTGGATTTAAAAACGCGCACCGTAGATACCAGGCAAATAACCCAGGTTCTTTTGCTGTTCTAAATCTAGGTAAACTAGAGGAGATTGCTAAGAAATATAATCTTACAGCTTTGTCTACATCTGTTTTGACTGCTGTTAATGCTATTGATAATAACGATTTGCTTAAGGTTTTAGGCAATGGTGAATTAACAACAGCTTTAGAAATTTCTGCTAATCGTTTCTCTGAGTCTGCTAAAAATGCAATTACTCAAGCTGGAGGAAAAGCATTTATTGAATTGAAACTTAACGCTGTTCAAGGTGTAGCTCACACAGAAGGTACTGATACTATTAATGTAGCATTACTCGCTAAACATTTCTCATTTGTTAATGAAAATGATTTAGTACATGTTGTAGCTGACGGAACAATTTCAATGAAGTTAACTCTTGAAGTTCACAAAATTTCAGACGAGGCTAAATCACAAGTTGAAGAACTTGGTGGTTCAGTTACTTTGTTGTAATTTATTATAAGGATTGGAGAACACTTGTTGTTTCTCCAATCTTAATTTTAGCTTCACTTTCAATTTTTCCAATAATGAATAAATTTATTGAAAAATTACAAGAAATCTGGTCAATAGAAGAACTAAGAACACGTATCCTTATAACTTTACTTTTCTTAGGTGTCTATAGATTCGGTAGTTTTGTAATTTTACCCGGTATTGATACAGCAAAGTTAGCAGAATTAACTGATGCAGAGTCAGGTCAAGGATTGCTAGATTTGTTAAACTCTTTTACAGGTGGTGCATTCTTCTCAGCAGCAGTTTTTGCTCTAGGAATTATGCCTTACATTTCAGCTTCCATTATTGTTCAATTGCTTGGATTTGCTGTGCCTTACTTCCAGAAATTACAAAAAGATGGAGAGAATGGACAGCGGAAAATGAATCAGATTACAAGAGTAATCACAATTGCTATTACTATTGTTCAAGGATCTGCATATCTAACCTATCTGACAACTCAGTATAGTGAAGCAATTCTTGTTAATGGTAGTAGTAACTTGTTAACAATCTTCTGGTTAGCTAATATTATTATCCTTACTGCTGGTACAGTATTCTGTATGTGGTTAGGTGAACGTATTACAGACAAGGGAATTGGAAACGGAATTTCGTTACTTATTACTGCTGGTATTATTGCCGCACTTCCTCCTGCTTTTATGGAAGAGTTTAGCATGAAATTAGGCGCTTCTCAAGGAGGGCTTATCTTGCTGATACTTGAAATGGCGCTTTTGGTACTTGTATTTATGGCTTCTGTCGCTTTGGTACAAGGTGTGCGTAAAATTAAAATCCAGTTCGCTAAGCATATGGTAGGCCGTTCTTCTGTTGAACTTACTGGCTCCGCAGAAAGAGACTACTTACCTATTAAACTTAATGCAGCAGGTGTAATGCCAATTATCTTTGCTCAAGCATTAATGTTTATACCAGGTGCTATTGCTCAATCACTCGGTTCGTCAACAAACAGCTTTTGGGGACAAATGGGTGATTTTACATCAGTTCCTTACAATGTTGTATTCTTTATCCTAATTGTAGTATTTACTTATGTTTATACTGCTCTTATTGTTAATCCACAACAATATGCTGATCACTTAAAGCGCCAAAATGCTTTCATTCCAGGTGTTCAACAAGGCGAAGATACTGCAGAATATATTGATACTGTAACAACACGTATAACGCTACCAGGTGCTATTGCACTAGGTGTCATTTCAATTTTACCTGGTATTGCAGCTGCTACAATTACCCAGCATCAAGCTTTTGCTATGTTCTTTGGTGGAACATCATTGCTTATCTTGGTAGCTGTAGTTATGGATACTTTACAACAAATAGAAGGACATTTATTGATGCGTCGATACGATGGATTAGGTAAAACAGGACGAAATAAAGGTCGCTCTGCTGAAACCGAATCTGTTATTTAGTATTTTATTAGCTTATATACCCAACATTTTAATTCTTAAGTGTTTGGCAATAAGTTAAGGTTAAAATTGTTTTTTTAAAATTAATTTAGGATATTTGCATTCCGAAAAACAAATCAATGGCAAAGCAAGATTTAATTCGTCAAGACGGTACGATTACAGAAGCACTATCAAATGCTATGTTTCGTGTTAAGTTAGAAAATGATCATATTATCATCGCAACGATCTCTGGAAAAATGCGCATGAACTATATTCGTATCCTACCAGGGGATAAAGTAGCAGTGGAAATGTCACCTTATGATTTGTCTAGAGGACGCATAATATATCGCTATAAATAAATTATAATTAATCATGAAAGTAAGACCATCTGTAAAAAAACGTTCTGTAGATTGTAAGATAGTTCGCCGTAAAGGTAGATTGTATATAATCAATAAGAAAAACCCTAAGTTTAAACAACGTCAGGGATAAGATTTAGATAACAATAATTTTATAGTAGATATGGCTCGTATTTCAGGGGTAGATTTGCCCAAGAACAAAAGAGGTGTTATTGGCTTAACTTATATTTTTGGCGTTGGTAGCACTAGCGCAGTTAAAATTTTAGAAGCAGCTAATATTGATACCAATACAAAAATAAAAGATTGGACAGATCAGAATATCAAAGATATTCGTACAATCTTATCTGATTCCTACACAGTTGAAGGTCAATTGCGTTCGGAAATTCAGTTAAACATCAAACGCTTGATGGATATTGCTTGTTACAGAGGATTACGTCACAGAAGAGGTTTACCTTTACGTGGTCAACGTACTCAGACAAATGCGCGTACTCGTAAGGGTAAACGTAAGACTGTAGCGAACAAGAAGAAATAATTCGTTTTAAACTGATAGTCAATTATATAAAGCTATGGCTAAGTCAAAAAAGATAAAAAAGAAGAATGTGACCGTTGACCCTCAAGGTCAAGTGCACATACAGGCTTCGTTCAATAATATTATCGTTACCCTAACAAATGCAGCTGGACAAGCTATCTCTTGGTCTTCTGCCGGTAAAGCAGGATTTAGAGGTTCTAAAAAGAACACACCTTATGCAGCTCAAATCGCAGCTACAGAAGCAGCTAAAGAAGCATTTGATTGTGGTCTAAGAAGTGTTGTTGTATTTGTAAAAGGACCAGGCTCAGGTCGTGAAGCTGCTATTCGTGCAATCGATGCAGCTGGTATTAAGGTATTAACCATCAACGATGTTACACCTTTACCTCACAATGGTTGTCGCCCTCCTAAGAAACGTAGAGTATAATTCATATTTGTAAATGCCCTTCTAGTATGGGATTGGTAGTTACAAACTAAAAAGTTAGTTATTATGGCTAGGTACACAGGACCTAAAACTAAGAAAGCTAGAGCCTTAGGTGAGGCTATTTTTGGATACGATAAAATCTTTGAAAAGAAAAAGTATCCTCCAGGACAGCACGGACCATCGCGTCGTCGTAAGCAAAAGTCCGAATATGCTATACAGTTAACTGAAAAGCAAAAAGCTAAATATACTTATGGTGTGTTGGAACGTCAGTTCCGTCGCCTGTTTGAAAAAGCAAGCCGTAAGTCTGGTGTAACTGGTGAAAACCTTTTACAACTTTTGGAGTCACGTTTAGATAACGTTGTTTACCGTTTAGGTATCGCTCCTACACGTCGTTCAGCTCGTCAGCTCGTTTCTCACAAACATATTGCTGTAAACGGTGTCGTTACAAATATCCCTTCTTGTGCTTTGAAGCCAGGTGATGTAATTACTGTTCGTGGAAAATCTCAAGCAATGCAAAATGTATTGGATTCAATCGCGGCAAATTCTTCAAATGTACAAAAGTACGCATGGTTAGAGTGGACTGGTGATAAAATGGAAGGTACTTTTGTTGCTTTACCTTCAAGAGATCAAATTCCTGAAAATATTAATGAGCAACTTATCGTTGAGCTTTACTCTAAGTAATATTTTCTGATAGTTATATTTATATAGATTTAGGACTTCATGTATTTGAAGTCCTAAACTTCTTACATATAACTCACTCCTTGTTTATCGTCATTACTTCTCAAACTATAGATTTTAAACTTATGAGTTTATTAAACTTCCAGAAACCCGAAAAAATCCTTCTCCAAAAAGCAGATGATTTTGAGGGTCAATTTGAGTTCAAACCACTTGAGCCAGGCTTCGGTCAAACAATTGGTAACTCACTTCGTCGTGTTCTTTTATCTTCTCTTGAAGGCTTTGCTATCTCAGCAGTGCGTATTCGTGGCGTCGATCATGAGTTTTCTTCTATCAAAGGTGTAGTGGAAGATGTTGTGGATATCATTTTGAATCTAAAACAAGTACGTCTTAAATATTTACTTTCTGACGAAGATACTGAACTGGAGAAAATCTATGTAACTGTATCTGGTAAAGATAAATTTACAGCAGGCGATATTGGCGATAGTACTAATGTATTTGAGGTTACAAACCCCGATTTCGTTATCTGTCACCTAGAACCAGCTGTTACACTTGAAGTTGAACTTACTGTAACTAAAGGTCGTGGTTATGTTGCCGCAGACGAAAACCTACCAAAAGATGCTTCTATTGGACACGTTCCAATCGATGCAATTTATACGCCAATCAAAAACGTTAAATATGCCGTTTCTGAAAGCCGTGTAGGTCAGCGCACAGATTACGAAAAACTTGTTATAGATATAAAAACAGATGGTACTATCCATCCTGAATTAGCAATCAAAGAAGCTGCGAAAATTTTAATCCAGCACTTAATGCTAATCTCTGATGAAAATATCACATTTAGTGATGATTTCAAGAAAGAAGATAATATCGTTGATGAGCACATTCTACACATGCGCAAATTACTAAAAACTTCCCTAGAAGATTTAGACTTGTCTGTTCGTGCTTACAACTGTCTTAAAGCAGCTAAAATCAACTCCCTTTCAGAACTTGTTCACTACGAAACACATGAATTACTAAAGTTCCGTAACTTTGGTAAGAAATCATTAGTTGAAATTGAAGAACTTCTAGAAGAAAAAGGTCTTTCTTTCGGTATGGATCTTTCTAAGTATAAATTAGACGAAGAATAATATTTAATTAAATAGTTATTGCAGTAACGGAACCGTTTAACTAAACACAGTATGTGCTGCGAAGTAAATTTTTTATAAAATGAGACACGGAAAAAAGTTTAACCACTTAAGTAGAAAAAGAGGTCACAGAAAAGCTTTATTGAAAAATATGGCTGTAGCTTTAATCGAGCACAAACGTATCAAAACAACTGTAGCTAAAGCTAAAGCTTTACGTCAGTTTATTGAGCCTCTAATGACTAGATCTAAAAAAGCAGCTTCTGCTGAACTTATCAAGGATGCTACACACCACCGTCGTGTTGTATTTAGCTACCTTCAAAATAAAGAAGCAGTTAAAACGCTTTTTGGTGAAATCGCTACACGTATCTCTGATCGTAATGGTGGTTATGTACGTATAATTCGCATCGGTCACCGTCAAAATGATGCAGCTGAAATGTGTATCATTGAGCTTGTTGACTTTAACTCAGATTACCTAGAATCTGCAGCTCCTAAGCGTAAGCGTACTCGTCGTGGTAAAAAGAAAGCTGAAACAACTGTTGAAACTACAACTGAAGTTGTTGATGAAACAGCTGCTGAAGATACTACTACAAACGAAACTTCAGAGGAAAACAACGATGAAGCTTAGTCTCTAAGTCTTATCGCTA
>Ga0206687_1878079_pt1 | contig 12315 bp, 19 predicted proteins | sample M130m12015metaT_FD_156016 | JGI IMG/M metagenome (GOLD analysis project Ga0206687, IMG submission 156016) | Metatranscriptome of ammonia-oxidizing marine archaeal communities from Monterey Bay, California, United States - M1 30m 12015... | ecosystem: Environmental > Aquatic > Marine > Intertidal...
CCAGTATATTCTTATGCCGGCTGAATTATCATGGGCATGTATTGCCTAGAAAGGTACTTAACCTAAAGGACGCTCCGGTCACACTCTCACCTTTGTTGACCGAGGTAACTACATCCTCTACGGAGGTATTGAAGACGCTCCCTCCGGGGGCAAAATCGCTCCCACCGGCGACATCTACTCTATGAAACTTCACCAGAAGGAGGCTCGTTGGGAGAAAGAGAAGGGAGTCGGTGATGAGATTCCCCCTGCAAGAGCACAGCACATTGCCTTGGCTACACCCAAGTACGACCGTATTTTCATTTATGGCGGTCACATGACCCCTACACTTAGACTTAACGACTCATGGTGGTTAAAAGTCTAAGACTACTCCTGGTCGCGTGTAGCTGGAGATAAAGCCGTCGCTGACAACTAAGAGTCGGCTATTGGTGCCCCTCCACCTCGTGCAAATGCGGGTGCTTGCTACTGGAAGGGCAAATTCTGGATCTATGGTGGTCATGGTGGTCTCAACTACGCTCGCATCGCTTTTAGCGATATCTATTCATTCGATATCGAGACCGAAACCTGGGAGAAACATGAGCCTGTCCCCACCCAATCGCCGATGCCTGAAGGTCGTGGAGGTCACACTCTCTTCGCCTACGATGATAAGCTCTATGCTTATGGTGGTTGGAACTCTGAAACCCAGTACAATAACTTGATTCTCTGGGATATGCACACCAAAGAGTGGACCGACCCCGATATTTACAATGACGTATCTCGGTGGAACCATTCCGGAGTTATGGTTGAAGCTATTCCAACCTGGAAATACTTCATTTTCGGTGGTGAGTCATCAAACTTCGCTGAAGGTCAAGCTAGAACTTTTGGTGCCTACGTCAATAGCTCCTACTTTTTGGATATTGGCACGATGTCCTGGAACGAAATCAAACCTGAAAACACAGCTGTTATGCCTTCTGCTCGTGAGTACGCTGGCTCTTCATATGACATTTAAAATTCCCGCTTCCTTATTTTTGGCGGCTGGAATAACGGCTGGCTCAGTGATCTCCACGCACTTTCAGTCAACAAGATTGTTGGACCTCCTTATGCCATCACTGAAATCGACCCCCCTCTTGGTTAACTCACCGGTGGTGTTCTTTGTAACATTAAAGGTCAGGGTTTCAAGGATCAAGGTATCAAAGTTTACTTCACTGTTGGTACCACTCTTGTCGACACTCCCTCAAAAATGACTGTTGATGTTCCCGGTACTTTTGTGAGCGAAACTGAGTTGACCTGTATGACACCTAGTTTCGAGAATTTTGGACCTAAATAGTGCACTGTACAACTTTCATTGCTTGGTAATGAACTTACCACCACTTCTGTTGGGTACACTTACTTCTTGAACACTCGTGCCTACAAATCTCTTTGTTATGGCCCTGGTGTCTTACAAGACTAAGCTGTTGGTGAACCTGTTGAATTTGTTATCTAAGCTCGTAATGATGAAAACCAGAATCGTAAGTCTGGTCGTGATAACTTCCAAGTTAAGATCACCACAGCTGAAGGTGCAGAGATTGCAGCTTCTATTGATGATCATGACGATGGTCAGTACTTTGTAACTTATCAAGTTGAGGAAGAAACGAGTGTTAGCATTCAAGTTCTTTTCCAAGATGACAAGTAAAAGATGGTTCCTTTGCGTGGTTCTCCCTACACAGCTTCTTTTGTGTCAACCACCCCTACTACTCACAATACGCTTAGTGGTCCTTGCTTGCCAAAGTATGTTACCAAGACAATTGAATAGGCTTCAAGTTGGATTAAAAACTCAGTTGCTGAAGCTAGAACTAATGATAAGGACTTGACAGATATTAAGTAACTTTTAGGAGTTGTTGATGCTGTCAAGATCGTTCAAGATCAAGCTGACTAAATGGTGCTTTAGCTTGATTAAATTGAGGAATCCCTTAACTTCCTTGCAACAGAAGGTAAAGCTAAGGATTCTCAAGTCAAATAATCCAAGAAGCTTTTTGATGAATGGAATATGTTAAAGAAACTTGCTAGAGAAACCAAAAAAGAAATCACCCCCATCGTCGCTTCTGAAACATAGAAGAACAACGTCTAGATCGGAAAGGCCGAAGATGAGCTCAAACTATTCATTTCAGAAATGAAGAAGCGTGAGTTCTACAAGTACGATTGTGGTCGTGAAGCAGCCCTCTAAAAACTTGAACACGTTTACACTGAAGTTGCTGAGTACGAACAAAAAATTTCGGACTTGGGCTTCACCGCTGCTAAGTTTGAGCACCCTAATTTGATTGATGGTTGCAACAAACACATCGACAGCATCAGAGTTGAGCTAACCAACATGAAATCTCTTTGGGACCACATCAATAGCTGCCAATAGATGTTTATTAACTACCTCGCAACTTCCTGGGCATAAACCAAGCCATACGATATGGAAGACGAAGTTAAGAAGCAGCTTAAGACTCTCAAAGAAATGAAAGTTGACAAGCGTGCAAATGCATACAATGGCTTGCTTGACGAAATTAAGAAGTGGCTTATCTTCTTGCCACTCGTCGCTGAGTTAGCTGACCCAGCAATGCGTGACCGTCACTGGGATGCCATCCGCAAGACTGTTGGCAAAGATTTCACCATCGACGATAAACTTACACTTAACGACATTTTCAACTTAGGACTTGACTAACACAAGGAAGATGTTGAAGAAATCACTGATTAAGCGAAGCAAGAAGCTAAGATGGAGAAAACTCTTGCTAAGCTTGAAGAAACCTGGAAAGACATCAAGTTTGACTTCTACCAGCACAAGAACACTGATGTTTATATGATTCGTTTAATCGATGAGCACATTGACTTGCTTGAAGAGCAAACTAATGCTGCATCTTCTATGCAAAGTTCAAGATACATTGCTACTTTCGAAAAGGAAGTCGAAAGATGGACAAAGTCACTTTCTCAAATCACTGAAATTTTGACTGTTTCAGCTGATGTGCAGCGCAATTGGGCCTATCTTGAGAATCTGTTCCTGCACTCTGATGAAGTCAAGAAAGAACTTCCTAAATAAGCCGAAGAGTTCGTTTTTATTGATTAAGAAGTGAAGCGCATTCTCAAGGATGCAAACTAGAAACAACTCGTTTTGATTTTCTGCGACCAAGACTGGGTTTTGAAAAGCTTTAACAAAGTGCTTGATTCATTAACAGTTTGCGAGAAAGCACTTAATAAATTTATGGAAGATAAGAAAATGTGCTTCCCCCGTTTCTACTTCACCTCAAGCTCTGATTTGCTCGATATTCTTTCGAATGGCTCAACTCCCAAGAAAATTATGAAGTTTATGAGCAAGATTTTCTAAGCTATTGAGAACCTTGAGCTTAAAGATGGCGGTGAAAGACCAGTTGCTATTGGTATGCACACCAACGTCGGTATTGAGTATGTTGAGTTTTCACACGACTTGAAACTCTTGGGTAAAGTAGAAAACTACTTGCAAGATGTTATTAACAGTATGCGCGATTCTCTAAAGGATGTCGCTGGTGCTTCTCTTCAGAGATATAATCAACAAGGTAAAGAAAAATGGCTTTCTGACACTAAAAATCCTGCTCAGACAACTCTTCTTATTAACATGTTGAACTGGACAAAGGATGTCGAATAAGCTTTCTTGGACATTCCTAAAAACAAAGAAGCTATGAAGAAATGTCATGAGCATTAAGTTAGTCTTCTTTCTGATTTGATCAAGATGGTCTAAGGTGACCTTACAAAGCCAATGCGTCAAAAGATTGGTTGCATGATCACTATGGATGCTCACTCTCGTGATATTATTGAGAAGTTATACCTTGAAAAAGTTTTCAATGCTGATGAATTCCAATGGTAATCTCAACTTAAGGTTTACTTCGTACAGGCTGAATAGAATTTCTAACTCAGAATTGCTGATGCCTAATTCTGGTATGGTTACGAATATCTTGGTAATGGTCCACGTCTAGTCATTACTCCACTTACTGACAGAATTTATGTGACTGCAACATAAGCTCTTCACTTAAGTATGGGCTGCGCACCTGCAGGGCCTGCTGGTACTGGTAAGACCGAGACTACCAAAGATTTGTCTTCAGCTCTTGCCAAAGCTATCTATGTATTCAATTGCTCCGATCAGATGGACTACAAGTCAATGGCTGGTATCTTCAAGGGTCTTGCTGCTTCAGGATCTTGGGGTTGCTTCGATGAGTTTAACAGATTGATTCCTGAAGTACTTTCTGTTTGTTCTATTCAGTTCAAGTCTGTTACTGATGCTATTAAGGGCAGAAGAAAGCGTTTCAAGATTGAAGGTGATGAAATGGACCTTGATCCATCATGTGGTGCTTTCATTACTATGAACCCTGGTTATATTGGCCGTTCAGAATTGCCTGAAGGTCTCAAAGCTCTTTTCAGACCTATTACTGTCGTTGTACCCGATCTTGAACTTATTTGCGAGAACATGCTTATGTCTGAAGGTTTCGTTGAAGCCAAAATTCTTGCTAGAAAGTTCACAAGACTTTACTTCCTTTGCAAAGATTTACTTTCCAACTGTCCTCACTACGATTGGGGTCTTCGTGCTATTAAGTCAGTCTTGGTCGTCGCTGGTTCATTCAAGCGTGCCGAGCCTGATTGCGCTGAACTTGGTATTCTGTTGAGAGCCTTAAGAGATTTCAACACACCTAAAATCATTGCTGAGGATTGGGATATTTTCTTCGGTCTTCTTGGAGATTTATTCCCTGGTGTTGAAGTTGCTCGTCAAAGAGATATGGCATTCGAAGGAGTCATCTAAAAGACTGTTATCGAGTCAAAACTTTATCCAGATGAAAAATTCATTAGAAAAGTTGTCGAACTCGGTGAATTGCTCGAAATTAGACATTGTGTTTTCACCATGGGTAACCCTGGAGCTGGTAAATCAACAACCTGGAAAACTTTTGCCAAAGCAAGAACTGCTAATGGCCTCAAGACAACCCTTGTCGACTTGAACCCTAAGGTCGTCTCAACTAACGAATTGTATGGTGTTTGTGATCCTAAGACTCGTGACTGGAGGGATGGTCTTATGTCAAACAAGATGAGATCCCTTTCCGAAGAACCTAATAACGACCCTAAATTTATCATTCTTGATGGTGATCTTGATGCTAACTGGATTGAATCAATGAACTCTGTCATGGACGATAACAAGCTTCTTACTCTTGCCTCGAACGAACGTATTGTTCTTAAGCCTCATATGAGACTTATTTTTGAGATTAGAAACTTGAAGTTTGCCACACCTGCTACCGTATCACGAGCTGGTATTCTCTTTATTTCTGATAATGATGGATATCAATGGAAAGCTTATGTTAAGTCTTGGATTGAATCTCAAAAGTATGATAAAGAGCGCAAGAAAGATTTACAGACCTTGTTTGACAAGTACATTGAAGAATCTCTCAAGCACATTAAAAAGACTTTCAAGTACACAGTACCCGTTTTGGATATTTAGCTTGTTATGACAATTTGTAAACTTCTTGAGGCTATACTCGCCACGAACGAAGTGAAAGGTCTTGAATGGGTTTTCGTTTTCTGCTGTGTTTGGTGCTTAGGTGCTGGTTTCTCAGAACTTAATGCCATTAACTATAGACGAAGCTTCTCAGACTGGTGGAAAGATAAATGGAAGGTCTGCAAGTTCCCAGCCAAAGGTATGGTCTTTGATTATTACGTTGACATGGAGAACAACAAGCCCGAAGAGTGGATCAAGATGAACACTAAAGACATCACTACTACACTTGATACCTCAAAACCAATCTAAGATTACACTATTCCAACAACTGACACCATTTCAACTCAGTATTTGATGAAGAAATTCATCAAATCCAACTTATCACCTATGTTGGTTGGTAATGCTGGTTGTGGTAAGACCCAAATTATCAAAGGTCTTCTTAATGACATGACCGCTAAAGGAGATGAATATCTTCAATAGATTATCAACTTCAACTACTACACTGATTCAACTTTGCTTTAGATGCAACTTGAATCACTCCTAGAAAAGAAGGCTGGTAAAACTTATGCCCCCATCGGTAAATATAAACTACTTCAATTTATTGATGACTTGAACATGCCCTAACAAGATTCCTATGAGACTCAAACTGCCATCTCACTCCTTCGTCAGCACAAAGATTACGAGCATTGGTATGAGCGTGGTGTCAAGTGGGGACTCAGAGATATTAAGAACACCATGTACATCTCTGCTATGAACCCAACTGCAGGTTCTTTCTTCGTAGACCCACGTCTCCAAAGATGGTTCTGGATTTGTGCTGTTCCATTCCCCGAGTAATCATCTCTAAATACTATTTACTCCGCCTTCTTAACTAAGCACTACTAGAAGTTCAAAGGTTCTGTTTAAGAATTAGTTCCTTCAATTATTAAATCTGCCTTGACTATCCATGGCTTAGTTGAATAGAACTTCAGAAAGACTGCTGCCAACTTCCACTATGAGTTCAACGTTCGTCACTTGACTAACATCTTCCAAGGTCTCCTGACTGGTAGATAAGAGGTTGTCAAGGAGCCTGATATGTTTATCAAGTTATGGCTTCACGAATCCGAACGTGTCTATGGCGACCGTCTAGTCAGTACTGAGCACTTACAAACTTATAGAGCTCTTGCAGCTGATATTACCAAGAAATCATTCGGTAAATTCAACCTTAGCAAATACTTCCAGTAACCAACACCCGAACCCCTTATCTTCGCTTACTTTGTGGGTGGACTTGATGAAAAACTTTATGATCAGTTTGCCAATATTGATGCTCTTACAGTTCGTCTTCGTGATGCATTAAGAGAATACAACGAGTTGAACGCAGCTATGGATCTTGTACTCTTTGAAGATGCTATGAAACACGTTTGTAAGATCACTCGTATTGTTTCTAACTCATCTGGACATGCCTTACTTGTTGGTGTGGGTGGTTCTGGTAAACAATCACTTTCTAGACTTTCATCCTCTATCTGTCAGTTCAGAACTGTTGGTATTCTGATTTCGAGCTCATATGGTATGAATGAATTGAAACAAGATCTTATCGCATTCTACAACCGTGCAGGTTGCAAAGATGAAGGCCTTATGTTCTTATTTACAGAGGGTTAGATCACTAACGAGAAATTCCTTGTCTACCTTAACGATTTGCTTTCATCTGGTGAGATTTCTGATCTCTTTAACGAAGAAGACTGTGAGGGTATTGTCAACAATGTACGTGCCGCTGTCAAGGGTGAGGGTATTCCTGACAACAAGGATAATTGCATGAAGTTCTTCTATGACCGCGTAAGAAAGAACCTTCATATGGCTCTATGCTTCTCACCAGTAGGTGATGGATTCAGAAACAGAGCTAAGAGATTCCCTGCTTTAATCAACTGCTCTGTTATTGATTGGTTCCATCCATGGCCCGAGGATGCTTTGACTTCTGTGGCTGATAAATTCTTGGCTGATGTCGAAATGCCAAGTGACGACGTTCGCAAGGCTATTGTTAATTTCATGCCTTTCTCTTTCAAGACTGTGAATCAACAGTCAGAAATTGTAAAAGACTAACTCCGCAGATATATCTACACAACACCTAAATCTTTCTTAGAGCTTATCAAACTTTTCAAGAGCATGCTTGGCAAGAAAGTCAAGGCTCTTTAAGATGCCAAAGAAAAGTATGAGTTCGGTGTGCTTAAGATTTAGGATACTTAGGCTATGGTCGCTGATCTCGAAGCTGACCTTAAAGTTTCTTCCGTTGAAGTCGAAAAGATTAAGGTTGAAGCAGATAAGCAAGCTACAATTGTCGGTGCTGAGAAAGAAATCGTTGATGCAGAAGCTGAAAAGGCTAATACTGAATCCGCTAAGTGCGCTGTTATTGCCAAGAATGTTGCTGAGGAAATGGCCTCAGTGCAAAAAGATCTTGATGCTGCGCTCCCTGCTGTCGAGAAAGCCGAAGCTGCCCTTGCCGGTCTTAACGTTAAAGATTTTGAGATGTTAAAAGCTTTGAACAACCCTCCAGCTGCTGTTGGTGAGACTTTCTGGTGTGTGTTATGTTTACTCGCTGGTATCGCACCTGATATTCCAGTTCAGAAAAAGTCAGGTAAACTTGATGTTGATGGTAACGGATGGAAAGTTTCACTTAAGCTCATGGCTAACCCACAGGGTTTCCTTGTACTTCTGAACAGTTTCAAGGGTGAAATTGATGCTGATAAAGTCAAACCATCAAACTTCGCAGCAATTAGAGGAGTCCTTGCTAAAGAAGAATTTACTCCTGATGTCTTGGAAGGTAAAGCCAAAGCAGCAGCCGGTCTTTGCGATTGGATTATCAACATTACTACTTACTATGATGTATTTGTTTCTGTAGAGCCAAAGAAGGCTAAAGTAGCTGCTGCTAAATAAGAATTAGCTGAAGCTAACGCAAAGAAAGAAGCTATGGAACAGATGGTTGCTGAGCTTTCAGCGAAACTTGCTATCCTTCAAGCTGATTTCCAGAAAGCTATGGATGAGAAAAATAAAGCCGAAGCAGAAGCTAACAGATGTGCAAAACGTCTTGATTCAGCTAACAGACTTGTTAACGCTTTAGGCTCTGAACAAGAACGTTGGTCCAACTCCATTGTCCAGCTTGGTAGTGATCTTGAATGTGTCACTGGTGATGTACTTATGTCAGCTGCTTTCGTGTCATATGTTGGTCCCTTCAACAAAGACTTCCGCTCCAGAATTATCGATGAAAACTTTAGCTAATACTTCAGAGATAAAAAGGTGCCTTCTTCTCCTGTTGTTGATCCTCTTGCGATCTTAACAACAGAAGCCACAAAAGCTATGTGGAACACACAAAAATTGCCATCTGATCAAGTTTCATCAGAAAATGGTGCTATTTTGACTAGCTCTGACAGATACCCTCTCATGATTGATCCTTAACTTCAAGGTATCACTTGGGTTAGAAATAAGGAAGCTGCAAACGGTCTTGAAACAACTCGTTTGACTCCTGAAACCATGAATAGTGCTATTAAAATCCTTGAACGATGCGTTGAACAAGGTAAACCAGTTCTTATTGAGAATTTGGGCAACGCTATTGATGCTTCCGTCTCTCCCATTTATGCTCGTCAAATCATCACACGTGGTCGCACTAAGATTATCAAAATGGGTGACAAAGAACTCACCCTTGATCCTAAGTTCAATTTGTTCTTGCACACCAAACTATCCAACCCTCACTATCCTCCAGAAATTTAGGCCGAATGTGCTTTGATTAATTTCACTGTGACTGAGTCTGGTCTTGAAGACTAACTCCTTACCCTTGTCGTTAAAAAGGAACGTCCAGATCTCGCTGCTAAGAAGGAAGAATTAATCGCACAACAAAATGAGTTCAAGATCACTTTAAAGAAACTTGAAGATGGTCTTTTGCAACAGCTTGCTGAAGCAACTGGTGATATTCTTGAGAATGTTGAGCTTATTGAATCTCTTGAATAATCAAAGGCTCTTTCCACTGAAATTAACCAAAAAGTCGAGATTGCTAAAGTTACTGAAGTTGCTATTAACGAAGCTTCTGAAAACTACAGACCTGCTGCATCCCGAGGTGCTCTCGTATTCTTCTTGATGAGTGAATTGACTCTTATCCACTCCTACTACAAATTCTCTCTTGAATCGTTCATTATTGTGATCAATCGTGCTATCGATTTGGTTGCAGAAAAGATGAACCCTAAGAAAGAAGTAGAAGAACCAGCTGAAGGTGAAGAAGGTGAAGAAAAACCTGCAGAAGCTGAAGCAGCAGAAGAAGAGGAGGAAGAAGCTCAAGAAATGTCTCCTCGCACTCTTAAGATAAGAATTGAAGAGCTTATTCTTTCAATTACTTACTAATCCTTTAACTATATCCGTAGAGGAACTTTCGAAAGACACAAGCTTCTAATTGCCACTATGCTATGCTTTAGAATCAACATTCGTAAAGGAATCATTAATCAGAAAGAATGCGATGCTCTTATTCGCAAAGAAATTAATCTCGAACCAGGCAATCAACCTGAAGCACTTAAATTCATGATGGAATCAATCTGGCCATTCGTCAAAGGTCTTGAAACTTCATCTAAATTGTTTGAATCAATTGTAAGCTCAATGGAATCCGAAGCTCTTCAATGGCGTAAGTGGTACAATGATGAAAGAGCTGAATCTGTTGAACTTCCAAGAGCCTTCAAAGACTGCTCTCTCTTCCACAGGCTTCTCCTCTTGAGAGCCATGAGACCTGATAGACTTACGGGAGCTCTAATTCAATATGTAACTGATTGGCTCGGAGTCGAGTACGTCGATTCACCTGCATTTGATGTTTTCGATCTCTACAAAGAAACATAACCTAAAGTTCCAACCTTCTTTGTTTTGTTCCCTGGTGTAGATCCAACACCAGATGTCGAAAAGATTGGCTTTGCAAACAACAAGTCCATTGAAGCAGGTACCTTCACAAATATTTCTATGGGACAAGGTTAAGAAGAAAACGCCAATATGGTGCTCAAGAAAGCTGCCAAAGAGGGTCACTGGTGTATGTTCTAGAATGTTCACTTAATGGTTAGCTGGATGATGAAATTTGAACGTCAATTCGAGATTGCTGTTGAAGAAGACGTCCACCCAGAATTCCGTTGCTTTATTTCTGCCGAACCACCACCGTTGCCTTGGATGGAAATTGTTCCTGAGTCCATTATGTAAAATGCTATTAAAGTTGCTAATGAGGCTCCACAGGACCTTAAGTCGAACATACGCCGTTGCTTCTCTAAGTTCGATGAATCTCACTTTGACAGAGCTAAGTCCCACAAACTTCCAGAATTCAAGGCTATTCTCTTTGGTCTCTGCATGTTCCACTCTCTTATTGTTGGTCGCAAGAAGTTCGGCTCACAAGGCTGGTCCAGAAACTATAACTTTAACGATGGTGACTTGACAATTTGTGGTGATGTGCTCCACAACTATTTGACCAAGTACGAAAAAGTACCCTACCCAGATCTTGCTTACATTTATGGTGAAATCATGTATGGTGGTCATATTACTGATGGTTGGGATCGCCGCACCAACAATTCTTACCTCCATGTCTTAATGAGACCCGAAATCATGCAATAGATGTAGCTTACATTAGCACCGGGTTTCAAGTCACCAGACCCGCAAAAGTTTGACCGTGAAGCCTACCGTAAGTATATTGAAGAGAAACTCCCACTAGAGATTCCTCAAATGTTTGGTCTTCATCCAAATGCGGAGATTGGATACTTAACTACCTAATCTGAGACCTTATTCTCCACTATTCTCTCTGTTTCTGGTGGTGGCTCAGGTGGTGGTGGATCTGATGATAAAGTTAAGCAGATCATTACTAACTTCTTGTCAGTTTTGCCTGAAGACTTTAAGATGATTGACATTTTTGCCAAAGCTAAAGATAAGACCCCATATGTTGTTGTTTGCTTGCAAGAATGTGAACGCATGAACACCTTGCTTTCAGAAATCAGAACTTCACTTACTGATCTTGATGCTGGTCTTAAGGGTGTACTTAATATTACTGATGCGATGGAAACCTTGTCACAAAAACTTAGTCTCAACTAAGTTCACCCAATGTGGACTAAATATGCTTACCACTCTAACAAGGCACTCAACTCATGGTTTGATGATTTGTTGATGCGTCAGTAACAACTTGTTGAATGGTCTGAAAACCTCGAAACTCCGATTTGCGTTTGGGTGTCGGCATTGTTCAACCCTATGTCTTACATTACCGCTGTCGCCCAAGTGACTGCTCGTTAAGCTGGACTTCCTCTCGATGATATGGCTATCGCAACTGAAATTACAAATGAAAAAGATAAGAGCGCATACACCGAATGGCCTACAACTGGTGCCTATGTTTACGGCTACTTCCTTGAAGGAGCTGGTTGGGAAATGGGTCGTGGTGGCGAAGAAGGCTACCTCACAGACATGGTGCTCAAAGAGCTCCATCCTATCGTGCCTGTTGTCCACGTCACCGCTGTCTAAATGAAAGACAGAAAATTCAAGGGCTATTACTAATGTCCTGTCTATTGCACATCTACTCGTGGTGCTACCTACGTTTACACTGCGCCTCTCAAGATGGAGAGCGAAGACTCTGATGAACACAGATGGATTCTTGCCGGTGTTGCCCTCCTCTAACAAGCTGAGTGATCACATCAAACAGCTTCCACTTTGGGTGAGTGTAGCAAGATCTTGATTAAGTCAGGAATTTTTAGTTGGGTTGCGAAGAAGGGAGCTCGGTTGTCGGACTGGCTCATAGATAGATGGTCCCGCCAGTTTTCTTCGTTCAAAAACTTGACGAAATTTTAAAATACTTTTGAGAGGTCCCTATGCCACTATTTATTTTAATTTCATGATTAAAAATGAAA
>Ga0206687_1380575_pt1 | contig 12011 bp, 12 predicted proteins | sample M130m12015metaT_FD_156016 | JGI IMG/M metagenome (GOLD analysis project Ga0206687, IMG submission 156016) | Metatranscriptome of ammonia-oxidizing marine archaeal communities from Monterey Bay, California, United States - M1 30m 12015... | ecosystem: Environmental > Aquatic > Marine > Intertidal...
ATAAATGATTAGAATTGGTAAAGGGCATGATAGCCTGAGTGTTAATCTCAAATGTTGTCTTGGTCAGCATTCATCATCTTGGATGCGCTGTTGTGATGGAGGTCCTTCATGTGAACTCCACCGGGTAGGCCAGAGCCGTCAGCCATGTTGACCTTAGCGGTCTAGTTTGTGACAGCGAACACGTCGTCGAAGTCTCTTCCGTGGGCTTGGTGGTCAAGCTCAGGTTCGGGACTGTTGGCCTACTTGATGCGATCGACCGTATTGTTTTGAGCTCTCTTGAGGAAGCAGAAACGTACGGCGACAGCCAGAACGATTGCGACAAGCACAGCTCCTGCGACGGAAAGAAGGACGATGTAGACCTAAGCCTTGTTCTTCTCTTCGGTCTCAGTGACGGAGTTCTTGCCAACGGTACCGACAGTAGGAGTAGAGCCATCATTGGAAGTGATTGCGTTTTGCTCAACAGCATCCCACTCGAAGGCAGATCCCTGCTTCTTCTTATTCGTGATCGGGGCAGCGCCGTTAGGACGAGAGAATCCAGTACCATTAGTCTTAGAGCCATCCTTCTGGGGAACGCTAACGTTCTCGCCGCCAGTGTAAGCGCCGAGGATGGGAGCACCAAGGAAAACGTCTCCCGAGGCCAACTTAGAGGAGAATTTCTAGCTCAAGTTCTGGAGAGTCTTATCGGCATCTGGATCATTGTCCTCGGCCATGATGAAGAAGTCAATAATGACGGAACCCTTGTAGACAGCAACCACTTTGATAGTGCTGGCGTGGATTCCGAGCGCTGCAGCGATGCGATCAGCAAATTTCACAGTTCCTCCATCAGCGTAGAACTCATCCATGGTCCAGGACAGGCGAACTTTACTCATAATAGAGTCCTTGGGCCTGACCTCAAGCTCACATCCGGGTCTGAGGTAGATCTCCAGAATGTTTTCAATTCCGATGAAGCGATTCTCTCCGCACCTTCTCTTGGGCAGAGGCTCGTTACGGCCAAGCTTGGAGTCCCACTTTGACACCTGTTGGAGGTCGCCCTTCATGTAGACGGAGTAAGCACCTGCGTTGGGATAGGGGATACGGATCATGGAACCGCCTCTGTCACCGTCAAGCTTGTAGCGCATCTTGCCAGGAGGAGTACCGCTGTAGGTGACACTGTAGTCTTCACCACCTTAGATGAGGGCAGGGAAGCGAGAGAGACGAAGCTGTCCTGAGTAGAAGCCATCCCAGACGTGGTCCATCATAGAATTGAGGGTGTTCGTGTACTCAGAGCTCAGACTCTTGATCTTGACAGGCTGAACCGATCTATCCCAGGTGTCACCATCAAGGGATTCGAAAAGAAGAATAGCAAGCTCTCTGTTGTTGTCGCAGAACATTCCGTTCCAAGCAGCCTGCTTTTTGCATCCAGCCATGCTGGTAAACCCATCGTTCTTGGAAATAATCTAGAAACTGGGGCTTGAGCTGTCAGGTTGAGGACTGCCCTTGTAGCTAGCGTATTTGAAATCGAATAATAGGTTTCTAGGTCCAGTGCACTCGAAGTTACCACAGTCGGTGACGTTGATCCATTTCTTAGGTGGGTCATAAAGATAGGCCATGGCATCTTGAGCTACATTCTCAAAAGTTACACGTTCAAACATCTGCTTGGCAGTGTAGTCACTGAAGTCTAGGTTGTTACCGAAAATTGATTGTCTAGCGCCACACACAGTCTTTTTGGACTGCCAGTTGTGGAAGAACATATCGGTGAAGAGGACTTTGCTTCCCCAGGAGGCAGCAGAGTGAGTCTTGTAGATAGGCAGAGCAGAAGCCATAGTAGGATGCAATTTCTTAGGATCCTTCATGGCTCCGGATGTCCACAGGCCTTATCTGTCCCAGCAACCGTCAGGGGTTTGGTCAATTTCTCCATGGATGTGGATGTTGTTCATAGTCATTTTGAGGTCGTCTCCCTCCATTCCAATCATGGTAGTAATTCCCTTGATGTTGTCGATGAAGGCCATGTTGCTGAATCTGACTTCAGGTACGGAATCGTAGATGATAGCGCCTTATTCCTTTACATGGTACGCTTAGAAAAGACTAGCTTCAACGCATGCGCTCTGTCCAGCTCCCTTATCGGCATAGAAGTAACCTCCCATTCTGCTACTCGAGTGAGCCACGTTGTTGGCGAAGTTCGTGTTGGCTTCACCACACTTGTGTCCAGGTTGGACCCAGCCAGCGTAAACACAACCAGCAGCGATAGAATGGCTGATGGAGACGTTCTTGCACCCCGATGTACCGAAGTAAGAGCAGTTAGCAACGCAGGCTTCCTTCTCAATGCCGCCTACAGTTTTCAATCTGTCGCTGTTTGACTTAACATCCATTACGTTCATGCCGACCATTTTGATGTCTTGAGAAGCGTCAATAGTCACACCGGTCTGGTGGAAACCGATAAAACTGGAGTTCTTCAGATCGATGTTGGCTGAACTCTTGATGAACATTCCCCAGCCAAGACCTTGATGAGCGACTACGCCGTGGAGCTTGTGTTTGGAAGTCATGGCACCTTCAAATCTGATGGCGGACTTGAAAGTGTCACGTTGGGAGCATCTGTATAGCTCAACGTTATCCATTTCTAAGAGTCCGGATTGCATCTGTCCTGAAGTGTTAATGGTGTCAGAAGTGACCACTTGTCCACCCCAGCCGTCAGTATCGTGTCCCTCAATACGGACATTCCTAGTGAGGAGGACCACTTCTCCTCTGCGGTCGATGCCACTGAGCTTAGAAGCTGTAGATTCAGAGTCTCCGAAGTGGTTGTGCTTCAGTTCCTCTTTTATTTTGATTGAGCCAGACTTCGTATCGTAGCTAACGATCTCAGCATAGTCAGAATTTAGATAGTTATGGCCCGTTGGTGCCAAGTAGATCTTATCTCCAGCTTTCCAGTCCAGTCCAGTTTCAACCAAGATAGCCTTGTCTTTCTTCGAGACCTGGGCTCTCAGTCTACTCATGTGGACGCGCTTGGTACCGTACATTTTGATGGTTCCGATGTTAGAGATGGCCTTATTACCTGCTTCGATTGCGCCATTGTAGACGATGGAGTCAGCAGCCTGTTCTCCATGCAAAGTAATCTGAGCTTTGGCAGTGAAAGGCTTCTCCTCAGTTCCGATGAAAAGCTCACCAATGTTAACGAAGATGTGTTTCGCTCTCAGATGGAGGTCCACAGGCTTGGCGGGGTTGTTGAAACTCAGTCTTCCATTGATAATGATCAATTTAAAAATTGGACTATCGCCAGGTAGATCGTAAACCATGTTCACTCCGGGTAAAATTTCGACAGTCTCTCCAGCAACAGGGAGTTTTTTAGTAACCCAAGACTTGGTGTCAGACCAGTAGACTAGAGGTCCAAGCTTCTTCTTTTCGACGGTTACATTGCATCCTCCGATACACCTGATTCCTTTCATAGTGATCTTCCTGGCGGCGGAGGTCATTTTCTTCTCTCTCCACCTGGATGAGACTGCCCAGTGGAACAATTTAGTGTCTGTATCGTTGAAGACATCGTTCATTCCTGTCTGCATGAACTTAGGTTATTCCAACGCATAGGTCTGGTTCTCAAATTTGAAGCCAGATCCGTCAGTGAACTCAATAGCCTCACGCTTGTCTGTATGGTTAGAGACGAATTGGATAGGACTGTCAAGACTGTCCCACTGGTCACTCTGCTCCATCAACATTTTCTCAAAATCAAGTCCTTCTCCCCAGTGGACACGGTACTTATGGCCGGTCACGAAGGGGATAGCCCAACCGTTGGAAGGTTTCTGCAATAACTTGAAAGGCACTATAGAGAAGTTCTCATGCTTTTTGTCTTTCAGGAAAGTCTTGAGGGTCTCCTTGTCTTTGGGAACGACACTCTCGTCCCACTGAGCCACCTTCATGGGGATTCTGTAGAAGTGAGCAGGAGAATAGCCAGAGAAAGCGATACGTCTGACCTGCACCTTGTTGTTACAGATGATACCGTTGTACATTTCCTTGTCAACCTTACAATCGCCCTTCCAGTCATTGTGTCTCCAGTAAGGAGTAGCCCAGGATTTAGCACCTTGGCCAGTAAGAGTACCATCGAGATCGTGCAGAATAGCTCTGAAAGGAGTGTGGTACACAATCTTTCTGGGGCACTTCTCAAATTTAAGCCCAGAGAACCTCACGGTACGGGAACCAGAATCGGTAGCGTTATCGTGATGACAGTGAGAGCAAGTGGAGATACCAGCTGCTTTGTTAAAGTCAAAGTTATAGAACTTCAGACCGTTGACTCTGAATCCTTCCGTTCTAGGTCCAACGAAGCCGATAGGACTGAGACCGTCCAGTGATGATTCGCTGTTGGAAGTCTTTCCGACTACCATTCCTCCTTCAATACTAGCGTAGCCATCCACGACATCCTCAGTGAGAGAGATCTCAATGCCAGCTTCCATGTTGTCAGCTGTCTTGAAGTTATGGAACTTCATGGCTCCGATACGCTCAGCGATGGCACCGTTCCTACCATTCTTGTAATGAATCAAATTGTAGAAGTTAGCCTCAATCAGAGGGTTCTTGTGGTAGGGGTCTTCACCCTTGGACCTGTCTTTGGTTGAATCGAAGACAATTGGCTTGCAGGGGAAGGTGCGAGGGATCAGGTTGTGGAAGATTCTGAATCCATAGCGGCCGTTCGAGTGAGCAACGTTGTCACGGAATTCTCCAATTTTAGAGTTCTCTGGGCAGATGTTGGGATCGAAAGATGGTCCCATAGCAGTGAGCTGAGTGTCGTACCAGTAGCCGTAACGATCAGAACCAGCGGCATGGTTGTTTCTAAACTGGTTATCAGGATGAGTGATCCAGAAGGAAGCTGGAGTCTGATCGGTGTTGAGCAAAGACATTGAACGTTTAGTCTGCATGATCAAGTTGCCATCGATGAGGCACTTGGTCTCAGCAGCATCTTCAATAAAGACAGTATGTCCCATGGTATCAAAGGCAACATTCCTGATGACCTTGAAGTAGTGGACACCATGAATAGTGATCGCACGGTTGTAAGTCTGGTGGATGGCGTTGCCTCTTACATAGGACTTGTGGACAGTTCCGATCATGTGGAAATGGAGGGGGTAGCGACCAAGCTTGAAAGCCTGACCGACGTCAGTGAGCTCAACGTACTCGATGCGGCCGATGCTGGACTCATCACCAGGTGAGTGGAGCATGATATGAGCACCATATTGGTTCTTGGCTGAAGTCTCGGGATCACCTCTGTAGACGATGTTACGGGTGAGGAGACCGACTTCAGCTCTCATCTCGATAGTTTCAGATCCAGTGCCCACAGGCTCAAGTCCAGCGAAATGCTTCTTCTCGAGAGCTTTAGTCAAAGTTAGGATAGGTTTGTCAGGGTTAGTGTTATCCACTGACTTAATCTCACGTTTCTCAGAGTCACCGTCAGTGCCGCCTTCGAAAGAAGTAGAGGCAATGGCGATAAATTCTCCAGCTTTCCAGTCAACTTTCTCCTTCAGAGTGATCTTATCAGCTCCTGCATTAGCGGTAATCTCCATGGAGGTCCACTCAGGGACACGCTTCACACCATGCATCTCCAGAGTACCGAACCTGATAGCCAGCACCTTGTTTCCATAGATAGGGAGGTAAGGGTCAGACACATTGCTGTGCATGGTGATAGTCAATTTAGAAGTGTATGGGAACTCTTCCGTTCCAGCTTCGAAATACCCACCTCTGACCATAATATAGCGGGCTTGGAAGCTGCGGTGGTGGTTCGGATCAGCGTTGGAAGGGAAGATGAGAGCGCCTTCTACAATAATAGCCTTGAGGATAGGGGTTGAATCAACATCGACAAGTAGTTGTTGTCCCTTCGGGATGGAGATGGATTCTCCTTCAACGGGCAAGAAATCCTTCCACGTGGTCTCATCTGAGTACAGAGAGACATAGCGGAATACGAGGCCTTTAGTGGCAACGGCTCCAGTTCCAGCGATGAAGATGGAGGCAACAGGAGTGTCAGCAACGTAAGGCTTGTCTTCAGTTTCACACTCGATAGAGGTAGAGGATTATTTGGTGACCTTGCACTTGCGGTTGTCGAAAAGGACATCAGTCTTCTCAGAGGCAGAGAAGCCGGTTCCAGTCAAGGTGACTTTGGTGCCTCCTTTGACTGATCCGAAACGGGGAGAGATAGAAGTAAGGACGGGAGTCTTCTTGCTCTCGTAAGTAACCTCAGTCAGTTTAGTTTCAGTGCCGCCAAGGTTGAGCACGGCCTGGCACTTAAGAGTGGGTGTGTCGCTTTTGACAACCTCAACTCCTACGAATTTCATCTCGCTAATTCTGCAAGCTCCCTTTTATGAGCCGATGTATCTGAAAGAAGAGTAAGCGGGCTGAGCAACGCCTTCCCAGACTTTACTGTTCCAGCCTTCGTTCACCTCAGAGCTGACCTTCCAAAGGTCAGTCCAGCTCTTGCCAGAATCGTTACTTCCCTGCATGGTTAGGTTATCAACAAAGGGCTTGTTGTCCTGAAGGTCATTGATGAAGAATTTAGCTTCGGATAGGACTCCAACTTATCCAGATTTCATGTTGATTCCAACGTGGCATTCTTTAGCAGTGTCCACGTAGTCATCCATGACAGAGTCATCATACGCTTTGGGCATTTCCTTGGTGTTGGAGGCGAACCACTTACCAGTGAGGACTCCAGTCTCAGTAATAGCGAAAGTCTTGGCTGAGTAGGTAGTGGCTAGTGCGGGCACTCTGCAGACAGCCTTGGTAGCAGTAGATGCTTTTGAGTCAAGAGCACAGACATTTCCACAAATCTCGATGGAGTTGGCAGCGCCTTCTAGAGTCTTAGCGAGTCCAGCAGAATTCACTTCATAGGCACACATGCCGTTCCAGGAGCAAGAAAGGTTTTGAGTGCTGGAATTCACTTTTAGTTCATTCTTCATGAGAACGTTGGAGCTGACCTTGGCCCAGAGTTGGGTGGCATCAGTGGTCGATTTAAAGTAAAGCTTAGGGGTCGCTCCCTTGGTAGAGATGGGGACACCAGTGGCAGACCAGTCGATCGTTACGGAATTGGCGCTGTTGATCACGCCAGTTAGGGACTCGATTCCTTCGAAGACGACATGAGCGGTGTACCCAGCGGTGGGGAAACCTTTACCTTTCAGAACAGAGAGTTAGCCGTTTACCTCAACCGTGGTTACAGTGGGTGAGGTAGCAATAGACTGAGTCAAACTGCATTTAGTCTTGTCAGCAGCGCCACAGTCAAACATTTACTTTCCGACAGCAAGTTAAAGCTTATCATCTTTGCTGACTTCCACAGTCTTTGTGAAACAAGTGAAAGCGCCAAATCCAGTGAAAGTAACTTTCTCACATAAGTTGGATTTGGATTTTGCATTGTAAATGTTGACATCTTGGTTCATCTCGCCAAGGCCAGAAGCTTAGATGACAAGGAGAGAGCCTCCCGAAGATCCAATTGCTGGTGTAACTTGAGTAAGAGATGGCACGATGGTCATGGTATCAAGGCCAGTGACTGTCTTTGGAGAGCCATCACCGAAGAACAGGCTGATCTTAGAAGAGGTGAGTAGGTTAATCTTGGTCAATTTGAAAACAGCTTCAGTATCACTCAGCGAAAGAGTCTCCTGAGAGTGACCATCGATCTTTAAGGCAGCATCTTTTTTCACAGTTCCGAATCCAGTTCCCGCCATGGTGATCTTGTGAGACGAAGTAGGCTCATCGAAAGCTACAGCGACAGAAGACACGACAGCATTGGCAGCATTCCATGTGAATTTGCATTGGCCAGCGCATTTAGCTTCCTCAGAAGTTTTTAGGAATACAGTGACATCCGATGAGTCCTGCTCAGTCTGAGTGGTCTTCTCAATTCTGCATTTGATGGTCGTTTTGTTGGACGATTCGACAATGCACTTGGCCTTACCGACCTTAACGGGGTTATCAAGGCCATCATTGGAGAAGTTACGTCCTTTAATAGTCAGAAGGGTACCACCGGATGAAGATCCGGCGATTGGAGATACGCTCGTTACGTCAGAGACGACTTAGAAGTTGAGGCTACCGTCGTCAAGTCTGCCATCCGCTTCAGTCGAGACAACGAGCTTGTAGAGACCGCTGATAGCTCCTCCGAATTTAACTTTGATTTCCTTCTTGAAGGCGTCTGATCTAATAACGTAGAGGGGCTTTCTATTGTCTTCATCATCAGCAGCAACTAGCTCAACAAAGACCTTGTCCTTGACGAGAGTGCCACCAGCGACGGTGATCACCAAGTTAGTGTGTAAGACAGGAGAGGCCGTGTTGGGAACGACTCCGACGGATTTAGGGACAGCTGCGATCTGCTTAATTGTCGCTGTTTCGGAGGTCTTTTTGTGGACGGTGACTCCAACTTTGAAGGATTTGACTGAGTCGACAGTCTTGAATTTCCAGAGCTTGCAGGTAATTTCTGTGCTGGTTGAGGTCAGAACTTTGCAGCCCGTTCCATCGTCAAGCTTAACCTTAGCGTTCTAGGTCTGAAGGGGGAATCCAGTACCCTTAATAGTAAGGACAGTTCCACCATAGTAGTTAATATCAGATTTGGGACTAACGGAGTTGACTATCAAAGGAATCGAGATTTTGGCTACGGAGCCAGGATTGGCTCTTCCCTCAGAATCTCTGAGCTCGACGTGCCAGTCTCCAGCAGTGGGAGTTGAGGCCAAGGTGCAAGTCACTTTGGTAGCGGTCTTAATGTTGATAGAACAGGCGGTTCCGGAGATAGAGACCTCCACGTCAGCAGTCACGGGAAGGTCAGTTCCTTCAACTTCGATGACATTGCCGGTAAGCTTCTGAGAGGTAATCTTAGCTTTAGGGGCAATGTAGGTGTATCCACAGTTCAATTTAGGGCAGATAGCCTCTATTCCGTCAACAGTGACCAGAACTTAAGGGCTGGTGGCAGCGGCACTCAGGAATTCAAGAGGGATGGGCTCGTAAAACTTGTTGATGCTGTAATGGCGAACAGTCTCCTGAGCGAAGATGGGTTTGTTTCCACTAATTGCAAGCTTAGTTCCAGATTTAATCATGCATTATTCAGGATCAGCCTGGAGTCCTTTGAAGTACAGGAGCAACTCAACACCGTTCTCTAAGTAGGCGTATTTCTTACCATTGATCACTTCAACTCTCTCAGTGAGGAAGGGGATACTGTTTAAGATGTGGTTCTAAATCGTAGATGAGTGAGAATTGAACTTCATCTCGGGAGTCTTGTACTCTACTCCCTTAGAGTCCTTGCATTGGATCAAGTAGTTTCCAGAGAGAGGAATACTAGATTAGACGACGGCGGCTTTAGCGGTGATGGTAGCCTTGGTGCCCTTCTTCACAGCAATGATGTTGCTGGCAGTGACTCCATTAATCATCTTTAGGAGCTTGACTGAGTACTCATTCTTGTAGCTGAGCTTAGAATCGAGGGTTTCTACGCCATTCTTGTCGTACATAACTAGGGTTACAGAGATGTTAGACTTGAAGTACTAGCTGTAGTAGGGGAATAGAGCTCCTCTGAGCTGAGCGGCAGTTGCTTTAGCTGCGATTTATCCGGAAGCCCAGTACGAAGGCTTAGGTTTGGAGGTGGGGTTGAGAAGGTTCAAAATGTATTTGCCTCCATCGACTCCTTTAATTGTAATTTTGGTTTCTTCCTCGACGTTGGTCTAGTCGATGTTCAATTTCTGGATTTCCTTAGCACTGTGGTGGTGGGTTCCAGTTCCAGCTTCCTTCCTGATGAGAGCGCCGTTCTCCTCCTTGCATCTTTTTACGTCGTTTTGAGGTTCCACCTCGGATACGAATTTAGGAGCATTCTTAATGCAGGTTGTGACGAGCCCATCTCTGGTCGCTTAACAGGCTGCTAGAGCTGTTTGCTGAAGAACAGTTTTGGGTTTGTTTTCGACACAAGTCTTGACAACGGAATCGTTAGCCAGCTTGCAAGAATCTATAAAGGCCGTAGGGACGACTGTCTTCGGAGCGTTGCTGGTACATGTGGCGATGTTCGTATCTCTAGTAGCCTTGCAAGAGTTAACATCGACCTCAGGAGTGAAAGTCTTAGTGGCGTTGGTTATGCAAGTGCTGACGGAGGTATCGTTGGCTTTGTTGCAAGTGTCTTTGTCTGCTTGAGAGATGAAGGTCTTGGCGGCACCGCTGACACAAGTGGATACGAGGGCATCGTTGTCGGTCTGACACTTGGCCTTGAGGATGTCGGTGTTGTTGGAAGGATCGGCCAAACAATTAGTGAGAGTGCCAGAATTGTCCGTTTTGCACTTTAATTTGTCGGCGTCGCTCACAACCTTGGCGTTGTTGTGACAGGTCGTGTTGTCAGAAGCATACTTTGTTGAGCAAGCGCTTTTATCGGCATCGCTGACGATCTTGGCGGTGTTCAGACAAGTCTGGTAGGGAGTGGCATGGTCAGTTGCGCACTTTTGCTTGTCGGTGTCGCTCACAACTTTAGCGTCATCCTGACATTTCTTCCAAGCGGCAGCATTAGCATCCGAGCACTTGACCTTGTCGCCATCGCTGACTACCTTAGAGACGATGAGGCAGTTGTCATAAGCTGGGACATTATCATTAGCACACTTGAGTTTGTCTTCGTCGGTCGTCTGCTCAGCGTTCTTGAGGCAAAGCGTGTGGGAAGCTTTTTGAGCCGTGGTGTGGTGAAGCTCGAACTCCATGGAGACTGTGAAGTAATCGTTGCCGCCTCCTTCAATGTGTTCTCCTTGCATGAAGTACTGCTTGTCCTTCACCAGATCCTACCAGTCACTCATAGGCTTCTAGTTCTTGTTGGCAGAAAAGTACTGACGCCATTCAGTCACGGTGGTGAACGCAATTTTCTCCAACACTGGGTCAACTGGGTTAGCCGCGTTGAAGGGGTTGGTCTTGTCCATCTTGAGCTGACAGTTGTCATCACAAGCGATGTAGAACCTGTATCTTCCAGTTTCTGGAGCCTTGAAATAGCCCTGGAAAAGGTTGCCGAAGTGTGTGCCCCCGTTGCGAAGAGCTTCGAAGGATGTGAAGGCAGATGAAGAAGTAGGGTGGCTGTTGTCGACTAGAGTAGCCCAGTTGACTCCAACGTTGCTCTTAGCAGGGTTGACCAGGGTCCTTTTGATACCGAAAGCTCCGGGCTGGGAGGTAGCAGCGAGAGAGGCGGTGGCTTTGGCACCGGTCAGGCACTAGATCTTCTTTTTGGATTAAGTGATGATTTCGCAGTCGACGCCATCAACCTTGACGGATGAGGTGGGAGAGTCGAGGCCATAACCTTTGATGGTTAATTTCTGGCCACCAGAAGTCTTTCCCTTGTTCTTGCTGATGCTGTCGATACGGGCGTGAGTTCGCACGCTGTAGCAGTCGTCGCCCTTCCAGTTGCAAGTCTTGCCAGTTCCCATGTTAACGGCATTTCCAACCTTGAATTTGACGAGGGGCTCGTCACTCTTAGAGACAGCTTGATCTCCGACCTTGGCCTGGAGGAATCCAGTGCTCCAGGCGGGGAGTCTGGTCTTACTGGTGATAGTGTCCTCGTAGTCTAGCATGGTCTTGCCGATTTTCAGGTTCGTGATGGGGATCTTGCCGTTGTTGATGGTGGTGTGCACCGACTTGATGTTGAGGTTGAACTGCATCAGCTGATCGAAGTAGACGTTAGCAGGAGTCGTGTTCAAGAGGAGAGGGGTGTAGCTTCTATCATAGACGAACTTGCATTTCTTCTTGTCCTTGCCACACTTAATTTCTGTGGTGCCAGAGAAGACAGAGGATTCGAATTCCAGTTTCTGAGTTGATCCGTTAGGAGCTGTTACTCCATCAAATTGCATGTAGTTCTTGTTCATGAGCTTCATCACCGAGGGGGTGGTGTAGGCTAGAGTGCCCTTCATTGTGGCAGAGTTGAACACATCGTCGTCATCTAGGGGAGGAGCGATGAGTTTGCCGATGCTGGCAAGGACACCTATTGGTGCCATGGCGATCTGGTTGAGTGGGGGCTGCATATCGAAGCCTTGTCCCTTAATTTGGACTTCAGCTCCACCAGCCATGGAGATTGCCGTGAGACCGTC
>Ga0206687_1351344_pt1 | contig 11863 bp, 1 predicted proteins | sample M130m12015metaT_FD_156016 | JGI IMG/M metagenome (GOLD analysis project Ga0206687, IMG submission 156016) | Metatranscriptome of ammonia-oxidizing marine archaeal communities from Monterey Bay, California, United States - M1 30m 12015... | ecosystem: Environmental > Aquatic > Marine > Intertidal...
GTCTCGGCATGGTGCAATCCAACGCATGCAGATAATGTGGCCAATGTGGCAAAAAGAAACTAGGCTGATCTCCCAAACGCATGAGAGGTCATGCTGAAGCATTGGTGTCACGTCATCGCGCAACGTCTGTACAACTGAGCTCTAAAACAGAAAATAACCATAAAGCTTTTCGCTATGTCACCAGAATCTGGGGGCATGACCATGCACAAGGTAGACATAAACAAAAATCAGAGCCGACCTTTTAAAACAAGCCAACTTCACATTTAAAGTCAATATCGAAGCGCAAGACCAGCTTTTTTGAGCTGTCTGACTAAAGTGCGCCACCCGAGGTCTGTACAAAGGGGCGAACTGTCAATTTAAAAAGGAAACGAGGGCTTCCAACGGCAAAACTGCCCCTTGCCAATTTGTGGACGAAATAACGAGGGCTTTCAACGGCAAAACTGCCCTTTGCCAATTTGTGGAAAAAAAAATCAGGGACCTTCAGCGGCGATCCGCCCCAAGCCAATTTAAGCATGCAAGATGAGTAAAAAACATTGATTGGAACAGAAGTGTCACTTCGTGGCGGCCACTGCAACAGCCAAACCGTCAGCATAGCTCAATGAGACGAAAACGCTGTCGACCCCTATGCGGCTGGCCTCTTTTGCTGCATCACCATGAAGGTGGACATGCACCGCACCATCAGCCTGACGCTCCAATTCCACTTCTGCAAGTGGCGCACCTGCAGATCTGAGCCTGGCACCAGCATTGCCCAAAGCCTTTACTACAGCCTCTTTGCCAGCCCAGAGCCCAGCTAAAGCACGGTCAGATCTGGCGCAGGCATCCTGCTCTTTCTGAGTGTAATTGCGGTGGAGGAACGTTTCCTTGTTAAATGCAGGGTTGTCTATGGGCTCCACATCCACGCCGACAGATCGACCAGCGGACATGCCTGCTGCCGACAAGAGGGCACTTTGTAAATTTGCTTCGGAACCTGCTACAACTGGCATTGTAAAGTCCAAGGTGGCGTCTGCCATGGTTGGTAATGTGGCAAAGGGCAGCGGCGCATGCGGATGCGATGATGAGGTCTTGCCATCAATGCGGCAGGCACGGTTGGTCAACCAAGCTGTCGTCTGCGCTGAGTCGTAGGGAGCTTCATTTTTAACCTGCACAAAGGGGCGGCGGCCGGCCATCACTTCCTCCTGGAAACAGCACACATGCTGGTGTCGCATATCGCGCTTCAGCTTGTATTGGTCAACCAAGTTGTCTGGCAGCGATGCAAGGAAATAATCTGGGTGTACAAGGAGTAACTGGCCACCTGCCTGCCCAAAACCGAATGATGTAACAACAGCGGCCTTCAGGGGGCCCACTTCCAGCGTCTGGCTTGTGTAGAGCAAGTGCTTGTACTTCCTCAGCATTGGGTCCACGTTGTCAAGGTTGCGGTTGCCAGGGATGCGGCCAGTCACCATAGACTGTATAGCTCCCCCAACCTGCCAAGCAGATGCAGGACCTTTCGGATGCCCTGTCAACCACTTCTGGGTTACGACAAACAATGGATTTCCGTCTGTGCGGCCAAGCATTTCCATTTCTGAGTTGATAATGTCAGACTCATTTTGGTCGTTGAGCTTTGTGGAGGTGCCATGGCATGATGCCAACCCAATGTCATCCACTGTGAGACCCCAAGTTGCCAAGGCACCACGCAGCGGAGAAATGGAATCGTGACCCTTCCACCACTCGGTGCCCCACTTTCTCTTGGCAGCTGCAACCAATCGCTGATGCTCCTCGTCAATTGCCTGCTGGCGCAGATGCATCTCCCCTTCATCAAGCTCCAAACTGCCGTCATCAAATGCTGCCTGCGAAGCCACCTTCCAAGTGTCTATGCCTGCCAACTCTGCCTGCAGCTGTGCTCGACGGTATGAGATTTGCAAGGTGGGAGCATACTTGGCAGCAGAGCTCTCCGAAACCACCGTCAAGACACCCTTTCCTGGTGCCGGCACTGATCGACCTTCCTTGTCCATTGCCGTGTGCACCTGCCCCAGCACCGCATATATTGGAACTCCCATTTCCACAGCAAGGTCACCTGCCATGAGCACGTGAATACCGGCACCGTGAGACTCCATGAAGCCTGCGCGCGAGGAAGTCATTGGCCGGCACATCTCTTTGGGACTGCGGCCCTTGGCTGTATCATCATCATTGTTGCATGTGGCTTTCATGTTTGCAAATTCGAGCATGGATTCCTCGCTGATGTCGTCAAAAGCACCAACCACCATGATCTTAGCTTGACCGGACGTGATTGTGTCATAGGCAATGGCGAAAGACTCCATCGCTGTGGCACATGCCCCAACGGGGGTTTTGACCGGACCACTTGCAGACAACATGAGCATGTTGATCCAGGCTGCTGTGGTGTTGATGAAAGTCTCCTGCAGCACATCACCCTGGACATGATCCGCATCACCAAACTTGCGTTCAGTGAACATCTGCCTCAAGGCATGCATGCCACCAATCCCGGAGCCGAGCGAGTTCCCTACCTTGGAGACATGGACATATTTGTAGAACTCGTATGGGTCTGTGACGCCAGAGGCAACTAATGACTCAACAAATGCCACCAAAGAGTAGAGAGTGACTCGGTCAACCTGGTTGATGATGTCATCGGGAATACCAAATTTCTTGGGGTCCCAACCACTTGGGATCAGCCCCGCCACCCACCGGTCGCGACGCAATGCACGAGGCACGTAGATTGTTGCACCCTGGCGGATCTTGACAAACCAGACACCCTCCACTTGGAAGACATCGCACTGTTCGGCATGCATCTTCTGAAACTCACGGGCCGTTGCCTCATCAGCCACCTCCACGGCCTGCAACTCTTTTTCGAGCGTCACCTGGTGATAGAACTTCGCTCCCTTTTCAGGACTGAAGCCCCAGATGAGCTCAGGCTCCACAATGCGGATGCCAGAATGGTTCAAAATGTCTTTTTCGAACTTGGACTGGACCTCCCAATCGGCCAAGGGCTCGTTAGTCTTGGCATCGACCCAACCGCTGTGCATCATTGGTTTGCCGTTGGACGTCAAACGGCCATTGAAATACTTGATGAAACCCATCATCCAAGCCATTTCGATGCAGCCCTCAATGGAGAACTCGCCATCGGCTTCCATTTCCCAGCGTGTGGTGGAATTCCCCCACGGCCCAACCTCACCAAAGCCAGTGATGACCACAGCAGATGCCGGATCCACCATGCCAGACAGACCAAGGCTATGACGTTTTTCTGCTACTGGGATCGACGGGAAAAGAAACTTCCGTCCAGGCACCGCTTGAGGGTTCACCATTGGCTGACGCTCAGCGGCCTCCGCCTTGTCCAATGACCCATACTCCTCCAAGGCCTTGTCTGTGCGGACCTCGTTGTAGACTGCCTTTCTGATGCTGGCTTCATCGGCTAACTGGGCACGGATGCTGGCAGTAGCAGCAGAAAGATTGGGCAAAGAATCCATCCCACCATTTAAGTTTGCATAAATTGGTTGCAACTGCGCCACCGCGATGACCTCAGGATGCAGAAGACCCAAGAGATTGAAAGCCATTTCTCTGACAGTGAAGGTGCGCATGCCTGCAGCCTCCACACCCGCAGAGACCTGATTGTTTGCGGACATCAATCCTGTGCCCCGCGTCCAACCAATATCTGCGCCCACAATGGTAATGTAGTCCTCGAGCGCCTCAGAGGACCACTTTTGGAAGAGCGAAGCAAGCCCCAACTTGGACTCTGCATACAAGCCATCATGGCCGAACTGGCCCCGATTGGGGGACAGAGGCACCACAACACTACAGACTTTGCCGAGGATGCCGTGCTCAACTTTGCAGGACTTCAGCTTGCCAACCAACCTGAGGACATTGGTGAGCATGATGCGATGCGCAAGCTCGGAGTGGCCGTCCAAGTCCGACAAGCCGCGTCCATTCTCTGACAATGCTGCAAACGGGAAGCAAAAATCCACATCAAGCTTGAGGGTGTCGTAAATGTAATCCAGGACAGCGTCTGTGTCCTTGGCAGAAGCGCAGTTGAAGGGCACACAAATAAGTTTGGCTTGCGCACCTGCAGACTGGTCATAGAGAGAGGAAAACCAATCATACTTGCTGCCGCGAAAGGATACCAGAACAGTGCAACCACCAGACAGCAATGCAGATACCACAGGTGTGGAAATGGACGCTGGGTTAGCTCCGGTGACAAGCGCAACCTTGCCCTCGAAGGAAATACCTTCACGTGCAATGTTGCGCAAAGCTGCAAAATAAGTGTCCGACATTTCCTGATCAAAACTCAATTCAGGCGTGCCAAGAGAGATGGTCTTGTGTTGTTCCATGTCTTCAACATAGGCAAGGATATCGGACTGTCCATCCCTCGCCACCTCAGAGTACACCACAGCACCATTGTCTTCGACCTGCACATGCGGCCTCGTAGGTAATGCTCGCTCTGTGTATCCAACGGTCAGATCTGGTGCCGCTACAAGGTCATGCAACGCTGCTGACACGGAAGCAGGCTGCTCACGCTTAGCCAGCCAGTTCAGCAACTTGCGGAGCTCGGGAGTCATGCGATTGCGGAGCAACAAGGCTAAGTCGCTCGCATCCTCGCCCTCTTTGAGCTTGTGCCAGAGGATGAATGCATCACGTCGGGCAGTGGCCCACCAGTCGTTGTACTCGCGCACCAACGCAGAATTGAAGAAGGGTTGCACACCATTGATCAACTCCTCGCCGAATTCAGCAGTGATGGCTGCATAGCGAAAGTCCACATCTTTACGGAGACCCTGTTCCATCTCAACTGCCTTGACCTCTTGCAAGGGATCCTCACCGAGGTAGTCGCGGTAGACTTTCCCAAGCTGTTCGATCATAGCCTGCAACTTGGCAGCAATCTTGGGATCAACTGCGCCAGAAGAGACATGAGCAACTGCAGCCCCACTGCCTGATCCACCTTTGGCAGACACGGTCTGACCCACAACATTGCCATAGTGCTTCACGCAAATAGCACGCCAAGCAACAGCAGCGTGATCACCACCCAAACGCTCCACTGGTTCATTGACGAGGGCAGCCACCATTGCACCCTCCACACCCAGTGAGCCTAGCAGGAACTCTTCCTGAAAAGAAGCACGAAGTTTCGAGACCGTGGTCCCTGCCGGCAACTTGGAATTGACCATTTTGTTCACAAAATCTGTCGAGATCTTTCCCATTTTTTTGTAGCTGCTCTGAACTGTTTGGCTGAGCTGTGAGAGGCTCATGTCAGCAGCTTCCTCCAGTTCGCTAGAATCGGTGTCAACAAACTCCTTCCCAAGATCACCCACAATCTCGTTCTGCAGCGCTGACTTTCCACCGGACAGCTTCTTAATCGAAGCATCTGCAACAATAGCATCCAAAGGCTTCGCAAAGCGTGTCGCCAAGATGACGCGGATGACATCGAAAGCCGACGGCGGGGAATTCACCTCAGCACCGGTGATCTGAGGTGCTGGAGCTGGAAGTGCAGTAGGCACCATGGCAGAGACGACGACAGGGGCAGTTGTTGGAGCTGTGCTGGCAGGAGCCTGAGCCACTTCGACCTTTGGCGAGGCATCTTCCAGCAGATCCACAACCACCTGTTTCGCGGAAGGGCCCTGATCCTTGAGCCTGAAGTAGATCTTGTTGGAATCAAGAGCGTACGAAAGACATTCCATCTGGCCATGGAGAGAGGAGTATCGAGGGTTTTTGGCGAGTGCCACCTTGAGCATGTTTGTGAGCACTGGGGCGGGGCCCAGCTCGCACACCTTTCTAGTCTCTGCCTGGCAGAGCAACACGTCCACAGTCTCAATCCAACGAACTGGCGATGCGAACTGGTAAGCTAGCAGCTCAATGAGCAAGGTGGCGCATGCTTGGGCCTTATTCGTGGCGACGTGCGCGTCCCAATCTTCTAGCAAATTGGCAAGGATGGGACTGTCTGCCACGCTCTGCACGTTCTCCACAAAGGAGCGCGATAAGCTGAACGGCTTTGCCACCAGATTTGGGATGTACCACCCTTCAAACCTTTCTGGAACCATTTTCTCGGCGGTGAATTTGCTCTCGAGGATTGATCTGAAGTGGCTGACGCCACTGCGCAAGAATCTTGAGTGAAATGGAACGTCAATGCCCTCCAAAGGAATCGTGGCTGACCCACGGCGCAGCGTGACCTTGTTTTCGCCAGCTTGTGCCTGGTCTGCCCGTGCCTGCTCCACCGCCAAAGTCACAATGCTCACAGTGTCTGGGGTAGTCTTAGATTTCTTGACTGCATCGCAGGCGTACATGAGGGCTGTCAAAGACACAAGATCACCGGCAACCACATACTGCGTCGGCTCGACATTGTAATTCACAATCTGCAACAAGCCACTAGCCTTGTCAATGGAGCTAACAAGCTCCTGTAGGCCCTCTATTGTAAGCGTCTTGGAAACGCGTGTGGGGTCAACCGCAACCATTCCATAATCTGAGCGGTGCTGCTCATCACGGGGCACCACGCTTTGCATCGTCATGCCGCGCAGGAAAATCACATCCAGGAGATCTGGCAAAGCAATGCAGTCTGTCACGGCAGCAATGGCAGCGTACTCTCCCAGCGAGTGGCCCGCAAAGAAGAACTGTGAAGGAATCGCGGCGTGCTCCATGATGCACCGGTACTGCGCCAGCTCTGCAATGATTAATGCAGGCTGTGTGAATTGCGTCGCAAAGAGGAGTCCGCTCTCTGACTTGAAAGTGAAGCTTGTCGAAGTCTTCTGAATCTCGGGGAAGAGCGGCGCAGATGAGCTGTCCTGTGTGGAACGCGTCAATGACATGAAAAAATCACGAACATTTGCGCCCCAGGGACCACCAAAATACACCGTCTTCTCCTTCGGATTCTTCCTGACTATGTCGAGAATGGAAAATCCGTATTTCTTCAGAAAATGCCCATCTGCATCATCCCAAATCTTGCGTGCCACCTCTGAGGACTCGTAAAGGTCCATGCCCATGCCAACGCTCATTGAGCCCTGTCCAGTGAAAGTCAAGGCACACTTGGGCTGCTCAATGTCGGCATCACCTGCACACACGACAGTGCCCATTGGGTCCACAGTCTCAAATGCCACGCACATGGCCCCCTGGCGCATGCCTGTGTGGCGAAGCGACGTGCGAAGCACTGTTCCAGGAACCACCTTTTCCAAAAAAGAACAATGGAAAGACAAAGTTTGAGACCTTTCTTGGTTGGCAACGTGTGTGGCCAGCACTCGGCGGGCGTTTGCTGAGAGCCACATGCCATGCACAATGGGCTGCTCCAAACCACCAAGGCGTGCAAGATAAGGATCGGTGTGAATGGGGTTTACGTCACCGCTGATGGATGAGTAGCGGTCCAACTTGGGTGGGGCAGTTATCTCGTCAACTTGTGACAACATCTCATAGCTGGCATCAGCATGATCCCTGTAGGGTGGGTAGTTAGCTGCGGAGCGCTCCAGGAAAGCCAGCAACGCATTGACTGTAACAACAGCTTTGTAATCGACATGACCAATGTTCTCACCTTCACGAAATATCTGGCCGGAGGCCTCAATGCTCGTCTGGGCGCTCCCTGGCAAGACACGGTCATGGGAGGACACCTCAACACGGAGGTCATCGCCAACTAGTGGCTGCGACGTAAACACAAAGAAATGCTTCTTGCTTTGGATGACTGCCAACATGGCCTTGTCTTGAATTTTCAGCGAGTAGGACTTTGTGATCACCTCCATCTCATTGCCCCTCGCAGCGTCACTCTCATGGGAGCTGGTGATCTCCCATGGAATGAAGAAAGAGGATGTAACCGTGCACCAAGGCACGCTCTCATGAACAACAGTTCCGAGCGAAGTCACGCGCTTGCCTTTTGGCATGTTCTGAATCTCCACCACAGAAAATGCAGATTCAAATTCATCCTTGTCATTGATCATGCAACGCGGCTGCAAGAGCTCAAAGCGATTCTCCAAGTGCAGCAGACGCGTCATGTCCACAGAACCAATGCGATCATCGTTGAGCACAGAACGAATCATGGCCTTCCAGCAAGCAACAATGGAGAAATCGATGGGAAGATTCACAACCTTGTCAAGGGAAAGAGAGGTTTCGAAAAGCTGTCCGACCTCCACACAAAACTGTCGCACGTGATCCTTTGAAAAGGCCTCCACCTCGCAGAAGCTGCCTCGTGCCTCCGTGTTCTCCATGCTCTGGCTAGGCATTGTTGGCGACACGTCCACCTCCTCAAGCCACACAAGCCTGTAGAACTGACGGATCAGTTCATTTCGGCATGCTGTGGTCTCATGAATGGGAGCACTGCGAAACTGGGGCCGATACAAGAAGCGCAGGATCAACGGCACTGCATCACGGACAGCCTCTTCAGGTGCACAGTAAGTGCAAGTCATCTCAATCTCGCCTGTACGCGGGACGTGGAGCAGGTGCACTGTTGCACCAACTTTCCCAGTCAAGAAGAAGGAGCACTCCAACAAATCTGTTTCGTCACTCTTGAATGTAACACGACAGCCAGCCATGGGGGACAACACACGCGGCACCAAAGAAGGGGCACGGCGGTCACCTCGCTGAATGCGCGGGCAAGTTAACAGCGCATGCAGCCACTTCGCTCCGGGCCAAACTCCAGCAGCTGAAACAGCTTCACCACAAATGGAACTGCTATGATCCGTGAAAGTTAGCAACGCCACCCATGCATCAAAGGAGGGAGCCTTTTCTGATAGCTGTATCTCTGCCTCCTCGCCGAAAACGGTATAGGTGGCATCTGTGGACTTTAGCAAAGCATCCATGCGTGTCGCAGACACATGGCAGCCCTGATCCACATCATTGATACCTGGCAGTTCGCGGAGCGCAACTACATTTGGGTTCTTCTTCACAATGCGCTCCAACACCCCATCCTTGATGCCGTGCAGTACATCTGCCACGGTCTCCTCTTTTGAGCGAATGTAACGAGCAGCAACTGGGCCTGAGATAATAAAGGCTTTCTCGGCATCATATCCAGGAACTGCCTCAACTTGTTCTGAATACCACAAAGAATCGGACTTGAAATACCGCTTGAACATCGGGGAGATGTTGGGGATGAAGTTGATTGGCTTGCGCGTCGGAATGCCGCAGATGGAAGTGAGGAAATAGTCTAAGTCTGCAGTCACAAGCCGACTCTCTGTGGCCTTCGGATATTGCCCAAAGAATTTTGTCAGGAAGTCCTTGGGCGTGCTTTCCAGATCCACAGGGTCGACAATCATGGCCACCTTTGAAGTCTCACAAAAGCGCTCCTCAGTGCGACGAAGCCAGTCAAAAACACGCTCACGGAAAGACACATCGTGCCACCGTGGCTCCGGCCTGCCCTCCATGTCGCCGCAATACCAATGCAAATCTGTGAGACGAATCGCCACATCTTGGTAAGTCATCTCAGTCAGATCACAGACTTCACCCGTCATCTTGCGGCCGAACCATGGCTTCTGGTAATTCAAATTGAGCTGCTCTATCACAAACTCACGGTCAGCCTCCAGGCAACTTACCATATCCTCCGCTGACTTGTTTGTGAAGTAGCGCTGATCAAACTCGGTCCATGTCCGAGCACAACGGTTGTTGATCACGTGGATGGGCTCGCCCAATTCAGACAAGACAGTCATCACCCCACCGGCATCTCCCTTGTAGCTTTGCTCCCAATCCTTCTGATCTTGAACTCCAGGTGCCGCAACAATTAGGTCCTTCGCCTGCTCACACGTGCGGCTCTCCTTGGTGGCCGTCATGCGAGCACCCAGGAGCACACCGTCTGCTGGCATGCGGGGCCGACCAAAGCGCATTGACCAATCACCGGAGAGGAACTCCCAAGCAGAATCGGCATCTCCAAGACCACCACCAACCACAAGCAACACATTGGCGGCTGATCTGATCTTGGCATATGTCTCCAGCAAAGGCTGATACTGATCTTCAAACGAATGATGTCCTCCAGCACGACCACCAGTGAATTGGATGACCATGTGGAAGTCAGGATGTTCGCTGGCCAAGGCAAGCACCTGCTCAATTGCATCGGCAGTGCCAGGCTTGAAGGATACGTAGCGCATGCCAGATCGCTTACAAGCCTCCACAATCTCTTTGGCCTTCTCAGGGCTAGGAACGCCAGCTGCCACGGTGATGGAATCGATGGGCTCGCCGCGTGTGCACAACTTTTCAATCATAGGGAACTGGAATCCCCAGAGATATGGATTGAGAAAGAGCAAGTTGCAGTTGATGCCACGGCCAGCGGGGATCAACTCCGCCAAATCACGGATTTCCTTTTCGAAGAGATGTGGAAGTGGTATGCCGCCACCTGCCAACTCGGCAATGTAACCAGCATCGTTGACAGCAGCCACGCACTCATGGTGGCTCCAGGGCGTCATTCCACCCACAATCACTGGTGGGACACCCAACAGCCGTGACATGCGATTGTCAATGGTCAGCGTCTCATCTGCCCCAATCTTGCATGCTCTGGGAGCATAGAGCTCAGCCCAAGACTTTGGGATTTGAACTTCACTGGCAAACAGCTCCTCGGCATCAGGAAAGAGCGCCGAAGACTTTCCATCGGGCGATGCGTGGACGAAGTGGATGTTGTTGCCAGCCAGATGCTTTGCTGAAAATGCGGCTACACCACGCTTTCCCCCAGGGCCAAAGTCAACAATGATGGTAGGTACAGGGTCTTCCGCCACGGACTTAGTGGCTTTCATCCAATTCAAAGGTTCCACTGCCTGCATCGTGACCACTGCCTCCAGCAAAGAACCATCCACTTCGCGCAAGTCTGCACCGTCAACGGTTGACCAGACTGCGCAGCCGAGGTCGGAGCCACTAAGCCTCGTGAAAGCTCCAGAGCGACCTGCATCCTTCAAAATGTGAGGCACAGCTTTCGCCAACACGGGCGAGTGGAAGGGCGCCGTCACTTTGATGTATTCCACTGCATACTCGAATTTGCGCTCTGAGTATGGAACACGGGCTTGGCTGACCTGGGCTGGGGGAAACTGGCGCTCCAACGCAGCTCTGAAAGCGTAGAGCGACTCTTCCTGACCCACCACCACACAATTCTCCATGCCATTGATCAAACCCACCCGAATTGCCTTGCTCGAGTTCTCATCATCAAATACTTCATTGTATTTCGACACGGCCTTGCTGAGGTATTCATGGGGTAAGCCACGCACAGAGAGCATGGGTGTGAGATTCTCACCGGATGAGCGCAGGCGCGGGTTCCTGATCAGAATGGGCGCCTGGCGCTGTGCGTGCACACCATGCCAAAATAAATAGTTTGTGGCATCAAGGATGAGCTGCTCAAGGTGTTCGTCCGATGTTGCAGCAGCAGCCACCACAGCAGCCACTATGCCTGAAGAGTGCCCCAAGACTGATTTGCACCTTTTGCGGGCAACACTGGGGCTCACGCCAGCACGGCTGATGCTTGCATAGTACATGAGCATCTGGCACAAGCCACTGAGGGGGTACGCCACAGCTGTTTTTTCCAAGTAATGCATGGGTGCCTGGTTCTTCATCCATACGACAATGTCTAAGCCATAGGGCAATTCACGTTGTACACTCAACAACGACCCCAAATCCTTCAAGTTTGCAGCTGCTTTGCCAAACAATGCCTCCAAGCATGGATTAGCTTCAACTAAGGAATTGAGTTCCTCAAAGTATGGCAGGCCCTGCCCTCCAAATTCGAAGACGAGGGCAGTGTTAGGATCGTCGAAAATGGCGGGAACTGCGGCTGAGTCTGCGCATGATAACAAAGATGAAGCAGATGACACCGAAGGGACATCAGCAGTCCGCGATGAAAGATTTGTGTGGTATTCCTCTCGAAGACCGTGTGGTGGAGATTTGCGTGATGCAAGCATGTCAAAAATGAATAATCTGACACTCCTGTATCAAAGGAAACTGTTTGAAC
>Ga0206687_1088260_pt1 | contig 11796 bp, 7 predicted proteins | sample M130m12015metaT_FD_156016 | JGI IMG/M metagenome (GOLD analysis project Ga0206687, IMG submission 156016) | Metatranscriptome of ammonia-oxidizing marine archaeal communities from Monterey Bay, California, United States - M1 30m 12015... | ecosystem: Environmental > Aquatic > Marine > Intertidal...
TTGAGAGGTATTGAAAAAACTCAAATTTCAAGAGGTATGGTTATTTGTAAGCCAGGCTCTGTAACACCACACGCAAAGTTCAAAGCTGAGGTGTATATTTTGAAAAAAGAAGAGGGTGGTCGTCACACACCATTCCACAATAACTATCGTCCACAGTTTTACGTTCGTACAACAGACGTTACAGGTAACATTGGTTTGCCTGATGGAGTTGAGATGGTTATGCCTGGTGATAACTTAACAATTAACGTTGAGTTAATACAGCCAATTGCAATGAATGTTGGATTACGTTTCGCGATTCGTGAAGGTGGTAGAACTGTTGGAGCTGGTCAGGTTACTGAGATTTTAGACTAATTAAAAGTTAGTATATAAGGTGAAGGCGTTTCGATTTTTTCGAAATGCCTTGACTTATATTTACGGGTTTAGCTCAGTTGGTAGAGCACTGGTCTCCAAAACCAGGTGTCGGGAGTTCGAGTCTCTCAACCCGTGCTACAAAATACAGGTTGAGAAAGTTAATTTGATAAGAAAGATCTTAATCGATAAAAATATATAACATGGCAGGAATTGTTAATTACATAAAAGAATCGTTTGATGAATTAAAAAATCATGTGAGTTGGCCAACTTTAGCTGAGGCTCAAAGTTTGACCATTCTTGTTGCGGTTTTTTCAATTATATTTTCTTTAGCCATATGGGGTGTTGACACCGTATTTAGTGGAATAATTAAAGAATATTTTAACTTATTAAAATAGGTATTTAGTTATGGCAGAGAATAGTACTGACAAAAAATGGTATGTAGTTAGGGCGGTAAGTGGTCAAGAAAATAAGATCAAAGCGTATATTGAAAATGAGATCGCAAGGTTAGGACTTTCGGATTTCGTAGAACAAGTACTAGTTCCTACTGAAAAAGTCATTCAGATCCGAAAAGGGAAAAAGGTGAATAAAGAAAAAGTTTATTTCCCAGGATACATTATGATTCAAGCGAATCTTAGTGGTGAAATACCTCATATTATCAAGTCGATAACTAATGTTATTGGATTTTTAGGTGAGACAAAGGGAGGAGATCCTGTTCCATTGCGTCAATCTGAAGTGAATAGAATGTTAGGAAAAGTGGATGAGCTTTCAATTGAAGCCGACGCTAATGTGGCTATACCATTTGTAAAAGGACAAACAGTGAAAGTTATCGATGGTCCTTTCAACGGTTTTGACGGTACTATTGAAAATATTAATGAAGAAAAGCGGAAACTTGAAGTGATGGTCAAGATTTTTGGTAGAAAAACACCACTGGAATTGAGTTACATGCAAGTTGAAAAAGTATAATAATTGTTACATATATAAGATTGTTTTTATCGCTTCCAAATGTTAAAGACAAGTTGAATTAAATTATTAAAAATGGCAAAAGAGTTAGGAAAAGTAGTTAAGCTACAAGTAAGGGGAGGTGCAGCGAATCCGTCGCCACCGGTTGGACCCGCTTTAGGTGCCGCTGGAGTAAATATCATGGAGTTTTGCAAGCAGTTTAATGCTAGAACTCAAGATAAACCTGGAAAGGTTTTACCTGTCGTGATATCGGTTTATAAAGACAAATCTTTTGATTTTGTCATTAAAACTCCTCCTGCAGCAGTACAATTATTAGAAGCGGCCAAAGTAAAAAAGGGTTCAGGTGAACCAAACAGGAAAAAAGTTGCGAAAGTAACTTGGGATCAGGTTAGAACAATTGCTGAAGACAAAATGGTAGATTTAAACGCGTTTACTATTGGTTCTGCCATGAAAATGGTTGCAGGTACTGCAAGATCAATGGGGATAACTGTAAGAGGTGGTGAAGCACCTAATTAATCTAAATTATTTTTTGAAATGGCAAGATTAACAAGAAAACAGAAAGAAGCAGTTGCTAAAATAGACAAAACAAAGTTGTATTCAGTAGATGAAGCATCAGCGTTGATAAAGGAGATTTCAAATGAAAAATTTGACGCTTCTGTAGATTTAGCTGTTCGTTTAGGTGTAGATCCAAGAAAAGCGAACCAAATGGTGAGAGGTGTTGTATCTCTTCCTCATGGAACTGGAAAGGATATGAAGGTTTTAGCATTAGTTACACCTGATAAAGAAGCAGAAGCAAAAGATGCTGGTGCTGATTATGTTGGCTTAGACGAGTACCTTGACAAAATTAAAGGTGGTTGGACTGATGTTGATGTCATCATTACAATGCCAAGTGTGATGGGTAAATTAGGGCCATTAGGACGTGTCCTTGGACCAAGAGGCTTAATGCCAAACCCAAAGACTGGTACAGTAACGATGGATGTTGCCAAAGCGGTAACAGAAGTAAAAGCTGGTAAAATTGACTTCAAAGTAGACAAAACAGGAATTGTACATGCTGCAATTGGAAAATCGTCATTTAGTGCTGATAAAATCGCAGGTAATGCTCAAGAGTTACTGTCTACACTAATGAAGTTAAAGCCTACAACGGCAAAAGGTGTTTACGTTAAGAGTATTGCAATGTCTAGCACCATGAGTCCAAGTGTAGCGATTAATCCAAAAATTGACTAAGCGGTAAAACTTTATATTATGACAAGAGAAGAAAAATCAAAAGTAATTGAAGTACTCACCGCAGAGCTCGCTGATAATGCAAATATTTATTTAGCAGATATATCAGGATTGAATGCGGACACTACCTCAAACTTACGTCGTGCTTGTTTTAAAGCAAACGTAAGATTAGCGGTTGTGAAAAACACGTTACTTGAAAAAGCAATGGAAGCCTCTGATAGAGATTTTGGAGATCTTCCAACAGTATTAAAAGGAAATACATCCGTGATGTATTCTGAAACTGGCAATGCACCAGCGAAAGTTATAAAAGCTTTCAGAAAGAAGTCGGATAAACCACCTTTGAAAGGAGCATTTATTGAAGAGACAATTTACTTAGGAGATGAGCAGTTAGACATGCTAGTTGATATCAAATCCAAAGAAGAATTGCTAGGAGAAATTGTAGGATTATTACAATCACCTGCTAAGAATGTAATTTCAGCACTGAAGTCTGGTGGTGGAACCATAGCAGGAATCATTAAAACACTATCTGAAAAAGAAGGATAGTTTAAAAAAAGTACGCACTTTATTACAATTATATTATTATTAAAAAATTATTAAAACGATAGAAAATGGCAGATTTAAAAGATTTCGCAGAACAATTAGTTAACCTTACTGTAAAAGAAGTAAATGAGTTAGCAACTATATTAAAAGACGAGTATGGTATCGAGCCTGCTGCTGCTGCTGCAGTTGCTGTTGCTGGTCCTGCTGGTGGTGGTGAAGCTGAAGAAGCTCAAACAGAATTTGATGTAATCCTTAAAGCAGCAGGAGGCTCTAAGTTGGCTGTTGTTAAATTAGTTAAAGAATTAACTGGTTTAGGATTGAAAGAAGCTAAAGGTTTAGTTGATGATGCACCAAGCGCTATTAAAGAAGGTGTTTCAAAAGATGAAGCTGAAGGTTTAAAAACTTCTTTAGAAGAAGCAGGAGCTGAAGTTGAGCTTAAGTAAGCTTAACCAACCTACAAATTATGGTTTAGGTCTGGAGTATAGTCTCTAGGACCTAAACCCTTTTGTGTATATAATTGTTATGTGCACGTAAAATTATTTTTTAATCATAAATTCGTCCGTCGATGTTAGCAACACAAGCTGAAAGATTAAATTTCTCATCTATAATTAATAGAACAGAATATCCTGATTTCTTAGATATTCAGATTAAATCCTTCCAGGATTTTTTCCAGTTAGAGACAAAATCAGAAGAAAGAGGTGATGAAGGTTTATACAATACCTTCATGGAGAACTTCCCGATTACCGATACGCGTAATCAATTTGTTTTGGAGTTTTTGGATTATTTTATCGATCCTCCAAGATACACAATAGAAGAATGTATAGAACGAGGTCTAACTTACAGTGTGCCACTGAAAGCTAGACTAAAGTTGTATTGTACAGATCCTGAACACGAGGATTTTGAAACCATAGTTCAAGATGTATATTTAGGAACTATTCCTTACATGACCCCAAGTGGAACCTTCTGTATTAACGGAGCAGAACGAGTTGTTGTTTCTCAATTACATCGATCACCTGGAGTATTTTTTGGCCAATCTTTTCACGCTAATGGAACGAAATTGTATTCAGCGAGAGTCATTCCTTTTAAGGGTTCATGGATTGAATTTGCGACGGATATTAACTCGGTCATGTATGCTTACATTGACAGAAAGAAAAAATTACCAGTTACGACACTATTTAGAGCTATTGGCTTTGAGAGAGATAAAGATATCCTTGAAATTTTTGATCTAGCAGAAGAGGTTAAAGTTTCGAAGTCAGGGCTTAAAAAAGTAATTGGAAGAAAACTAGCGGCGAGAGTTTTAAACACATGGCATGAAGATTTTGTTGATGAGGATACAGGTGAAGTTGTGTCAATTGAAAGAAATGAAATTGTTTTAGACCGTGACACGGTTGTTGATAAAGAAAATATTGAGGAAATTCTTGAAGCTGGTGTAAAGACCATTCTGCTGCACAAAGAAATTTCACAGCAAGGAGATTATGCTATCATCCACAATACGTTACAGAAAGATCCAACCAATTCTGAAAAAGAAGCAGTTGAGCATATCTACCGTCAGCTTCGAAACGCTGAGCCGCCAGATGAAGAAACAGCAAGAGGTATTATTGATAAATTGTTCTTTAGTGACCAGCGTTACAACCTAGGTGAGGTAGGTCGTTACAGAATGAATAAAAAATTACAATTAGATATCGGAATGGACAAACAAGTTTTGACCAAAGAGGATATCATTACGATTGTAAAATATTTAATTGAATTAATTAACTCAAAAGCAGAAATTGATGATATCGATCACTTATCTAACCGTCGTGTTAGAACAGTAGGAGAGCAATTATCATCACAATTTGGTGTCGGTCTTGCTAGAATGGCGAGAACCATAAGAGAACGTATGAACGTTCGAGACAATGAAGTTTTTACTCCCATCGATTTGATTAATGCGAAGACGTTATCTTCAGTCATTAACTCGTTTTTTGGTACCAACCAGCTGTCTCAGTTTATGGATCAAACAAATCCGTTAGCCGAGATTACACACAAACGTCGTTTGTCTGCTCTTGGACCAGGAGGACTGTCAAGAGAAAGAGCTGGATTTGAGGTTCGAGATGTGCATTACACGCATTATGGGCGTCTTTGTCCTATTGAAACTCCAGAAGGTCCAAACATTGGTTTGATATCTTCACTATCAGTGTATGCAAAAGTAAATTCAATGGGCTTTATTGAAACACCTTATCGTCCGGTGACTGATGGAGTTGTTGACATAAAAAGTGATCCAATATATTTGAGTGCTGAAGAGGAGGAAGAGAAGATGATTGCTCAAGCAACTATTGAGGTAGATGATAAAGGTAAAATTCTTCATGATAAGGTCATTGCTCGTCAGGAGGGTGACTTCCCTGTTATAGATCCTAGCGGTCTTCATTATACAGATGTTGCACCAAATCAAATTTCTTCAATATCAGCATCATTGATACCGTTTTTAGAACATGATGATGCAAACAGAGCCTTGATGGGATCAAATATGATGCGTCAAGCAGTGCCGTTATTATTGCCGGAATCTCCGATTGTAGGGACTGGGTTAGAGCGTCAAGTTGCCTCAGATTCTCGAGTTTTAGTGAACGCTGCTGGTGATGGTGCTGTAGAATATGTTGATGCTAACGAAATTGTCATCAAATATGATCGTACAGATGAAGAAGCTCTAGTAAGTTTTGATTCTGATACAGTAACCTATCCATTAACAAAATTTAGAAAAACAAATCAGGGAACTTCGGTTAATTTGAAAGCCATTGTTCAAAAAGGGGATAAGGTTGCTAAAGGTCAAGTATTATGTGAAGGTTATGCCACACAGGCGGGAGAATTAGCTCTTGGTAGAAATATGAAGGTTGCTTTTATGCCATGGAAGGGGTATAATTTTGAGGACGCCATAGTGATTTCGGAAAAAGTGGTTAGAAATGATGTATTCACGTCCATTCATATTGATGAGTACTCTTTGGAGGTTCGAGATACAAAACTAGGTAATGAAGAATTAACAAATGATATTCCAAATGTTTCAGAGGAGGCTACAAAAGATCTTGATGAAAATGGAATGATTCGAGTTGGTGCTGAAATTAAACCTGGAGATATATTAATTGGTAAAATAACACCAAAAGGAGAAAGCGATCCAACACCAGAAGAAAAATTACTTCGGGCTATATTTGGAGACAAAGCAGGAGATGTGAAAGATGCATCTTTAAAGGCTTCTCCGTCACTACACGGTGTTGTAATTAATAAAAAATTATTCGCTAGGGCGATTAAAGACAAGCGAAAAAGAGCAAAAGATAAGGAAGATATCATTCAGCTTGAGGATATTTATGACAATAAGTTTGATGACTTAAAAGCAATTCTTGTTGATAAGTTGTTCGCCATTGTAGGTGGTAAAACTGCTCAAGGTATTCAAAATGACTTAGGAGAAGAAGTATTTCCTAAGGGTAAAAAGTTTACACTTAAGATGTTAAATGCCGTTGATGATTATGCGCATTTAGTAGCAGGAAAGTGGACAACAGACAAGCATACTAACAAACTTGTAGCAGATCTTATTCATAATTATAAGATTAAAGAGAACGATTTACAAGGATCTTTGCGTCGTGAAAAATTCACAATTTCGGTCGGGGATGAGTTACCTGCAGGGATTATTAAATTGGCAAAAGTTTACATCGCTAAAAAACGTAAGTTAAAAGTAGGGGATAAAATGGCGGGACGACACGGTAACAAGGGTATTGTTGCAAGAATTGTTCGTCAAGAAGATATGCCATTCTTAGAAGACGGTACGCCAGTTGATATTGTTCTGAATCCTTTAGGAGTTCCTTCGCGAATGAATATTGGTCAAATCTACGAGACTGTTCTAGGATGGGCAGGTCAAAAGTTAAATCGTAAATACGCGACGCCAATTTTTGATGGTGCTACAATTGATCAGATTAACGGATTTACGGATGAAGCAGGTATTCCTAGATATGGTCATACTTATTTGTATGATGGAGGTACTGGTGATCGTTTTGATCAACCAGCGACCGTTGGTGTTATCTACATGTTAAAATTAGGTCACATGGTCGATGATAAAATGCATGCTCGTTCGATAGGACCATACTCACTCATTACGCAACAACCTCTTGGTGGTAAAGCACAATTTGGAGGTCAACGTTTTGGTGAAATGGAGGTTTGGGCTCTAGAAGCATATGGAGCATCCAGTACTCTTCGTGAGATACTAACAGTTAAATCGGATGATGTTATTGGTAGAGCCAAAACATACGAAGCAATTGTTAAGGGAGAGCCGATGCCTGAACCTGGACTACCAGAATCATTCAACGTGTTAATGCACGAATTGAAAGGTCTTGGATTAGACATTAGATTAGAAGAGTAATTAATTCATTATCACAACCATTTATTATGGCAAGAAAACAAGATAAGAATACAGTACAGAGATTTAATAAGATCTCAATTGGTTTAGCATCGCCAGAGTCAATTTTGGCTGCATCTCGTGGAGAGGTTTTAAAACCAGAAACAATTAATTATAGAACTCATAAACCTGAGCGTGATGGTTTATTTTGTGAACGTATATTTGGCCCAGTAAAAGATTATGAGTGTGCCTGCGGAAAATATAAACGTATACGATATAAGGGCATCGTTTGTGATAGATGTGGTGTCGAGGTTACAGAAAAGAAAGTTCGTCGTGACCGTGTTGGCCATATAAATTTAGTTGTGCCAGTGGCTCATATCTGGTATTTTCGTTCATTACCAAACAAGATTGGTTATTTATTAGGTCTGCCTTCTAAGAAATTAGACATGATTATTTATTACGAGCGCTATGTCGTAATCCAGCCTGGTAATGCCAAAAATGCTGAAGGTGAAGAACTCAAGAAAATGGACTTTTTGACTGAGGAGGAATATTTAAATATTTTAGAAGCCCTTCCGCAAGAAAATCAGTACTTGGATGACACGGATCCAGAAAAATTTGTTGCAAAAATGGGTGCTGAGTGTTTAATTGAATTGTTATCAAGAATAAAGCTTGATGAACTTTCATTTGAATTACGTCATAAAGCAAATACTGAAACATCGAAACAAAGAAAAACTGAAGCGTTGAAGCGTTTACAGGTTGTTGAAGCGTTCAGGGAAGCGAATGTTAATCGAGAAAATCATCCTTCATGGATGATTATGAAAGCGGTTCCTGTGATACCACCTGAGTTGCGTCCATTGGTGCCATTGGATGGTGGTCGTTTTGCAACGTCAGATTTAAATGATTTGTACCGACGTGTGATAATACGGAACAATCGTCTAAAGCGATTGGTTGAAATAAAAGCACCAGAAGTAATTTTACGAAATGAAAAACGTATGTTGCAAGAATCTGTAGATTCTTTGTTTGACAACACGCGTAAGTCGTCTGCTGTTAAAACAGACTCGAATAGACCGCTCAAATCGTTGTCAGATTCGTTAAAAGGAAAACAAGGGCGTTTTCGTCAAAACTTATTGGGTAAACGTGTTGATTATTCTGCACGTTCTGTAATTGTTGTCGGTCCTGAGTTAAAATTATTTGAATGTGGATTGCCAAAAAATATGGCAGCTGAACTTTACAAGCCTTTCGTCATACGTAAATTAATTGAAAGAGGTATTGTTAAGACGGTGAAGTCTGCAAAGAAAATTATAGATAAAAAAGAACCTGTAGTTTGGGATATTTTAGAGAATGTTTTAAAAGGACATCCTGTTCTTTTAAATCGTGCTCCTACACTTCACAGACTTGGCATACAAGCATTCCAGCCTAAACTTATTGAAGGAAAAGCAATACAGCTTCACCCTCTAGTGTGTACTGCATTTAATGCTGATTTTGATGGAGATCAAATGGCTGTTCATCTACCGCTGGGACCTGAAGCTATATTAGAGGCGCAGTTGTTAATGTTAGCCTCTCACAATATTTTGAATCCTGCGAACGGTTCTCCGGTAACTGTACCATCTCAGGATATGGTACTTGGTCTTTATTATATGACCAAGTTGCGTAAGTCAACTTCAGACCATAAGGTTGTGGGTGAAGGGCTTACATTTTACTCACCTGAAGAGGTGACTATCGCCTACAATGAGAAGAAAGTAGAGTTAAATGCATCAATTAAGGTAAGAACCGTTGACTTTAATGATGATGGTCAATTAGCTCCACAAATTATTGAAACTACAGTTGGACGTGTTCTTTTTAACGAAAAAGTACCAGAGGCAGCTGGATTTATAAACGAAGTATTAACAAAGAAGTCGTTAAGAGATATCATCCATGGTATTTTAAAAGCAACTAGTGTTCCTGAAACGGCAGCGTTCCTTGACGAAATTAAAACCTTAGGATACAAATTTGCTTTCCAAGGAGGCCTGTCCTTTAGTCTTGGTGATATTATCATTCCACCCGAAAAGCATACGATGATTGATGCGGCTAATAAGGAAGTTGATGGTATCATGGGTAATTATAACATGGGACTCATTACGAACAATGAACGATATAACCAGGTGATTGATATTTGGACCTCTACTAATGCTGAATTGACAGAGTTATCAATGAAGCGTATACGGGAAGATCAACAAGGATTTAATTCAGTGTTTATGATGTTAGATTCTGGAGCCCGTGGATCTAAGGAACAAATTCGTCAGTTAACTGGTATGCGAGGTTTGATGGCAAAGCCAAAGAAATCTAATGCTGGCGGTGGAGAAATTATTGAAAATCCAATTTTATCGAACTTTAAGGAGGGATTATCAATTCTTGAATATTTTATTTCTACCCACGGTGCTCGAAAAGGTCTGGCAGATACGGCGCTTAAAACAGCAGATGCTGGTTACTTGACAAGACGTTTAGTTGATGTCTCTCAAGATGTTATCGTAAACACTGAGGATTGTGGTACGTTAAGAGGTATTACTGTAGAACCATTGAAAAAGAATGAAGAGGTTGTTGAAACTTTGGAGGAGAGAATTGTAGGAAGAACGTCATTACACGATGTGTTTAATCCGCTTACTGAAGAGTTAATAGTTGGTGCTGGCGAACATATTTACGAGGATGTTGCAAAACGAATAGAGGATTCTCCAGTAGATGCTGTTGAAGTACGTTCTCCATTAACCTGTGAGGCTAAAAAAGGAATTTGTACAAAATGTTATGGTCGTAATCTTGCAACCGGAAAAATGGTTCAAAGAGGAGAAGCTGTTGGAGTTGTGGCAGCTCAGTCTATTGGTGAACCAGGAACACAGTTAACATTGAGAACCTTCCACGTTGGAGGGATTGCAGGTAACATTTCTGAGGAGAATAAATTAGTTGTGAAATTTGATGGTAAAGCAGAAATAGAAGACTTAAAAACAGTTAAAGGGACTGATAGTGAAGGAAATGACATAGATATCGTCATTTCTAGAACCTCTGAACTTAAATTAGTTGATACCAAAACAGGTATTACTTTAAGTACTAATAATATCCCTTATGGATCTACTATTTATGCGAAAAATGGTTCTAAGTTAAAAACAGGAGATATTGTTTGTCAATGGGATCCTTATAACGGAGTTATTATTTCAGAATTTGCCGGTAAAGTGCGCTACGAAAATATCGAACAAGGAATTACCTATCAAGTCGAAATTGATGAGCAAACTGGATTCCAAGAAAAAGTAATTTCAGAATCAAGAAACAAAAAGCTTATTCCAACGCTTCATATTGAAGATGGTAAGGGTAATGTTATTAGATCTTACAATTTACCAGTAGGAGCTCACTTAATGATCGATGATGGTGAGAAAATTAAAATTGGTAAAATTTTAGTTAAAATACCTCGTAAATCAGCGAAGGCGGGTGATATTACTGGAGGTTTACCTCGAGTGACAGAATTATTTGAAGCGCGTAATCCTTCAAACCCAGCTGTTGTTAGTGCTATTGATGGAGTTGTTTCATTTGGAAAAATAAAACGTGGTAATCGTGAAATCATTGTTGAATCTAAGTTAGGAGATATTAAAAAGTACCTTGTAAAATTATCAAATCAAATTCTTGTGCAAGAGAATGATTTTGTAAAAGCAGGTATGCCACTATCAGATGGCTCAATTACTCCAAATGATATTTTGAATATCAAAGGACCGTCTGCAGTACAACAATACCTTGTTAACGAGGTTCAAGAAGTTTATAGACTCCAAGGAGTAAAGATTAATGATAAGCATTTTGAGGTTGTTGTAAGACAAATGATGCGTAAAGTTAGAATTCAAGATTCTGGAGATACCATATTCCTTGAAGACCAATTAGTTCATAAATCTGATTTTATTGAAGAAAACGATGAAATTTTTGGTAAGAAAATAGTTGAAGATGCCGGTGACTCTGATAACTTAAAAGCAGGGCAGATGATTACTTCGAGAGAACTAAGAGACGAGAACTCTATTTTACGACGTGAAGATAAAAAGTTAGTTGTTGCTAGAGATGTAAATCCTGCAACTGCAACACCAATTCTTCAAGGGATAACAAGGGCTTCGCTTCAAACAAAGTCATTCATTTCTGCCGCTTCTTTCCAAGAGACGACTAAAGTATTAAACGAAGCCGCTGTAGCCGGTAAAGTTGATTCGTTAGAAGGTCTTAAGGAGAATGTAATCGTTGGACATAAAATCCCAGCGGGGACTGGCTTGAGACGCTATGATGACATAATAGTTGGTTCGAAAGAAGAGTTTGATGAGATGATGCAAGCTAAACAAGAAATGAACTATAACTAAAAAGAGAGGCTTTAAAAA
>Ga0206687_1059890_pt1 | contig 11768 bp, 21 predicted proteins | sample M130m12015metaT_FD_156016 | JGI IMG/M metagenome (GOLD analysis project Ga0206687, IMG submission 156016) | Metatranscriptome of ammonia-oxidizing marine archaeal communities from Monterey Bay, California, United States - M1 30m 12015... | ecosystem: Environmental > Aquatic > Marine > Intertidal...
AGAAGATATGTCTATCAAATAAAAGAAGTTTAAAATGGTTGGTTCTCAACATGCCAGGCTTGCATCACCTTTAGATGCTCCTGACATTGCTGAGGGCAACGAAGGTCGAAAGATCTTTTCATCTGCGAGAGCAATCTCAAAATATATGAAACAAGCTGCATGCTTAGCGTTGATCTGCTCCATCAGCTTGATCGTTGATTTGAATTCGGTCCAAGCCTTTGATGCCAAGCAAGAAGGATGGATTGAAGGTATTGGATACAGAGAGCAGGAGCTCCAAGTGGCCAAAGGTACTGTCTTTGCATCTGAAGATGCCAATGGTATTCCCTACGCATCCTTCGGAGGTGGTACTAACATCTTTATCAAAGGTGTTGAATTTGCTGACAATGCACAGTCCAACCTGGTCATCTTTGATTGTACCGAAACGTTCACTAAAGGTGCCATTGGACCAAAACTGACTGAAGATGATGCTTTCTAATCTAATCCTCCAGCTGGATTCTTTTTGTACAGACTTTCTGCCCCAAATGTAATCCTAGGCAAGGAAGTATCATAGCTTGACACGTTTTCATCTCTTGAAATGACTGTCTCTGTGATGTCTATCATGAGCTCTGAACCAAAGAAGAGGGCATGCTAAGAAGAAAAACGATGCAAAATCTACTTCAAGAGAACATACTCTCCAGTCTTGTATTACATCAGTCCATAGGTCGTCTACTATGAGAGTTTGACTCAGATTAACTTTGATGCTAAAAACACTATGCATTTGATCAGAGACTTGAAGACTGATGAACTCCCATTCATTAACACCAAAATTGATGGTTCTCTGATGGACTTCGAGTTCCATGTTGACTATGATCAAACGATTCACAAAGATGGACACAACAGACTTACTGGCTAGGTTGGTAATCAGCCTGTTAAGAAAAACTAGAAAGTTGACATGCTCTGGGAGACTGGAAAAGCTGTTAAGTCAGAGACCATGCTCAAGACTTGTAGCTTTGACAATACTGATTGCTATGAAGCCAGAACTGTTCCCGTTATCTTTGATATCAGCTAGAAAAAGAGTTACCTGACTGGTGGCTAGAATCTCACTGTTACTGGTTTTGGATTCAACAACAAAGCTATTGATGTAAAGATCGACGGGGTTGATTGCAAGGTTACTAGATTCATGACAGAGAAGTTTGACTGCACTGTTCAGAGCAAAGCAGAAATATCAAAAGCTGAAAGTGTATTCTAAGGTTCAAATGGTGTCCGAAGAAAGTTCTGGAACATGACAACTGCCAAGAGAGGTGATATTTGGAGCAAATGGAAAAAACAAACACCTCAATTTGAAAGATTGCACACAAACATGGAAAGTTTGAGAGAAAATCATGGTGATTACTTTGTAAATCAGTACAAAGGATGGTTCATTGCTCCTGAGACTACAAAATATAGATTTTGGATGTCTTGTGAAAGAAACTGTGAATTCAAATTGGGCAAAACTCCTGGTGAGAACGCCAAAGATGTTGAAAAATTACTTTACACTGATTCACCCAGTGCTAGGTCAAGATTCTATTGGGACCATAATTATGCTTGGGGAGCAGAACGAAAGAGAATATCTGATTGGAAGAGCCTTGAAAAAGGAAAAGCTTATTACATTGAATCTTTCTAATCAGATTGGACTAACTATGGCTAATTTGATTTATCAGTTGAAATTGAGCAATCTGCAATCAAAAATCACCACAACAAAATGAAAACCGTTCAAAAGGTTACAGTTGGAGGAGACATTCAGCAAGAATAATGGTAGATTAAAATTACTAACCCAGATGGGGGAAACTATAGACTAGTATTGACTGATCCAAAGACAAGCAAGAGAACTGTTACAAACCCTATTACCGCTAATGGAAATGCTGATCATGTTAGACACTGGTTGTATCTTAATCCAACTGGTTACTACTTTTGGAGAAAAGGCCTTGGACATCATCTACTCAGGGTCGATAAGGTGTTCGATAAAGCAACAAACGTAGCCACATATACTGTCACACTTCCATATCAGCAAGATGGCCCAGCTGTATCTGCAATCTCAGTCTTGAAAGGAACTTCAAAGTCAAAAATTGAAGTGACTGACCCAGTAAAACTTGGTAAAGTTGGTGCACCACCAGTATCAGGTAGATTCGTTGTGAAATGCAAAAATGCTGCCGGAGCACTCTCTATATCTAACCCAATAGATCTTTGGATGGGCGGCAATGATATCGAAAATGCTATTGGAGGTAAATGTGATGGACTCCGAAACAAAATTAGAGTTACTAAAACCACAATGTATTACAACCATTGGACTATTGGATCATAATTCTACCTTGAGTTCTTCGATCTCAACTATGATCCAGCTCTCTTCGAAATTGAGTCAGATTCCAAATCTCCACTCAAGGGATAGAACATATAAAACAAGGTTGAGTATGTAGTTGAGCCAACAACTAACTTGTTTTATCAGCCAATTCCTTTTGATATGCTGAAGACAGTTGAAACGAAGCCATAGGTTCTCATCACTGTTGATGGACTTCCAGCAGCATGCCATAACCTTACATGTGACTTTGAATATATTGCAACAGCTGGTGAAGTGACTGCATTTACCTATAGTGCATCTGACAGAATCTTGAAAATCACAGGAACCGACTTCCCAGAGAAAGCAACTGAGATGCAGAAGATCGACTTTGCCTTGACTAGCTGCACAATGGATGCCTCAAAGCATACAAAGACTTCGATGGAATGCAAGCTTGACAAAGAACCAACATGTGGTAAGCATACTCCAGTTGTGACATCTATTTACGGTATTATTCCAAGCAAAAAAGACCTTGCTAAAACTACCATTGGATGTACCATTACTAAAGTTGAACCAACTACAGGATACAATTTACTTGGTGGTACCAACATCACTTTTACTGGAACAAACTTTCCACATGAGCTTGTTACAAGTACGATTGTACTTGAATTCAGTAACACTGCAAAGACCAAGTGTATTCCACAATCAACTGAAACAACCAAGCTTGTTTGTTTGACAATGCCTTTCAGGAAGACCACTGCTGCTGATGCACTTATTGATGACAGTCTCAAAGATTAGACGCTCACTCTCGATTTCAAAATCAACGATAGTGCTGTTACCAAAGAAGGAGGAGCCCCAACAATGAAAATGAAGAACTCAATCATTGCATTGAAAACAATGACTCCATCATCATCTTCTCCAGTCTTGAAAAGAAAAATTGAACTTACTCTTGACGCTGCCTTCCCTCACACTCTCAACAAAGACCACTTCACAGTAAACGGCACAAGTACAAATGCCGAAACACCAGATTACGTGAGGTATATGAATGTTATTGAGGTCGATGATGCAGCAAAGAAACTCACTGTCATGTTTGGAGGTGCTCTCTCAGGGAAATTCCAAATGTCAATCAGACACAAGGATTACGGCTTAATCGACTGCTCAGGAAAAATCCTTACTGTTGAATCAACCGTCACTTCATTTACTCCAATTAAAGGATCTATCTATGGTGGTACTATGCTTACAATCACAGGTACCAATTTCGGTGATTTGTTCACTGACAATCCAGTGTCTATCGTTCATTCTGCAGGAGCAGCGACTCTATGTTATGTTAAATCATCAATGAAGACCACCATTAAGTGCCGTCTTGCTACTAAGAATGTGTCTAAGAAAGAAGGAGAACCAGGAACTATGGTTACATTCTTGAAGACATCAGAAGAAGCCAAATGTGAAAAACCAAAATGCAATTGGTAATACACTGACAAAATTTCATCTGTAACAGCCATGACAACAAGCTATGATGCAACTGCTGAAAGATATCAACTCAAAATTTCTGGAACTGGTTTCACTGGAGCTTCAAATGCTGATGTTCAACTTGAAATCTCATCTGGTAAGAAATCGACATCGACTGGACTCCTTGTCTACAATGTCTAGACAACAGTTTCAAGATCTGCCACAGAGGCTGTATTTGCAATTACAGACATTCCAACTGGAAAACAGAGTGGAGCTAATGTATTAGTTTTCTTCCCAGAAGGTGTTCCAAAAGGTATCGCTGATATCCAAAAAGGATTTGATTTTGAGCCAAAGCTGTCAAAGATTTATCCAAACATTGGATCAACTGCTGGTACTACCATCACTGCAACAATTCATGGTGTTGGTGTAGACACACCAGTGGGTCCTACTGGACTCTAATTAGTTGATTCAACCGGAGGACCAATTTGTGATGAGCTCAAGATTACAGCTTACTCAAAAGTTCAGTGCAGGTCAAGAGGCTATGCTATTAAGCATCCAGGAATGAAGTGCTCATAGTTTGATAATGCTGTGATGGATAAATACAAAACCGTTGAAGAATGCTATGCATTCTTGAAATCAAAAGCACCAACAATGAAGTACTTCCATTGGAGGAGCTTGCCAAACAATGTGTGTGCAAGCTGCAAAAGTTCTTATGATGGATCAACTAAAGATCTCACAGATGATACTTCAAAAGGAAACAATGTATACTATGTTACTCCATCAACAAAGTCTGCAATCACAGTTAAATAGGGTGATAAGACTTATAACTGTGCAGCATCTGATGCAACTAAATGTGATTTCACTCAGAGTGATGCAACTACAATGCCAAGTGTTGAATCATTGACCAGCACAGACACGACTATCGTTTTCACTGGTAAAAACTTCCAAGCAGCTATGTTCCCAGGAGGTGCAGGTGTTACAGGAAAAGCTTCATTCATGGGTGTTGATGCCACATCAGTAGCCATTGACTCAGCAACTTAAGTAACTGCAACATTTGCCTCAGGAGTACCAACAACTTCTTTGACTACACAAGTTCCAAAGTTGTGGTTCGTAGAGACAGGAAAAATTGCAACAATTCATGCTATCTCAACTACAGTTTTAACGAAAGCTTACGCATTGACCTCAAGCACCACAGGTCTAGAATGCTCATTTGCTGGTGGATGCAAATACAAAGTTGAAGGTACTGCCGGACTTACCTCTCTTTTGAAGTCTAATTCAGCAAATAACTACATCAAGATGTGTGAAAAGAAATGTGAACTGATCGCTGCTGATTCAACAGCAACAGCTGCATACTGCAAAGTTCCAGGAGTTTCTACCACTTACTCAAATGGCAACTTCGATATTGAGAGACAAGTCGAAAGACTCGATAGTGGAAAGTACTTCGCATCAAATCAAGATGAAGCCTACAAAGCTTTCAACAATGTTCTAACAGACACAGTTGCTTTTTGGAAGGCTCCTGGCTGCTAAGTTGGTATGGAATTCAAACCAGGCTACGTGGGTATGCTCTCTCAAGTCAAAGTCTTCCTTAATGAAATCAACAGAGCCACCACTATCAAGTACTTCGTCAACAAGCTTGAATTCCAAGGTTCAGCTGATGGCAAGACTTACACAAAACTCTGGAGAGCTGATGTAACTTTCCATGCTGGATGGAACTACATCAAATTTGACACACCCGTCAAGTACCGATTCTACAGATTCTCAGTTCCAGACAAGGATACCAAATCCTAAGGCACTTGCACGATCAGTGAAGTTGCCATGACAGGTGTCGAAGTAATTGATGACAATAATCCAACTTATGAATGTCCAGCTGCCCTTGTCATGAAAGGAGAGACAGAAATTGCTTTGAAACCAGTCAAGATGGTAGGTAGCAAGACACCAACTATCAACTCAATGAGCCCAAGATTCGGAACTGTTACTGGAGGTACTGATGTAACATTCACAGGTATAAACTTTGTGACTGACATCTCAAAGTACACTGTTGTAATTGATGGAATCACTTGCCCAGTATCTGCTGCTACTACTACATCAGTGACTTGTAAAACTGGAAAGAGACCAGGGCTACCTGCAAATACACTTGTAATCACAGTTGATGGAGTTGGACTTGTGTCTACCAGAGGCTTGAGATATCTGTACGTCAACTTATGGACAGATGACCATACTTGGGGAGGAGAATTCTAACCAATGGATGGTGAATCTGTTTCCATTCCAAAGGGTTTGAACTTGCTTGTGAATGTTGATAGAACTCCAAAACTTAAAGCAGTTTTAGTTGAGGGCTCCTTGCTATTTATGCCACATCCATCTGATGCAAACCATCAGAGAACATTCGATGCAATGTATGTGTTTGTGAAAGGAGGCTACATGGAAGTTGGAACACCCAAGTTCCCATATACTTCAAAGATTACTATGACAATGCACGGAACTGCTGAAGATCCATATATTCCCATCTATGGTAACAAGGTTATAGCCTTGAGAGAAGGTATTCTTGAAATGCATGGTACTCCAAAGACTCCTACATGGACAGTGATGGACAAGACATCACAGATTGGAGATACGAAAATCACTCTGCACACTGAAGTTGATTGGGTTGTAGGTGACTAGATCGCAATTGCTTCAACAAGTTATAAAGGATCAGATGCTGACTAAAGATTTATCACAGCTATTGACAGAACTGATAAGACTAAGCCAATTTTGACACTTGATAAACCTCTTGAATTCAAACATTTCGCCAAGAAGGAAACGTTTGGAGCAACTGACTTCATTGAGATGAGAGCTGAAGTTGCTGTTCTCACCAGAGACGTTGTTTACAGAGGAGATCCAGAGACATCAGTAACAAACACTTATGGTGCCACTATGTTCATGCACTCAAATGGAGATGATTCTCTTGAAGCAAGACTGAAGCATATTGAGTGCACTAACATGGGTTAAGCATTCAAATTGGGAAGATATGCCATTCATTTCCACATGATTGGTGCTGTTCACAAATCTTACGCTGATAGTGTTGTCGTCCACACAAGTTGGAATAGAGCATTCACCATTCATGGAACTTATTATTTGAGACTTGAAAATAATGTTGGATACAATGTTAAAGGTCATACAATTTTCATTGAAGATGCAGTTGAAACTCAAAACGTGATGAAGAACAACCTGATTTTCAACACTCAAAGATCATGGAGCTTACTGAACACTGATCAAGCACCAGCATGCTTCTGGATCACACATCCAAATAACAACTTAATTGGAAACCATTGTGGTGGATCTGATCGTTATGCTTATTGGTATGATCTCCAAAAGCATGCTATGGGCCCATCAGCTAACTCAGCTGTCTGTTCAGAATTCTCAAAAGTTGGTATTTTCAGCAACAATCATGCTCATTCATGTGGAAGGTATGGCTTAAGACTTTTCCACAACATGATTCCAAGAGAATATCCATGCGAGCCAGTTGTTCAGGACTACTCTGAGGAGTACAAAAATGATCCATTCCATAAAAATCGTGCAGTTACAGCTATTTTTGATGGCTTAGTCAGTTGGAAAAATGGAAGAAATGGAGCTATCTGTCAACGAATCGGTGATGTCAGATTCAAAAATTTCAAGGTTGCAGACAACAATGAATGTGGTATTGAAATCGGTGAGTCATCAGTCTTTGGAAACACAGATCAAGCACAAATTGATGGTGCACTTGTTATTGGAAAGACTTCTAATACTGAATACAAACTTGAAAACACAAGCACTCATGGTATTATTACTGGACGATCTGATTATTACTAAATCAAAAACACGAAGTTCTACAACTTCAACTGGGGTAAATCTGCTGCTATTGGATCATGCTCACATTGTAGTCACGATTCTGAATCTGATTCTGGAGCAAGAACTGTCACATTCAGTGGTATGTACTTTGATGATGCAACTGTTCCAAGAAGATTATGGTATCAAACTCCATACAGAGCCATTTATTATGATTTAGATGGAACATTTACCAAGAAGGGTCCAAAATCTTGGGTTACTCCTTACATGCCACATCATGAGCAACCAGGTTGCGTACATGATGAGAAAGAATTGTTTGGTACTAGTACTCGTTGTGATAATACTGTTACAATTAGAAGACTTTCATTCTATGGAGCAAATCCAAGACAGATGTTTGATATGATGGGATTCAAAATTTTGAAGTATGATGATAGCCTTCCAGAGTTGGCAGATGAAGAGAAGAAGAAAGCATACATTGCTGACAAATCTAAATACACAACTATTAACTTTAAGATTTTTGAGAGACCAATGAGTGCTTGGACTGCTCCATATGTAGTTGGTCACAAGTATAAAATCCATTGGGGTAAGGTCGGTCTTGATTTTGAGAACATGAAAGTGCAAATTTCTGATCAATATAAACCAGAAGACAAATCCATTTACTTAGTGCACAACTTCACTGATGTTAGAGCTAAATATGACATTAAGCTTGATGGAGGTGAACTGATGAAAGAAGACTCTATTGCAGAAAAAGAAGCTGACTAGAAACCAGGTCAATTCAAATTGTTCCCAAACACCGAAGGAACTCCAGGTCAGCTTGATTTCATTGTGAATGGTAGAATGACTAATAGAGTTAAGGAGAGCAGAGTCTTATCATTCAAAGCCTATAGATGTATTGGACCATGTATCAAAGATGAAGTCAAAGGACCAGTTGAAGCAGGAGTTAGGCTCTGGAGCAAGGCAGCAAGTTGGGCACCAGGGTCAATCCCAAAGGCTGGAGAAGATGTAACGATTGAGGGTGAATGGAACATGGAACTTGATATTGCTGGAGAAACACCAATATTTAAAAATATTGTAGTAAAAGGTTCCCTCAGATTTAGCAACAATAAGGCCATTACTTTGAACACTCATACATTATTCATCAATGGAGGTAAATTTGGTATTGGTACTAAAGAAAAACCTTACTTGTAGAATGGTGGTGTGACTCTTCACGGTGGAAAGAACGACCCAGCTATTGCTTTATAAGATAGAAGTCTTGAAGCTGGAAGCAAAATCATTGCCAATATTGGAGAGCTAAAACTGTTTGGAAAAAAGAGAGCAAACAAGATGACTAGACTTTTAAAATCTACAGCCAAAGGAGACACTACGATCACCGTTGCAAAAGGCCTTGACTTAGTAAAGGGTGATTCACTTGGTCTTGTTGCTACTTCATTTGTTTACACTGCTAATGACTACAGTACTGTAGAGGCATATGACACAAAGACTGGTGTTGTGACACTCTAAGCTGGTTTGAAGTACTATCATTACGGTGCTGCCAAGTCAAATGCTGACACACACTCTGGCGCTGATATGAGAGGCGAAGTTTTGATCATGTCAAGAAACTTGAAAATTAAGGGTGTTAAAGAAAGCTCAGGACATGGGTGCCAAATTCTTACCGCTGATATCATGACAGAAGAAGGAACTATGGTTGAAGGTCAAACTATGATTGACAGCATTGAAATGGAAAACTGTGGTAATAAAGATACTGAAAGCGCAGCTAAAAGATTCTAATCCGCAATCAAATATGAACATCATTTCACCAATAGTGCAATATGGAATTCCCCAGGATGGTCTATGAATCTTCTTAGATCAGCAAACATCAATGTAGATGGCAATATCTTCTTTGGTGCTTGGCAAATTGGTGTTAGAGTTGATTTTGTGACTAATCTTAAATTCAACAACAACTTTGTTGGAGCTGTCAAGAGTAGAGCCTAATAACTTGAATCAGATGGTATGCTACCAGATAAAACTTCATGCATGACAGTCGGTACTTATACCAATACACCATCTACCTTGACAGGACTTGAAATGACTGGCAACATTGCAGGAGGTTGTATCTCATATGGATTCAATGCACCAGGTCATAAATGCGGAGCATCCAAAATATAGACCACATTCAAAAATAATGTCGCCCATTCAGTTGGTGGAGGTGGCAACGGTATTGGATTTGCAATCTATCCAAATCCAACAGTTGAATCATCAGTATCAACATGCTATGAAGCTTCAAATCTGATAGCTTACAAGAATGTTGAGATGGGTATATTCTCTAGTTACACTTCAAAGAAAGTTATTTATAACAACATTGTTGCTATTGATAATGTCCATGGAATCGCTGCTTAAACTGTTGTTGATTCAGTAGATGAGAATGTTGAATTCGGATCTGAAATCAATAATTCAAAGATTTATGGTGATTTTGCAGATAGCTTGGATTGTCCACCTGACAAGAGTATCTGTACTGGATATAGTAAATGTGGTATCTTTACATCATAAAACAATATGGGCGGTCCGGAAAAACTTCATGCTACAATGATGAAACACTTGCCAACTTGGAAAAGTGCATCTGGTTCCGGTGCTTGGAAAGCTAGAGCTCTTTTCAAAAACAATCTATTCAAAGGTTTCTTGAAAGATACGTAAGGAAATTAGAAATAAGGAGTTATAAAGGATAACTATAAAGCTTCAGATCACATTCAAATGCAAGAGTTCATTGATAACACTCTAGAAGATGTTGATGGCAAATATTTTGCATACATGACTGATCCTAACCCAGGATGGGCTAACTTGGCTGATTGTGGTAACTTCGTATGCACAGGTCCTAAGAATACATTATACAAGTTCACCAACAACAAGTATGTTGGTATTTCACCAATGCCAGAGAAAACACCAAACTTTATTGTTGTTCCAGACACTCCAGGCTACACTGACAAATTTGAGAACTGTGTCAAAAAGAAAGATTGGAATTCATACATGTGTGTTAACAATCCAAATATTGGAATCTTACTTTGGGAAAGTCTTGACGAAGATAGATGGGACAGAAATGTAGCACCAATAATTGTTTCACTTGTGAAAGACCCTAAACAATAGAACAAGATCAATGCCTTCTAAGATTACGTTTGGGATGGCTTCTATGCTGGTTAGAAGAGACTTCAGAGATTTGTTTCACTTGTTAGTGGCAAAGAGGGAAACTCCTATGATATCAAGTTTGGTGGAACTATTCCTAAGAAGTTGAGATTTACTCTCAAGGGTAGTGAGCCAGAAACAGGATCAATGATTATCAGAATTCTTTACTCCAATGCAGGATCAAGAGCTATCATTAAGGATGGAACAGAAATTGCCTACAATCCTTGGGATGACAAGAAGAGAGCATTCGGTATAGTTACAAGAACCAATTGTGGTAACAACAGATACATGGGTGAGAAAAATATCCTTGAGTTCTATCTGACAGAAGGCTGTGAGCTTAATGTCAGTCCACGTGATGCCATTCAGACACTTGTAAGAATGGAATGGTCTGTTGATCAATTCTTCTCCGAAGGTGGTACTTCAACATTCGCTGAGAGACTTGCTGGTTCACTTGGAATCCACATGTCCACAGTCAAGGTTGTAAGTGTTTATGAAGGCTCTCTGGTCGTTAACTATGAGTTGGCTGCCACAAAAGAAGAACCACTTAAGCTTGAAGAAATTCAAAATCTTCAAACATAGAAGTTCGCAACAGGTAAAGTCGATGTTGGAGCTCCTATCCTCGATGTCGCCATTACCAAACCTCCATCTCTTCAACCAAAGGGAGTGAGTGCTGCAGATGAAGAACCAGAGAAGGTTGTTTCAGGTGGTCAAGTTGTTGCAGCTGGTTTCCCTCCAGTGGTTCTTGTTGCAACTGCAGGCAATACATACACCAAGTTCCTTTGGGAAATTGTTGATGTTGCTGCAATCGCTACTCCATCTCAAATCTTGGAAGCATTCATGAAGGAGACCATGTAATTCATACTTGGTAAAAACTTCTCAAAGGGCTATGTCACTATGGACACAACTGCTTCTGATGGAGAATCATCCGTTATTGATTTATGAAGATCCACTCTTATGTAATTCATTAACATTAAATGTGTGATTTTATAATGATGTCCAGAGACATTTTATAATTATAATTTCAATACATTAATACTTAGTTTTCAATCTAATAAAATATTATAGTCTTATCTAA
>Ga0206687_1395433_pt1 | contig 11689 bp, 1 predicted proteins | sample M130m12015metaT_FD_156016 | JGI IMG/M metagenome (GOLD analysis project Ga0206687, IMG submission 156016) | Metatranscriptome of ammonia-oxidizing marine archaeal communities from Monterey Bay, California, United States - M1 30m 12015... | ecosystem: Environmental > Aquatic > Marine > Intertidal...
CAGGAACAACAGATGTTGTAACTGGACTATCTGTTGCAGGTAATCCGTACACAGTTACAATTACAGATTCACTAGGCTGTTCAGTATCTGGTTTAGTGACAATCTCTCAACCGAATCAAGTGGTAGCATCTATACCAACAACAGTAAGTGTAGCATGTTTTGGTGGAACAACAGGTTCTGCAACAGCACAAGGTACAGATGGTACAGCTCCTTACTCGTTTACTTGGTCAGATGCACAGACAACAGCGATTGCAACTGGACTTTCTGCAACGGGAGGTACTGGTTCGAATGGTATCTACTTGGTAACTGTAAGCGATGTAAATGCTTGTACAGCTACAGCTACTACTACGATTACTCAACCAGCTAATCCTTTAACAACATCAGCTGTTGTTACTCAGCAAACAACTTGTAATGGTGCTTGTAATGGTGAAGCTACAGCAAACGCTGGAGGTGGTACAGCGCCATACACATTTGTATGGTCAGCAGGACAAACAGGAGCAATTGCTACTGGACTTTGTGACGGAGTACACAATGTAACAATTACAGATAATAACTTATGTACAAGTATAGCATCTGTAACTATTGTAGATCCTTCTGCAATCACAGTTACAATCACAAGTACAGATGCACTTTGTCAGGGTGATTCTACAGCAACAGCAACTGCCAATGTTAGTGGTGGTACTGCGCCAGGTGGAATTGCTAGTTATACATTTGCATGGAGTGATAATAATAGTCAAACGACTCAAACAGCAACAGGTCTAAGTGTATTAGGCAATCCTTATACTGTTACTGTTACAGACTTGAATACTTGTATTGCAACAGCTGTTGTAACGGTTAATGAGCCAGCTCAAGCTGTTGTTGTAAATACTTCACTAATAAATAACGTGACATGCTTCGCTCAAAATGATGGTAGTGCTTTAGCATTAGCTTCAGGTGGAACAGGTACTTTGAATTACGCTTGGTTTGGAGGAGCATCTTCAAGCAATGATACCTTATCAGGTGTTACAGGTGGACGTTACTTTATAAGTGTTAGCGATGCAAATGGTTGTTCAGATATCGATTCTATTGATATCTCAGAACCGGCACAAATAGTTGTCGCAATTACAAAAACAGATGTTTCTTGTAAAGGAGATTCTTCTGGACAAATCATTGCAGATGTAGGAGCAACAGGAGTTGCGCCATATACTTTTGCTTGGTCTTCTACAGCTAGTATCTTAAATTCAGGTTCATCTTCTACAGCAGCAGGTCTTAAAGCTGGAACATACACAGTAACAGTAACAGACTTTAATGGTTGTTCTGTAACTGAAACTGTTCAGATTGACGAACCGTTGCTTGGTCTTACTGTAGCTGCTAATGTAATTTCTAATTACAACGGCGCTCAGATTAAATGTTTCGGAGACTCTTCTGGTATTGCAGTAGCAAGCGCAGCTGGTGGTCAAGGAACAATTACATACACTTGGAATTACAACGGTGTTGTTAATGATACAATTACTAATCTTGTAGATGGAACATTTAGTGTTACAGCATCTGATGCAGCAAACTGTGAAGCAGTTGCACTTGTAACACTAGTGGAACCAGCTCAAGTTGCAGTGTCTATCTTATCAAATACATCGGTAACTTGTTTAGGAGCAAATACTGGAGCATTAGCAGTAACAACTACTGGTGGTACTGGTGGAGCTTACAGCTATACTTGGGGACATAGTGGTGCATCTTCTGCAGCATTAAATGGTTTACCTGCAGGTGGCTATATTGTAACAGCAACAGATATTAACCTTTGTGTTGGTATTGCTACAGCAACAATTAGTCAACCAGCTACAGCAGTTCAAGCTTCAGCTTTCGTTTCATCAAACTATAACGGACAAGATATTAGCTGTCTTAATAAGAGTGATGGAGAAGCAACGGTTACAGTAATTGGTGGTAATAGTTCAAGTTACCAATACTTATGGAGTAATAATGATACAACTAGTGTTGCAACTGGCTTAGCTGCAGGTAGTCATACCGTGACAGTTACAGATGCAAATGGTTGTAGCGCAACTTCAACAGTTTCTTTAGTTAACCCGACAGCCGTTGGTGCAACGATAGTTAATGTTGTTGATGTAAATTGCTTCGGAGATTCAACGGGTAGTGCTACCGTTAGCGGTGCTGGAGGTGTTGGACCTTATTCTTTCGTATGGGAGAATGGCGACACAACTGCAACAGCTGATAGTTTAAGTGCAAACTCATACTTAGTAACAGTAACAGATCAAAATGCATGTGAAGGCGTTACTTCTGTAGTAATCCGTCAAACGGCAGCATCTTTAGATGCAGTTGCACAGGTTACTTCATTGTTCCCAGGTGGTACTCAAATTAGTTGTGCAGGTTTAGCAGATGGAACGGCTACTGTTACAGTTAATGGAGGTAATGATCCATATACATTTAACTGGAATACAAGTGCAACTACGGCTACCGTAACTGGTCTATCTCAAGGTCAATACTGTGTTACCGTAACAGATTCTATTAATTGTACAGATGTAGCTTGCGTTACTTTAACAGCACCTTCACCAATCGTACTTTCTATTGACAATGTAGATAGTATTTCGTGTAGAGGTGGTGCAGATGGAACAGCTACTGTTTCTGCAGTAGGTGGTACAGGTAATTATGTATTTGTATGGAGTAATACTCAAACAGGTACAGTAGCTACGGGCCTTACAGCTCAATTATATACAGTATCGTGTACAGATGACAATGGTTGTTTAACAGTACTAACTGTAAATATTCCAGAACCGTCTTCTACAGTGATTGCTAAGGCTGAAGTGATTTCAAATTACAATGGAGCACAAGTTTCTTGTAATGGAGCACTAGATGCCGTACTTAAAGCATCCGCAACGGGTGGAACAGTAAGTACTGATTATACATACAACTGGCCTGCCGCTACAGATACTTTATCTGGCGTTGGTGTAGGACAATATATCGTGACGATAACAGACGATAAAGGCTGTACAGATACAGCAGCTATCCAAGTTATTGAACCGGCAGCTATCTTAGTAGGTATTATTGCTACTGATTCTGTAAACTGTAAAGGTGCTTGCGATGGTACTGCAACAGCTGCAGCGCTAGGTGGTACTGGAAGCTTAAGTTATACATGGGGAACTGCTCCAACACAAACCACTGCTCAGGCAATTGGATTATGTGCAGGTAACCATAATGTAACGGTTACAGATGATAATAACTGTCAAGTTAATACCACAGCAACAATCTTTGAACCATTAGATGGATTAACAGCAGTTCTTGCCGTTACTTCAAATTACAATGGAAATCAGATTTCATGTAACAGGGCAAGTGATGCAACTGCAGAAGTGCTAGTTACAGGTGGTACAGGAACTTATAGTTTTGCATGGAGTACAAGCGCAACAACTTCAACTGTTAACAATCTAGACACTGGTCTTGTTTGTGTAACGGTAACAGACGCAAAAGGATGTAGCGTAGTAGCTTGTAATACGATTGTAGAACCAGCTGCTTTAGCGGCAACTATAACTTCTAAAACAGATGCTTCTTGTAATACATTTGCAGACGGTAGCGCAAGAGTAGATGTTACAGGTGGAACGGGATCTTATACTTACCTATGGGATAACGCACAAACAACTCAAACAGCTACTGGTTTAGATGCACAAACACACTGTGTTACAATTACAGATATTAATAATTGTGTACTTACACAATGTGTTATTATTGATGAGCCAAACCCAATCGTTGCAACAACAACTATCTTATCAAACTATAATGGTTTTGATGTAAGTTGTAATGGTGCTTCAGATGGTGAGGTTAGTGTTGCTGTCGTTGGTGGTACAGCTGGCTATACTTATGTATGGTCTTCAACACCAGCAGTAGTAAACGATACAATTACAACTGCTTCTGCAGGGCCACTTACAGTTACTATTACAGATACCAAAGGGTGTCAGGCTTCAGTTTCTGTTACGCTTTCAGAACCAACTGTATTAACAGCTTCTATTGACCCTGCATCTGTTGTAGATGTAATTTGTAAAGGAGCATGTACTGGTCAATCAACTGTTGTCGCAGCAGGAGGTTTCGGTCCATATACTTACCAATGGGCAAATAGTGAAACAGCTATCACAGCAACTGGCTTGTGTGCAGGAACAACAATTGTAACTGTAACTGATGCTAATGGTTGTATAGCAGTAACAAATACATCAATTAATGAACCAGCAACGGGGGTTACAGCTGCAACAGCAGTAGCGTCTAACTTTAATGGTTCTGATGTTTCTTGTAATGGAGCATGTGATGGTGAATTACAGGCACAAGGTATTGGTGGAACAGTAATAACTGGCTACACTTACTTATGGGATGCTGCAGCAGCTAGCCAAACAACGGCTATCGCAACAGGTCTTTGTGCAGGTGTTTATGATGTAACTGTAACGGATAATTCAGGTTGTTCAACAGTAGCTTCAGGTACAATCACAAATCCATCAGCTGTATCAGTAACAATTGTATCTACTGTTGATGCTACCTGTAGAGGTGGTAACAATGGAGAAGCAACAATTACTGCTGCCGGAGGAACAATTACAACAGGTTATACTTATCTATGGGATGCTAACGCTACTAGTCAGACAACTGCAACAGCAACTGGTCTTGCAGCTGGTAACTACGTAGTATCTGTTTTAGATAACAATAACTGTTTAGGAACGACAACTGTAACAGTAGGTCAACCTGCAAATAGTTTATTTGTAAATCCAATCGTAACATCTGATTACAACGGAGCTCAAATTAGCTGTAATGGTTTATCTGATGGTGCTATTAAAGTACAAATTGCAGGTGGTTCTCCAAACTATACAATTACTTGGGGACATACAGTGTCTACAGTTGATTCTCTTACCAGCCTAGCAGCAGGACGTTACTTTGTAACAGTAGAAGATCAAGGTGGATGTATTATTAACGATTCTGTAGATCTAGTAGAACCACAGGTTCTTGCTGGTTCAATCGTTAATCAAACAAATGTATCTTGTAAAGGTGATTCAACAGCATTTGTTGAAACAATCGGAGCAGGTGGTACTCCAGGTTATACTTATGATATTGGTAATAGTGCAATTCCTGCAAACAACGGCTTGTTTACAAGCTTGCCTGTAGGTAACTACACTATAACAGTTACTGATTTGAACTTCTGTTCAACAACAGTTCCTGTAACAATCACAGAGCCAGCTTCTGCAGTATCTGCAATAGCTACTGTAACATCTAACTTTAATGGTCAAGATGTTTCTTGTAACGGTGCATGTGATGGTGCTGCAACAGTAACACCGAATGGTGGTACAGCGCCTTACCGATTCAATTGGAATAATAGTCAAGTAACAGGTACAGCAACTGGCTTATGTGCTGGAACGTACTCTGTTATTGTAATCGATTCTTTAGGTTGTCAGACTTCTACAACTGTAACCATTAATGAGCCGGCTCAACTGCAAGCTTCATTAACAGGTAAATCAGATGTATTGTGTGCAGGTGATTCTACAGGTACAGCACAGTTTAGTGCTACAGGTGGTACAGCTCCTTACACATATACAGTAGGAACTAAGTCAACAACAACTTTAAATACAACAACTACAGTATCTGATTTATTCGCTGGAACATATTCAGCTGTAATTACAGATGCAAATGGATGTTCAGTAACGGTTCCTGTTATTATTACAGAACCAAATGTATTAGCTGTTACAGCTTCTGTTACTTCAAACTATAATGGCGCACAAATTAGTTGCCCAGGTAGTTGTGATGGAGCGGCTACAGCAGTAGGAACAGGTGGTCAAAATATACCAACCAATCCAAACGACTACTTATTTACATGGTCTAATGGTCAGACAAGCTTCACAGCTACTGGTCTTTGTGCAGGTGCTTACACTGTAACTATTGTAGATAACAACGGATGTTCTGCAACAAACAATGTTGTTGTTGTTGAACCAGCTGCACTAGCAATCAATGTTAATGCTTTAACGCATATTGGTTGTAATGGTCAAGCAACTGGATCTGTTAATGTAGGTGGACAAGGTGGTACAGGAACGTATACATACAGCTTAGGAAGTACAACAAACGCAACAGGTGTGTTTAATAACCTCCAAGCAGGTACGTATACAGTTTCAATGACAGATCAGAATAACTGTTCTACAACACTTCCAATTACTATACTTCAAAATGCAGCAATTCAAACGAATACAGTTGTAACTTCTACAACACCTGGTGGAACACCAGTAAGTTGTACGGCAAGTAACGACGGTGAAGCAAGAGTTGATGTAACAGGTGGAGCTAGCTTCCCTTACACTTACTTATGGTCTGCCAATAGCCAAACTACGGCTATAGCTACAGGTTTATCTGTAGGATGGCACTATGTTACTGTTACAGACAACGTAGGTTGTTCTACAACAGATAGCGTAGAGATTACAGGTCCTGCATTATTGAATTTAACAGCGACAGGAATTCAAAACGTAAAATGTTTTGGTGCTGCAACAGGAGAGTTTACAGTAGTAGCTTCTGGTGGTACACCTTCATACACTTACGCATTGAGTCCTTCAATCGTACAGACAAACACAGTACGTTATACAAACCTAACTGCAAGTACAACACCATATAGTATTGTTGTTACAGATGCAAACGGTTGTACAGATACTGTTGATGTAACAATTAGCGAACCTGCTCAACTACAGGGACTAGTTACCACACTTACTCCAGTAAGTTGTAATGGTGGATGTGACGGTCTTGTTACGGTTACAGGTACTGGCGGAACTCCAAATTATGTGTATAACTTTAATGGAGGTGGCTTATTTGATACAACAAGTACATTTACTGGTCTTTGTGCTGGTACTTACTCTGTTGAAGTTCAAGATAGCAACGGATGTCAGTTTACTATTCCAAACATTGTTGTAAACGAGCCAGCAGTATTACAGGTGAATCTTACAGCATCAACAGACCCAACTTGTACAGGTTCAGCAGATGGTACAATCCAAGTTGTTGCATCAGGTGGAACAGGACCAAGTTATGAGTATTCATTGGATACACTTAATAATCCTTTCCAAGCAACAGGTAACTTTGCTGGATTAGTAGCAGGTACATACACTGTATTTGTTAGAGATGCTCAAGGTTGTATCATGACAACTCAAGTTGTTCTAGATAACCCAACAGCAGTTAATACAACATTAGTAGTTACTTCAAGTGCTAATAACAACGGATTTGGAACAAGCTGTAATGGTGCAGCAGATGCAAGCATCTGGGTAGTACCAAACGGCGGAACAGGAACAGGATATACATACACTTGGTCTCCAGTTCAACCAGCTTCAGATTCTATTACAGGTTTAACTGCAGGAACATACTTTGTTACTGTTGAAGATGGAAACGGTTGTTCTGCAACAGATTCTATTCTTGTAACAGAACCAACAGCGCTTCAAGCAACAGTGACTAGCATTGTAGATGAGTCTTGTCCAGCAAACGACGATGGATCAATTACAGTAAATGCTGTATTAGGTTCAGGTGTTGCACCTTATTCTTATGACTTCGGTGCCTTACCAAATGTGAATAACAACAGTGCATTTAACTTATCAGGTTCATTAGCAGGTACTACATATACAGTTACAGTTACAGACGGAAACGGATGTTCTGTTACAGTTAGTGCAGATGTGAAAGAAGCAGATACGCTTAGAATTACAAGTACAAGTGTTATTTCAAACTACAATGGCTTTGACGTAAGTTGTAATGGTGCATCTGATGCACAAGTAACGGCTCCTGCTGTAGGCGGAACAGGTACAATTACATACTTATGGTCTAGTAATACAGGTCTACAGTCAACTCCAGATGCTACAGGCCTTGGTGCTGGTACATACGGTGTAACTGTAACAGATGCAAATGGTTGTTCAGACACAGCTTCTGTAATCGTAATAGAACCTACACAGCTTACTTTAACTGCAACAGGTGTTGATGCAGGATGTAACGGTGCAAGTGATGGATCAATTACAGGTATCGCTGCAGGTGGAACAGCTAATTACACATACGCTTTAGATAGCGCTGTAAACTTCCAAGCAAGCGGAGTATTTAACAATCTCTCTGCTGGTACATACACAGTATATGCGCAAGACCTTAATGGTTGTGGTCCGGTAATGGTTCAGGTAACTATTGATGAGGATGCACCTATTAACGTTACAACAGCCGTAGTTGCTACAAATGTTTGTAATGGTGACGCAAGTGCTGCAGTTGCAGTAAACGCTACAGGCGGTAATGTAAACGATAACTTCACATTTATTTGGAGTAATGGTGGAACGACTGCTACAATTACTGGCCTTACAGCTGGTACTTACACAGTAACGGCTACAGGATCTGTATCTGGATGTACAGAGGTAGGAACAATTACAGTTGTAGACCCTGCACCAATCGATGCAACGGTTACTACTCAACGTGTAAGTTGTTTCGGTCTTGCAACTGGATCAATTACAGCAGTTGGTACAGGTGGAACGGCGCCTTACTCTTATGAGTTAAGCCTAAACAGTACGGTAATCAGAACAAATACAACAGGTAGCTTTATCAACCTAATGGCGGGTACTTACCAGTTACGTGTTTCTGATCAACCAGATTGTGATACTGTACTTACAATTGTAATAGCAGAACCGAATCCAATCGTAATCGATTTAGATTCTACTAATATTACATGTAATGCACTTACAGACGGTAGCGTTTGGGTGAACTCAATTACAGGTGGTACGCCACTAGCAACAGGAGGTTATAACTTAGTTTGGAGCAACAACGCAACAAACGATAGTTTAACAAACCTTGCAGCTGGTGCTTACACAGTAACAGTACAGGATAGCAGCGGATGTTTAGAAACAGCAACAATTGTTGTTAACGAACCTTCAGTTATTCAGGTATATGCTTCTGCTGTAGATGCAACTTGTGCGCAAAGCAACGGTTCAATTACAATTGATAGTATTACAGGTGGTCCTTCTGCAGATCTTGATGGTATCCTTGGTGCTTACGAGTACAAATTGGATACAGCAAGTTATTCTACTGCTGCATTACCGTTCACGTTTACAAATCTTATTGGTGCAAACTATACGATTTCAGTAAGAGATACAAACTACAGAAACTGTCCACAGGTTATTACAATAGAAGTTGGCCTTAACTCAGACCTAGCTACTACAGTAGACTCGACAAACCAGTCTTGTTTCAACGTAGCAGATGGTACAGCTACAGTAACTGCTTCTAGTACTGCAGGTAATTATACTTACCTATGGAGTACAGGAGATACAACAGCTACTGTTACTGGTTTAGCAGCAAATGTATTACCTGGTTCTACACCACTTACACCTTACTCGGTTACAGTAACAGACGCAGATGGTTGTTCTTCTGTAGATACTGTAAATATTCTTAGCCCATCAGAAATGACGGTTACGATTACACCGATCCAAGATGTACAGTGTTTCAATGGAAACGATGGTGCAGCTTCTGCTAGCTTCTCAGGTAGAGACACAGTAACCTTCTTATGGAGCAACGGCGTAACAGATAGTATCGTTACAAACTTATCTATAAGAGACTCAATCTACTTTGTAACAATTACAGACTCTGCAGGATGTACAGCTGTAGATACAGCTACACTTGTAGAACCAACACAACCACTTACAGTGTTTATGTCAGGTACGACTGTAAACTGTCACGATAGCCTAGATGGTATTATCAATATCGATACGGCTTATGGTGGTACTGCTCCTTACCTTTACTCTTTCGAAGAGGATGGACCATTCGGTTCAGCTGCTGTTCTAGAACAAGGGTTAGGCGCTGGTATTTACACAGTTTATGTACAAGACGATAACGGTTGTATTGATACCGTAGAAAATGTAATCATTCAAGATACCATTGACTACGTAGTTACAGCATTCGAAGATCAAACAATTAAGCTTGGTGAAAGCGTAGAGCTATTTGGAGCTGTAAATAGTACAGCAATCGATAGTTCATTGATTTCTTGGTCTTACTTGAATATGAATACGGGTGAAATTACACAGTTAGTACAAGACAGTACTGCACTGAATAGCTTCATTCCTGATGCACAATACTTAATGGAAGATGCTCAATTTATCTTAAGCTTAAACAACGGATGTGGTGATACATCAGTAGTTACAGTTGAGGTAGACACGCGTCAAACGGTATTTGTACCAAACGCATTCTCACCAAACGGAGATGGAACCAACGATGTATTTACAGTGTACGGTTCTGTGGATGTTAAACAAGTGAAGAAGTTTATGGTATTCAACCGTTGGGGTGAGCTAGTTCACGAAGGCACAGACTTCAGTCCAAACTCTAATGCAAACGGATGGGATGGTACTTACCGCGGTAAGCCTCAGAATCCTGGTGTATTTGTTTACTATGTTGAAGTTGAATTAGTGAACGGAGAAATTACTTCCAGAAAAGGTGATGTAACTCTTGTAAAATAATTTATATAGAATCAGGGGGATAAATTCCCCCTGGTTTTTATAAAAAATACAATTTCAAATTATTTTTAGAGTTATAAATTAGGGCAGGTATTTTACCTTTGCCATAAATCAGATTCAAGTGACAATTCATTAGCTTCACAAAGAGCTAACAAAAATTTTGATTATGAAACTAAGGAACATATTTAAGTTATCTGTGCTTGCACTTTTTACAAGCTTTAGTGCAGAAGCGCAAGATGTTCATTTTTCGCAGTTTGCTGTATCTAATCTTACAATGAATCCTGCCACAACAGGTGTGATGACTTGTAATATGAGAGCGAGTGCGATTTACCGCAACCAATGGGGAAGTGTAATGGGTAGCAATGCCTTTAATACTTTTGGCTTTGGTATCGAAGGTAAATTTAATTCGGGCCGACATGATTACTGGGGTGCAGGTATGTCCTTCTGGGCAGATAAAGCTGGTGCTTCCAACTTCTCCTCGGTACAAGCATCTTTCTCTTCTTCTTATTTGAAGAAGATTGGCGGACGCAGAAGTAATGAACATTATTTGGTTGCAGGTGGACAAATTGGTTTTAACCAAAGAAGCCTAAGTCTTGATAAGTTACGTTGGGGAGAAAACTGGAATGGAACCGGATTTGACGGCTCACTTTCATCAAATGAAACCCTCTTTAATACGTCTACAACTGTAGCAGATGTAAATGTTGGTTTACTTTGGTTCAGCGCGTTAGATCGTAAAAATAAGAACAACGTTTATGGTGGATTTTCATTACACCACATAACAGGAGGAAATCTATCTTTTACGAAACAACAGACAGAACCTTTATACACAAAACTTACGCTTCACGGTGGTGGTGAAGTACGCTTAGATCGTCGTTTAGCATTAGTGCCAGGTGCAGCTTTGTATTTCCAAGGTGCATCTACTATGATTAATGCAGGTACGAGCATTAAGTTTGATTTCAGTAAGCGTTCAAGCAGTTCTCAGGCCTTTACAGTAGGTGCGTTTTTGCGTACGACAAATAAGCTAGAGAGTGGCATGAGCCCCGAATCAATCATCATGCTGGTAAGAACACGTTATAGCAGCCACCATTTTGGATTTAGCTATGATATCAACATCTCTCCACTTGTGGTTGCCACAGGCGGAAACGGTGCATTTGAGCTTTCTTACGTTTACACTATGTGTGGACAGCGTGGTCGCCGTCTAGGTTGTCCAACGTTCTAAGAAGCCTATCATTAGAAGAATATTTAAG
>Ga0206687_1027885_pt1 | contig 11562 bp, 13 predicted proteins | sample M130m12015metaT_FD_156016 | JGI IMG/M metagenome (GOLD analysis project Ga0206687, IMG submission 156016) | Metatranscriptome of ammonia-oxidizing marine archaeal communities from Monterey Bay, California, United States - M1 30m 12015... | ecosystem: Environmental > Aquatic > Marine > Intertidal...
AGGAAGAGGTGGACACTCAGTCTTCGCCGCCGGAGACAAGATCTATATCTACGGTGGTTGGAACAACGAAATGATGTTCAACAACATCTGGTTCTACGATCTCACAACCAACGAGTGGACTGACCCAGATATCTACAACGGAACTCCAAGATGGAATCATTCATCGGTTCTCGTGCCAGCAATCCCAACTTGGAAATTCTTCATTTTCGGCGGAGAACAAGCTGAATATATTGAAGGTGCTGATAGAAAGTTCGGAGCTTATGCCAACTCAAGTTGTTACCTCGATTTGGGAACTGTCCAATGGACTACATATGCATCAGACCCAAGCGTTTTCTCAAACATGCCAAACCCAAGAGAATATGCAGGAATGACTTATGACCCAAGAGAATCAAGACTCATTGTCTTTGGAGGATGGAACAACGGATGGTTAGATGATTTGTATTCATTGAACGTTGCAAAAATTGTCGGTCCATCATATGCTATCACATCATCAGAGCCAGGATTGGGACAATTATCCGGAAAGAGCAAGATCACCATCAGAGGAGAAGGATTTAAATCATCAACCATTAAAGTTTTCTTCACCAATGGAAATAAGCCAATCGATACATTCTCAGCTAAAACATCAAAAGAGGTTTCTGCTGAATTTGTATCAGACACTGAAATTTACTGCCATACTCCAAGCTTTGATGATTTTGGACCAAATGAATGCGTAGTGTAAATTTCAATTGCAGGAGGTGATTTGACTACAACTTGGATTCCATTCCAATACTTCTTGAACACAAGAGCTCTTAAATCTCTCTGTTTTGGACCTGGTGTTTTAAATGATGCTTTGGTCGGACAACCAGTTGAATTTGTGATCCAAGCAAGAAACGATCTGAATGAAAACAGAGTCTCAGGTAATGATGAATTCGAAGTTATGATTACATCAGTTGAGGATAGAAAGAAGAAGCTTGAGAGTACTCTTGTCGATAGATAAGATGGTTCATATCTTGTTACTTATCAAAGTGAAGAATGTGGAGAATATGAAATTGAAATCAACTTCATGAACGATAAGCAAGTCTTTGTTCCAATCAGAGGATCTCCATACAAGTGCTCATTCAAAGAAGGTGGAAAAGCCACTGACAACAGCCTCACAGGAGGAATCATGGCCAAGCAGATCTAAAAAGAAATCGATAGACTCACATCTCAACTCTCTGTATCTAAGAAGGATACTGTTACAAAAGGAAAAGAACTTGATGATATCAAGACTGTTCTCGGAATCAAAGAGTCAGTTGAGAAGATCAAGAAAGACGAAAATGAAATCACTCTTTAAATTGATCAACTCGAGGAGTCCCTTAAGATTTTCTAGGCTGCTAAACTTAGCAAAGATTCTCAACACAAAGCCATTAACAAAATCCAAAAGGAATGGATTGATGTTAAGAAAATCGCAAAAGAAACAAAGAAGGAGATCGAGCCAAAAGTCTCATCATTCTAGGACTCAAATAATTTCGCCATCAAACGTCTTGAAGAAGGAATCACAACATTCACTCAAGAAATGAAGAAAAGAGAGTTCTTCCAATATGCATGCGGCTCAGAGCAAGCTGTTATCAAGCTTGGAGGTGTCTTCTAAGAGCTAACAGATTTTGAAGAATCAATCAAGGACTTAGGAGAAAATGCAGTTAAGTTTGGTCATCCAGATCAAATCACTAAAGCTGAAAAAGATGTTGAAACTATCAAAGTTACAGTTGACAATATGAAGCTTTTGTGGGACCACATTGAATTCTGCCAATAGAAATTCTAAGACTTCATGGCCAACAAATGGGTTACAACTTAACCATTTGAGATGGAAGATGAGGTAAAGAAAGTTATGAAAACTCTCAAAGACATGAAGGTGGACAAGAGATGCAATGCCTATGGAGGTATCCTCGAGGAGATCAAGAAATGGCTTGTTTTCCTTCCACTGATAGCCGAATTGGCTGATCCAGCAATGAGACCAAGACATTGGGATGACCTCAAAGTCAAAGTCGGACAACAATTCACAATTGATGATAATCTTCTCCTTAAGGACATTTACGACCTTAACCTCGGAAAATATCAAGAAGATGTTGAAGAAATCACAGACCAAGCCAAGCAAGAAGCCAAGATGGAGAAGACCCTCGCAAAAATTGAGGTGATTTGGAAAGATGTCGTATTCGAGTTCAAAGCACACAAAGACTCAGGTGTCATGATGATGAATATCTCAGAAGAAAACAACGATATCCTTGAAGAAAACCAAGTTAACGTTACAGCAATGTTCTCATCCAGATATCTTGCAACATTTGAAGAGAAAATCACTTATTGGCAAAAAAGTCTTGCTGCCATCAGTGAAATTATTCTCATTGTAAGCGAAGTCCAAAGATCATGGTCTTTCCTTGAAAATCTGTTCATCCATTCAGAAGAAGTAAAGAAGGAGCTTCCACAAGAATCAATCAAGTTTGTTACAATTGATAAGGATGTCAGAGCCTTGTTAGCAGATGGATATAGTAAACAAAAAGCTATTGAATTCTGCACCCAGGAATATGTGCTTCCAGGACTTGAGAAAATCCAAGATGATCTGACAATTTGTGAGAAAGCTTTGAATGAATTCATGTACTCCAAAAAAGTTGCATTCCCAAGATTCTTCTTCGTATCATCAGCAGATCTTTTAGATATTCTTTCAAACGGTAACAACCCATCAAAGGTGATGGTCCACATGCCTAAGATTATCTCAGCCGTTGACACTCTTGAACTTAAAGAAGAAGGAGTAAGACCATTTGCACAAGCAATGATTTCATGTGTTGGTATTGAAAAGGTTAATTTCACTGAGCCATTGAAACTCATGGGAAAAGTTGAATGCTATCTCCAAGATGTCATTGACACCATGAGAACATCCTTGAGAGAAATTTCAAAGAAGTCACTCAAAAAGTTTGCTGAAATTCCAAAAGAAGACTGGCTTGTCCAAGATCCAGCATAAGTAACTCTTTTGATTAACTTGTGCTCATGGGTCATCAATTGCGAAAAAGCTTTCCTTGAGCTCGGATCAAATAAAAATGCTTTGAAAACATGCTATGAAAATCAAGTAAAAGCCTTGAAAGGATTAGTCATGATGGTACAAGGTGATTTAGAAAAAAGAGTAAGACAAAAAATCATGTGCTTGATTACTATGGATGCTCATTCAAGAGATATCATTAACAAGCTCGTTGATGAAGGTGTCAAAAAAGCAGATGAATTCCAATGGTAAACTCAGTTGAAGGGAGTTTATGATGCAGGAAGGAATGACTTCGTTATCAAGATTGCTGATGCTATTCTTGATTATGGTTACGAATACCTCGGAAATGGCCCAAGACTTGTTATCACACCATTGACAGATAGAATCTATGTTACTGCCACCCAAGCTCTTCACTTGAAAATGGGTTGTGCACCAGCAGGACCAGCTGGTACAGGAAAAACAGAATCAACAAAAGATCTTGCTGCTGCTTTAGGTAAAGCATGTTACGTCTTCAATTGCTCAGATCAAATGGACTATCAAGGAATGGCAGGTATCTTCAAAGGACTTGCAGCTTCAGGCTCATGGGGATGCTTCGATGAGTTTAACAGACTTGTTCCAGAAGTACTCTCTGTATGCTCTGTCTAATTCAAAGCAGTCTGTGATGCCATCAAAGCTAATCTTTCAAGATTCACAATCCAAGGAAGTGAAGTTTCACTTGATCCAACTGCTGGAGCATTCATCACTATGAACCCAGGTTATCTTGGAAGATCAGAACTTCCAGAAGGTCTCAAAGCTCTTTTCAGACCAATCACTGTCGTTGTTCCAGATCTTGAACTTATTTGTGAAAACATGCTGATGGCTGAAGGTTTCGTAGAATCAAAAAGTCTTGCTAAAAAGTTCACAACTCTTTACTTCTTGTGTAAAGATTTACTCTCAAAAGCCGCTCATTATGATTGGGGTCTCAGAGCTATCAAATCCGTGCTGGTTGTAGCTGGTGCATTCAAGAGAGCTGAACCAGATGTTGTTGAATAAGCCATTCTCATGAGAGCATTGAGAGATTTCAACATTCCAAAAATTGTTGCAGATGATCTTGATATCTTCTTCGGACTTCTTGGTGATCTTTTCCCAGGTATTGACCCACCAAGAAAGAGAGATATGAGAGTCGAGGGCCTTGTGGAAGAAGCAGCTAAAGATCAAGGTCTTAATTGCGATCCAGATTTCATCCTTAAGGTTGTTCAACTTGGTGAGCTTTTAGAAATTAGACATTGTGTCTTTGTAATGGGTCCACCAGGAGCAGGAAAATCAAGTGTTTGGAAAACTCTTGCAAAATCACAAGATAAGGATGGAAGAAAAACCACAGTCAAGGACCTCAATCCAAAGGTTACAAGCACCGATGAACTTTATGGTGTTGTATTGCTCGCCACTAGAGAATGGAAAGATGGTCTTTTGTCAAAGACTTTGAGAGACCTCGGTCAAGTTCCAGACTCCAATCCAAAATGGGTCATTCTTGACGGTGATCTTGATGCAAACTGGATCGAATCTATGAACTCAGTCATGGACGACAATAAGCTTTTGACTCTTGCATCAAATGAACGTATTCCATTGAAAGCACACATGAAGATGATCTTTGAAATCAGAGACTTGAGATTCGCTACACCAGCTACAGTCTCAAGAGCTGGTATTCTTTTCATCTCTGACACAGCTGGTTCTCAATGGAGATCAGTTGTCACTTCATGGATCAAGAAAGTCAAATACTCCGAAGACACAAAGACTCAACTCCAACAACTCTTCGACAAGTATGTTCCAGACACTCTTTTCCATTGTGCAAAATCTTTCAAACATGTTGTTCCATAAGTCTAGATTGCTATGGTTATCAGCATGACAAAACTACTCGAGAATATTCTCAACCAGAAAGAAGTAAAAGGTTTAGAGTACATCTTTGTGTTTGCCTGTATTTGGTGCATTGGTGGAGGATTCACTGAAAAGGAAGGAAAAGACTACAAGAGAGACTTCTCAAATTGGTGGAAAGACAAGTGGAAGGTCATCAAATTCCCAGGAAAAGGAACTGTTTTCGATTACTTTGTTGACACAGAGAACTCAAAACTCGAAGGATGGGAAAAAATGACAACAACCGATATCATTAGTACGATTGATACTTCAAAGAGTATTGCAAACTACACCATTCCAACCGTTGACACAATCTCAGCTTCATTCTTGATGAAGCAATTCATTCAAATCAACCACTGCCCTCTTTTGGTTGGACAAGCTGGATGTGGAAAGACTCAAATCATCAAGGGTCTCATCAATGAGCTCACATCCCGTGGTGATGAATTCATTTCCCAGATTGTCAATTTCAATTTCTACACTGATGCAAATCTTCTTCAATCCCAACTTGAATCACTACTTGAGAAGAAGGCAGGTAGAACATACGCTCCAATTGGTAAATCAAAGCTTATTTACTTTGTTGATGACATGAACATGCCAATGAGAGATCCATATGATACCTAGAATGCTATTGCTCTTTTGAGACAACACAGAGATTATGAGCATTGGTATGAGAAATCAAAGCTTCTTTTGAGAGACATTAAGAACACCCAATTGATTTCAGCAATGAACCCAACTGCTGGTTCTTTCATTGTTAACCCACGTCTTCAAAGACATTTCTGGTTACTCGCTGTTGGTTTCCCAGAACAATCATCCCTCTCAACAATTTACAGTGCCTACTTGAATAAGCATTTCACCAAATTCAAGGGAACTATTCAAGAACAAATTGTTCCAGTGATTAAAGGAACCTTATCGCTCCATTCAGAAGTTGTCAGATGCTTCAGAAAGACTGCCCAGAACTTCCATTATGAGTTCACAGTTAGACATTTGACCAATGTGTTCCAAGGTCTTTTGACTGCTAAACCAGAAGCCATCAAAGAGCCAGATAATTTCGTAAAGCTCTGGGTTCACGAAGCCGAAAGAATCTACGGAGACAGACTTGTTGATGCCGGAAACCTTAAAACTTACAAAGATCTTAGTGCTGAGCTTGTTTCAAAATCATTCTCAAAATTCAACTTGAAGAAATACTTTGGAGCAACACCAGAACCTCTTATCTTTGCTCAATTTGTTGGAGGGTTAGATGATAAGCTTTACGATCAATTCCAAAATTCAGAATAGCTTTCAGTTAGATTGACAGAAGCACTCAGAGAATACAACGACACAAATGCAGTTATGGATTTGGTTCTCTTCGAGGATGCAATGAAGCACGTTTGCAAAATTTCAAGAATCATAAGTGCTGAAATGGGACATGCTCTTCTTGTCGGTGTAGGAGGTTCAGGTAAATAATCTCTTTCAACATTATCCTCATTCATTTGTGGATACATCAAAACATCAATCATGATCTCAAGTACCTATGGTCTCAACGACCTCAAGACAGATCTCTAAAACATGTTCCTTAAGGCTGGTCAAAAAGACGAAGGAGTGATGTTCTTATTCACTGAGGGTCAAATCACCAACGAAAGATTTATGGTGTCAATCAATGATTTACTGTCATCAGGTGAAGTTTCAGAGTTGTTCCCAGCTGAAGATATAGATGGTATTGTCAACAATGTTAGACCAGCAGTCAAGAGTGAAGGAATTCTTGATTCAAAGGATAACTGCTGGAATTTCTTCATCGGAAGAGTCAAGAAGAATCTCCACATGGCACTCTGCTTCTCTCCAGTAGGAGAATCACTCAGAGGAAGAGCAAGAAAGTTCCCAGCTTTGATCAACTGTACTGTTATCGACTGGTTCCATCCATGGCCAGAAGATGCCTTGCTTTCTGTCGCATGCAGATTCTTGGCTGAAGTTGAAATGGCCAGTGATGAAATTAGAGAAGGAATCGAGAAGTTCATGCCTTTCTCATTCAAAACTGTAGAGAATTACTCTGCTAAAATTTTGGATCAAGAAAGAAGATTTGTCTACACAACTCCAAAATCTTTCTTAGAATTGATCAAGCTTTTCAAAAGTATGCTTGGCAAAAAGGAAGGAGAACTTATTAATAGCAAGGACAGATATGAACTCGGAGTCATCAAGCTTACCGAAACAGGAGAAATTGTAGGAAAGCTAGAAGAAGAACTTAAAATCTTCTCCGTTGAAGTCGAAGCTAAGAAGATTGAGGCTGATGCTCAAGCAGAAATTGTTGGAAAAGAAAAAGCTATTGTTGATGTTGAAAATTCAGCAGCAGAAGTTGAAGCCAAGAAGTGTGATAAGATCGCAACAGATGTTGCTGCTCAAATGAAATCAGTGCAAGCTGATCTTGATGCTGCTATTCCATTGGTCGAAAAAGCAATGGCTGCTTTGGATGGACTTGATGTCAAAGATTTCTCAATGTTGAAAGCCTTGCAAAATCCACCTCCAGATATCAAGAAAGTATTCACTTGTGTTCTGAACATTCTCTGTACTGTCGATCCAGATATTCCAGTTACCGCTAAGGGTAAATTGAAGACAGAAAATCCTTGGAAAACTGCTTTGGGTACAATGAAGAACCCAGCAAACTTGTTGGCAACTCTCAATCAATTGAAAGAAAAGATTGATAAGGATGAAATTCCAGGCTAAAACTTCAAAGCCAATGCAGAAACGCTCGCTGAAGAAACTTTCACTCCAGAAATTATCAAAGGAAAATCTGCTTGTGCTGCAGGACTTTGTGATTTCGTCATCAACATCACCTCGTACTACAACGTTGTTGTGTCTGTTGAGCCAAAGAAAGCTGCTGTCAAACTTGCAAAAGAAACCCTTGCTGATGCTAATGAAAAGCTTGAAAAAGTTAATGCTCTTGTCGCTGAATTGAATGCCAAGCTCAAGGTTCTTCAAGATGCTTATGACAAAGCTATGAATGAAAAAGAGACTGCAATGAGAGAAGCAGCAAAATGTGAGAATAAGCTTAGTCTTGCTAACAGACTTGTAAATGCATTAGGAAGTGAGCAAGAAAGATGGGCTCAATCCATCATTGACAAAGGTGAGTAACTCACAGTCATCATTGGTGATGTCTTACTTGCATCATCCTTCGTCTCATATGTCGGACCATTCAATAAGGCTTTCAGAGACAAAATTCTCGCTGACTTTGTTGAATTCTTTGGAAGAAACAATATTCCATACAGTCCAGAAGCAAACCCAGTAAGTATCTTGACTGATGAGGCCACAATTGCAGGATGGAACAACTGTGCTCTTCCTCCAGATAGAGTATCAACTGAAAATGGTTCAATTTTGACCAACTCCGATAGATATTCTCTTATCATCGATCCACAACTTCAAGGTATCACCTGGTTGAGAAAAACTTGGGATCCAAAGGGACTTAAGGTTACAAGACTTTCAAACCCAAAAATGGTCAAGATCATTGAATTCGCAGTCGAAAATGGAGACCCAGTTTTGATGGAAAATATGGAGAACTCAATTGATGCTGTTATTGCACCAGTGTATGGTCGTGCTATTGTCAAGAAAGGTAAAAGCAAATACATCAAGATGGGAGATAAGGAGCTTTCCTTGAATCCAAATTTCAATCTGTTCTTGCATACAAAACTTTCAAATCCACATTATCCTCCAGAAATTCAAGCCGAGTGTACATTGATCAATTTCACTGTAACTGAATCAGGTCTTGAAGACCAACTTTTGTCATTGGTCGTCAAAAAAGAAAGACCAGATCTTGCTTCTCAAAAGGAAGAGCTCATCCAACAACAAAATGGATTCAAAATCAAATTGGCGGAACTTGAAGCAGGTCTTCTTCATCAACTTGCTACTGCAGAAGGAGATATCCTTGAGAACATTGAACTCATTGAAAGTCTTGAATTCTCCAAGAAACTTTCTTCCGAGATCACAGAAAAAGTAGAAATCGCAAAGGAAACTGAAATAAACATCAATGTTGCCTCTGAATTCTACAGACCAGCTGCATCAAGAGGAGCTCTTGTCTTCTTCTTATTAATGGAGTTGACCAAGATTCATTCATTCTACAAGTTCTCTCTTGGTTCATTCATTATTGTTGTCAATAGAGCCATTGATATTGTCGCAGAGAGAATGAATCCAAAGAAGAAAGAAGCTGTTGAAGCTGAAGAGGGAGCTGAAGGTGAAGAAGAAAAACCAGAGGAAGATGAAGAGGAAGAAGCAGATGGTGAAATGACCCCAAGAACTCTCAAAAAGAGAGTTGATGCTTTAACTGAATCTATTACTTTCTAAGGATTCAACTATACCAGAAGAGGAACCCTTGAAAAGCACAAGATGATCATCGCAACTATGCTTACTTTCAAGATTATGGTTAGACACAATATGATTGATGGAGATGAAGTTGAAGCTTTAATCAAAAAAGAAGTTGCTCTTGAGCCACCACACCAAGAGGAATCACTTAAATTCATTCCAGAATCAGCATGGGCAGCTGTTAAAGGACTCGAATCAATTAAGATATTTGAGCATTTGATTTCCGCAATGCAAAACGAGGCATTACAATGGAGAAAATGGTACTCAGACCAGGAACCAGAGATTGTTGAGCTTCCAAGAGCCATGAAGGACCTTTCTCTGTTCCACAGAATTCTTTTGCTGAGAGCATTGAGACCAGATAGACTCACCAATGCTTTGAAAGAGTTCATCAAAATCAATATGGGTATTGAATACGTTGAACAACCATCGTTCGATATTGTTCAGACTTATGAAGAGACTAATGTTCAAACTCCAATCTTCTTCGTACTCTTCCCTGGTGTTGATCCAACTCCAGAAGTCGAACTTATTGGTAAATAGAATGGAAAGCTTATCTCAGACGGAACATTTATCAATATTTCTATGGGACAAGGTCAAGAAGAATTTGCTCTTAAAACTTTAAGAGAAGCAGCTAAAGCTGGAAACTGGGCAATGTTCTAGAATGTCCATCTCATGCAAACTTGGATGAAGTAATTCGAAAGAGCATTCGAACAAGTTGTCGATGAAGGACCCGATCCAGGATTCAGATGCTTCATTTCTTCAGAGCCACCAGGTCTTCCACACATGGAAATCATTCCAGAAGCGGTTCTTCAAAACTCCCTCAAGGTAGCAAATGAAGCTCCAACTGATCTCAAATCTAACATTAGAAGAGCTTTCAGTAAATTTGATGAATCACAATTTGAAAGATCAAAGCAACACAAACACGTTGAATACAAAGCACTTTTGTTCGGCCTCTGTATGTTCCATTCTCTCATTTTGGGAAGAAAGAAATTCGGATCTCAAGGATGGTCAAGAAACTACAACTTCAATGATGGTGATCTCAGAATTTGTGGAGATATTCTTCACAACTATCTTGGAAACTACGAGAAAGTTCCATACGCCGATCTTCAATACTTGTTCGGACAGGTCATGTATGGTGGTCACATCACAGACGATTGGGACAGAAGAACAAATACAACCTATCTCGAAGTTCTTATCCAACCAAAGATCTTAGAGAACATGCAGCTTACCTTAGCACCAGGTTTCAGATCTCCAAACCCGATCAAGTTCAACAGAGAGGACTACGTGACCTATGTTGATGACAAGCTTCCAGTTGAAATCCCACAGATGTTTGGTCTCCATCCAAATGCCGAAATCGGATACTTGACAACACTTGGTGAGACCTTGTTCAGCACCATCATGTCATGCTCAGGAGGAACTGGCGGCGGCGGTGCCTCAAAGAAAGATCAAGTTGCCAAGGAGCTTTTGGATAGATTCCTTGGTCTTCTTCCACCAGAATTCGTCATGCTTGACTTGAACTTGAAAGCAAAGAATAAGACGCCTTATGTTGTTGTTTGCTTGCAGGAATGTGAGAGAATGAATACTCTTATATTCACAATGAGGAAATCACTTCAAGATCTGGATGCAGGTTTGGCTGGTGCATTGAACATCACTGAAGATATGGAAACTCTGTCTTAAAGTCTATTCTTGAACAAGCCACCAGCCTTGTGGGTCAAATATGCCTACTTCTCACTCAAGGATCTATTGAACTGGTTCGAAGACTTGATGTTGAGAATCAAACAACTTGACGAATATTCCGAAGAGCTTATTACCCCAAGTTCACTTTGGATTTCTGGTTTGTTCAACCCAATGTCTTTCTTGACGGCTATTATGCAAGTCACTGCCAGATAGAAGGGACTCGCTCTTGATGACATGGTCTTGAAAACAGATGTCACTAACATCAAAGACCCAGCTCAGATCACAGAGGCAGCTGAAGACGGAGCATATGTCCATGGTTTCTTCCTTGAAGGAGCTGCATGGGATCTTGGAAGTGGAACTGATCAAGGATCATTGACAGACATGGTCTTGAAGGATCTCCATCCAGAACTACCAGTTATGCATGTCCAATCTATCGAAAGAAAGGACGTTGTCAAGGAAGGTTTCTATAGATGCCCAGTCTATATCACATCTGCAAGAGGAGCAACTTACACATTCACCTCTCTCCTCAAGATGGAATCAGACGAGTTCGACGATAAGGTCTGGATTCTTGCTGGTGTCGCTCTTCTCATGAGCCCAGAATGAGCAATGTTTACGATCTAATGTCGTTTACATAAATCAAAAACAAACTTAAATTATAACGAGATTATATTACTTAATTTCATAATAATTTC
>Ga0206687_1068947_pt1 | contig 11281 bp, 6 predicted proteins | sample M130m12015metaT_FD_156016 | JGI IMG/M metagenome (GOLD analysis project Ga0206687, IMG submission 156016) | Metatranscriptome of ammonia-oxidizing marine archaeal communities from Monterey Bay, California, United States - M1 30m 12015... | ecosystem: Environmental > Aquatic > Marine > Intertidal...
AAAACACGAACTCTATTACACTACACACAACAAGGACCAACATATCTGATAAACTGTAGTTCTTAGTTAGGAGCAAACGACAGCGATGGCAGGAACCAACAGAGAATCTCTTTTCCTCCTCGAAGGGAATGGGCAGCAGCCAGAAGTCTCTCTTCCCACCAGCATTGATAGAGACGATGCCACCTTCCCATCGGATTACTTTGCCGATAACAACAAGCCGAAGGTTAAGGTTTATGACATAATGGAGGGCAAGCACGTTATAGCGAGGAAAAAAACTATTGGAGCAAATGTCATCCGGAACGGTCGAAATTAAGCTCGCCTGTTCGTGGATGTGGCACTGTATGGGTGATATAACGGACAAGTTGGATGAGAACTGGATGGCTAATGGGATCCTTATAGCTCCCAAAGACGCCACCATTTCTCCAAGAGATCTGTTGCATCCAGAACTGGAGGAATTCGATCCTGGTGCAGACACTGGCACGAATGTGACTGAGGACGTGGGGAAAGGACTATTCTGGTCTATGATAGGATCGTACAGGCTAATGGGCATTAACACCGCCCAACTGATCGCCGATTACCGTAGGAGGATAGAGAGCCGACTGCAAGATTACCTAGGCACGAATCCGTGGAATGCCGAGCACATCTCGATGTTTGCGAACTCCAACAGGTCTCTTGCTGAGCGACGAGAATACACCGTCCTTATAGCCGCAATAGACATGTTCTTCCATAGGTTTCCCAAACACGATCTAGCAGGGTGCAGAATCGGCACCATAACATCTCGGAACAAGAGTGCAGCGGCCCTTAACTCCCTGATTTACATAAGGGACCTATTGGGAGTATCTTACGGGACTCTGTTTTCGTACCTCCCGTACAAACTGCTGCTTCCAGAGGTGAAGAGAATGAGCAAGGAAGAGTCACAGGAGCTGCCCAACTCGTACACGCATTACCTGAAAGAGATGGGGATATGTCCTACTTCACCGTACTCTTCAACCGCGAATCCTTTGTGTTACACTCTGTTCCACATCATCGGGACAGTGTTGGGGGTTGACCGGTCATGCAACGCGGCGTGCGTATCGTCCCACTCGAGGCCCATACTCCTGAAGCTAGGCATAACCGCTGCATACTTTCTTGCTGGAGTCAACAATTATTCGCCCATAGCGGCAGCTTCTGCCAACGAAGCCAACACATTGGCGCAACATGATGGAAGACGCCCCACCCAAACGCTCGATCAGGGACAGATGGCTTACTTGGAGACAGTGGCCGAAATGGGAGACTACCTGGAGGAAGATCAAGAGCCCAATCCGGAGCATGGGGATGGCCGGGATGTTATAAACGCTCTCAATGTGATGAGAGTGATTCCCGCACCTTGGCGTCGGAGGATAGGACGGCGTCTTCTAGTGAAGAAGCCGAGAGAAGGATCCATCGGGAAGATGGTACTAGAGTACGTGTATGAGGAGACATCCAAAGATGATGCATCTAGCTACGCCTCCGCCGTCGGCGCTCTAGGAGATTAGCATCGCGCCAATCAATGTTGCTCCATATCTTAAAGTGCCTTTCTTGCCATATAACCAATCCGTCCTGCCCGAATTTTCCGAATATAAACTAATGAAACCAGAAAAAAACAACAACAAGTCTAATAAAAAACGGCTTTACCATGGATACCAACGACTTAGGAACCTGGTCTCTTTCCAAAGAGGACTCCGAAATGTTCGACAAGATCAGCAAACTGCACAAGCAGGAGAAAGCCATGATCAAGTCCATCAAAGATGTCAACACCTCCGAATCAGGAAGCGACGGCGGAGCAGATACCTGCGATCCCATGATCGTCCCGGGCGGACAAGAGGAAGCTGAATATTTCAGAGAACTCGTAGATAGAGCCAAAGCAGGGGAGAAGAAGGAGAAAGAGAGCGCCGAGGCCGGAACGTCTCAGTTCTACTATCGACTCGGCGATGAGGGCAATCCATACTTCCCTCCGGGAGGCGGTTATGATGCAGTGTCTGATGGTGTAGCCTTCAATATAGATGATTGGAAACTAGATGCCTGTGTAACCCAGTTGAGAGACGTTCTAGAATTACTAGCATTCAAAGGAAGAATACCTGAAGTTCAGATCAGGCAAACTGCGCGCGATTTCATTGTCGAGTTTCCTTCTGGAAGCCCGCAAGATGGACAAATGATAGAGAGAGTCCTCAAGCCAGGAAATCTTCTTTGCAAGTATCCCGAAAAGCCGGAGTCATCCCAAGAGAAAACAAGGACCATGGCCGGGACTCGCTCCAACGCCGCCAGGCAAGAAGAAGCGAGATCTAGCCTCTACGATTGGAAATCGGAAGAGCTGTCAGTACCTAAATCTGGAGGAGGGTTCCTGATGTGGAGCCTACGAGGAATCCAGGAATCCGCTTCAGATAAAATTCCCACCCACTTAGCTTGGAAAGAGACTGACTCTCACAAGAGAAAACTCAAAACCATGGTGAAAATAATATTAAAGTGGAAGAAAGGATCCACCATTCTCAGGAAAATAGACACTAGGAAAATACTCCGAGAATAAACATCACTGTATAGAGCTGTCCGACCTGTACATAATTTGACCAGAAAAAAACTCAACACGTCTAATAAAAGATCTGTAGATCATGCTCCGAAGATTGCGCAAAGGAATCCGACTAGCAATAAAACCAGATGGGTCAGACGACTCAGACAGCGAATTTTCCGGATCTACACACTCTTTCGATTATGACGAGCCATGTCCAAGCGTTGTTTCTCCCGCGGTGAATCCCGAGTACGGCTCTATAAACCTACTAGATCTTGAGGTGTCATCTAAGGTGGAGATTAGAACTAGTCATAAATTTAAACATCCGGACGAGCTGCTGTGGTTCCTCTACAATTTCGATAGGGATTATCCGGGCACCTCTCGGAGAAGGGCGATATGGTGGTATATTTTGTTAACCTCACTGAACGGGATTAAAGCCGTTTCAGGCGGGTATTTAACAACTCTTAAACGAGGCATGCGCATTCCCTTCAGAGGGCCATTGGAATGGTACACAGGCGATGTGTTATCCATGGAGGAAGACTGGACTTATGACGGTATTGACGCCACATGGAGAATAGTAATAGAGGCATCCCCCACTAACTGTCCTCTTCCAATCAGGCGACTCAAGTTCCAGCGCGAGCTATCTGCAACATTAACAGAGTTCAAGGTCAAAAATGAGGTCGAGGATGGGTCATGTGTGCTAGTGTTAGACGGATAAGAGTATGACGTCCAATACATCCAGATGCCCCCCATGCGCGGTCCAGAAAAAAACTTAACAGATCTAATTATACCGACAACTGGTCCCGGATACCTTGTCTTTTAAAGGGAACTATCCATTGTCTATGAGCATGAGAATCTCACTGATATTCCTGGTTGTAGCCACAGGAGCCTCAACACTAGTTGTAATTCAATCAGAAAGAATGCCCGTGAACGGGGCTTCCGCGTCCTCCAAAGGCAATTACCATCGACCTGAATTAGTTCTCCCAGAGACCGGAGGGATATCATGGAAGCCTGCATTGATCGAGGATCTCACGTGCCCCCCCATTCATCCTCGCCCGTCAGGGGATTTCGTCGAACTGGAATGGAGTGTGGATTTCTATTCTGAGCATAACACTCTGGCGGAGTATGCCGACGGAATATTATGCCACAAGCTAAGGTACGAGATTAAATGTAGCGAGAACTTTTTCTTCGCAAAAACTGAATCCAAGACGATCAGACCGGTTGACATCTCAGAAGTAGAATGTCGGAACGCCGTCCAAGAACTACAGGTCGGTTCGTCGATGACTCCATATTTTCCTGCCCGATCTTGCATTTGGATGAAGGTTAACTCCGTTCACCTGGATTTCGTCCTCACGGAAGATAAGGCGGTCGGAGAGAATCTGTATGGACCAGAGTTTGTGGACCCTATATTCCCCCAGGGGAGATGCCGCACCGAGGTGTGCCAGACTCTAAACGGAAATACCATCTGGGTAGGGAGGAAATCACCATCAGACGCCTGTCCAACTCCCAAGCAGACGACTGCGTCATGGTTTCTCGACTCGGCAAAATGCAAGTACGTTCGTATTCCTGGTTATCCTTTGTCAACGTGTGAGACGGTGTGTAAGTTGAACTTCTGCAACCAACTCGTTTATCTGTTAGATTCCGGGTTAGGAATTATCCGAACAGATGGGGAGCCTGAACTGCCCTTCTCAGTTCCGTCCTGCGGTCCGGAGAGAAGAGTCGCCATGCCAACTAAAGAGATGATTCTGGACACTGAGATCTTGGACGTGCAAGAATTAAACAGAAGGGAACAATGTATACTAGAGTTAATTAGTGCCAACTCCAGGAAGACTGTTTCTAGAGCGCTTCTGTCATCTCTTAATCCAGTATGGCCAGGAATACACCCTGTGTATAGGATTAATAACAGGTCGTTGGAGATGTCCAGAACACTCTATACCAAAGCAACAACATCTGAGGTGGAATCTCTAAGGAAACATCTATGCTCAGGACGAATCAGTTCTCTAGATTGGACTGTCAATAGAGACGGAGGTTCTGACGGACCCAATGGGATGTGGAAAAATGGAACCAGAGTGATTTTCCCGAAGATAGAGATGCTGGTAGAGGAATATGCAGACATCATAACTGTTCAACATGATTTATCTCTTTATAAGCATCCATCAGTGCGAATTTTGGGTAATCAAACTCGGCATTTTTCAGTTACACTGGAGGAGAAGGAAGAGAGAGGATCCCTGATCAACCAGTTCGAGGATTTTTTCCACTCTTTCCTGGGTTCTCTTACAATTGGAGTCATTTCGATAGTTTTAGCACTCCTGTTTCTTAATGTAGCGATCAAGTGTCTCATCAGGAACATGAGGGGAAAGCGAGAGAAGGTAAAGGAGGGTCATGCTTGGAACCACAGCAACAGGCCGGTTCAAATCAGAAAGTCAGCCCGTCCAGGAAGAACAACCGTCTGACCATTGGGTCTACAAGAACCAGAAAAAAACATCAACAAATGTAATGGTACGTCTTCATCATGGACCATCTCGATGAAGAGTACGAGTACCTTGCGGACCGCTCATTCAGAGCCACTCCGATTACTCAGGTTGACTATAATTTGAACTCTCCTCTCATGGTGAGAGACGATGAGCACATGCGCAGGTATGTCAAAGACCGTATAGCTCCCCCGGCTGACTTCCGTGGTAGACTAAGACATTGGGAAAACATCAGATCGGACTTAACCGCCAAAGAGCGGGACTCCCTCATCTCCCACACTGAGCATCACTCGAGGATTCCCGATATCCTGAATTTTGACTGGTCGAACACCACGTCCCATGACTTATTGACGAAATGGAAAGACATGTGTCAAGCGGCTGAGATTCCGGTCTCTGAGACAGCGACCCAGTTGAATCTAGAGCATGGAGCTAAGACTTTATCGGACCGATTCATCAAACTGGAGAGTTGCCGACACAATCACTATGTAGTCGCCAAGAATTACTTGCTCGGAGGCGTTGTTTTGTATATGGCCACTCTGATACTCAATTGTCTGAATCCGGCGAAGATGGCCAAGAATCTCGCTCCATATTTTGCCCAACTGAAAATCAAAAGCAAGAGAGACAGCCAGATTATATTGGTGTTCAGTAAAACCGATAGGGAGCCCATCCTTCGGATATATCCAGGGGCCGTCTACATGCAAAAGTGGAATATGTTGTTGTCACGCAATTTCTTCTTGATGATAAAAGATCTTTTGATAGCGCGGGGAAACAGTCTCACATCAATGATCAGTCGGGACGACAAAGGACCGGATCTAGAAAACCTGATTCCAATGATAGACTTATACAAAGCGGGAGATCGAATCCTCAAAGTTAAGAATTCAGACCCGTACCAAGGTATCAAGCTCTTAGAACCTTACTGCAATGCTAAGCTTGCAGCCCTTGGTGCGTCAATGAGACCCAAAATACCGGCATTTACTCAACTTTATGATCATATTAAAGAAACAGTCGGGGGATTTGTGAAAGATCTCAAAGAAAGAACCACCGCCTTCTTTGCCATAGTCGAGCGACAAACAGACCCGAAATTAGTGGCCGCGATGTTCGGATCTTTCAGACACTGGGGTCATCCATACATTGACAGTCTAGCCGGCATCAGATCCTTGTGGGAGCGAGTCACTGTCCGTAGAAAGGTCGACCCAAAATATCCGGAATTGCTAGCAAGTGATCTCGCTTTTAAGGTTCTGGATCGGGAATTCAAGAGGCAGCGACGGTGGTGCGTGGACATCAGCAAAATGCAAGAAACACACCCCTTATATCAGTACGTGTCAGAAGGATTGTGGCCTACAAAGAAGGTGATCATAGACTTCGGAGACAACTGGCATCGACTCCCCCTAACTCAAGCCTTCGATCTACCAGAAGCCATAGACCAATCAGATCTCTACGCAGATAAGGCCCACAGTATGAATAGAAGCGAATTTGTCAAGGAATTAAAGTATGGTTCCGGAGACTTCTTCAGGTCGAAAAAGGTTATGGAAACGTTTCTGAGAGAAGGGGACATGGATCTGACCAAACTGTTGAAGAAATGGAATGAGATGGGATTGGACGGAGAAAGCTTGATCATCGGCTTAAAGGAAAAAGAGAGAGAGCTAAAAACTAAAGGGAGGTTCTATTCCTTGATGAGCTGGGAAATGAGAATGTATTTCGTTATAACAGAATACTTGATCAAGACTTACTACCTTCCCTTATTCTCCGGACTGACGATGGGGGATAGTCTGTCGTCGGTGATTCAACAAATGACCAACAGCACTAGAGGGCACGGTTTGAATGATTACTCGGAGATCTACCTGTCTAACAGTCTCGACTACAATAAATGGAACAACCTTCAGAGCGACGAAGCAAATAAGCCAGTTTTCATTGTGATGGATAAATTCTTAGGAATGGACAATCTCATATCTAGGACACACTCGATCTTCCAAGAATCCTGGGTTTATTATGTTGGAGGGAAGTCCTTGATCAGAATGGATGGAGCCACTCCTACCAATCGAACAAAAGATATAGTGTTTTGGAACGGCCAGTACGGAGGATTTGAGGGAATAAGGCAAAAGGGATGGAGCGTAACCGGCTTTTTAATGCTAGAGAGGGAAGCAATGAGTGCTAATGCAGAGACTAGTGTCCTCTTGCAGGGTGACAATCAAATAATCACTAGGAAGTACAAATTGGACGCCATGACTGATCGCTCTCTAGATAGGGAGATCGCAAATGTGATTAGGGACAACGACAGAATGTTAAACTCTGTCAAGGAGGCGGCGTGCTTGATGGGCTTAGAGTTGAATCTGGATGAGGTCATGACCTCTTCAGAATATCTAAATTACGGGAAAGCCATACGCTTCCGAGACAAGACCATACCTCTTGAGAACAAGAGATTGGCTAGAGTGATGAGTGTGACCAACGATCAGATTCCATCGTTCAGTGCAAATCTGTCCTCAACAAGCACCGCAGCCCTGACCATCTGTCAGTATTCAGATTCTCCTGTGTACTCCATGCTGGAATACGCATTTTTTGGATCCCTCACATTCATGCTTTCTATGATGTACAGCGTTGTATTAGATAAGCCAATATTGGGATACAAAAGAAACATGAAGAGTAGTGACTACAGAAAGTTCTTATGGAGGTTCTTGTATAAAGATCCTAGCTTGGGGGGAGTCTCGGGGATGAATCTTCTGCGATTTTTTATAAGAGGATTCCCTGACCCAGTGACTGAGGCGCTGTCCTGGTGGAAGATGATGAGTCGCTCTAAGAACAGCGACCTAGCGGAACTGGCCCAAGAAGCGGGCAATCCTTTATTAGGCAATGTTACTGTGGAGTCCTTCTCTAAGTTACTGGAACGTCCCGATTCTCTCAATATTCCGGGAGCCTTATCCGCCAAAACCCTGATAAAGGAAGAGGTAAGAACAGGGCTTAAGAACATACTCCCTGACATTAAAAATACTTTCCTCAAGGACGCCCTCATATACGACTCGGTGCATAGCACGAAGACCATAGAATATCTCATGAGTGTCAGCCCACTTTTCCCTCGCTTTAACTCTGAGTTCTATCAATCGACGTTCCTGAGGATTACGGATTCTGTAATTGGGCTGTTCGATAGCTCCAATACAATCCAGAGGATCTTCTCCTCTAGCTTTGAGAGAGACATATGGAGTGTGATCAGAAAAGCCGAAATGGCCTCTCTTAAGCAGCTTATGTCACCCGCCACAGGGTCTATTCCCTCTATGTGGGGATGCTCTGCTGCCAGAGCGGACAAATTGAGAAGAGAAGGCTGGGGCAGAGATGTCGTCGGAACGACTGTACCACACCCTTGCGAGATGTTTGAGCGGCGAGAACTTGCCCATGACAATAACGCAGAGAATCCGCATCTGCTGGTCAAGAAACAGTGTGTCTCCAGAGTGAAATGCTGGGAACGAGGCCCTCTCTTCCCTTATCTTGGATCGAGGACTAGGGAATCCACATCCATCTTCCAGCCTTGGGAGAAAGAAATCGAGGCTCCTACCCTGAAGAGAACTATCGGCATGAGAAAAGCTATAGGATGGTTTATAAATCCTAACTCCAACCTGGCTAAGACTATATTCAACAACATTAAGTCAATGGTTGGAGTAGATGTCGAGGAATCTCATCCAGAGTTCCTTAGAACAGGAAATCCTGTTCACAGATTTTTCTCATCCAGAATGAGCAACCAGGGTTCTCCGGGGAGTGCATTAAACAGACTGGCCTATTGCTTCACGACCACCGATTACTTGGGGGACATCAATAAGATCAACCATGATTTTATGTACCAAGCTTCTATACTGTGGTCTTCTATCATATCTATGACTCAAGAAGGATTAGAGCGCATGTCCGATGCGGACTCCTTCGAAGTCAGCTGTCCGTCCTGCCTAAGAACAATCGATGACATCACGCTTGACTCTCACAGAGCCCTAGAATTTGAGGACAAATCTGCGTGTATGCTGAAGCTTTTGATGCATCCAATCAGAATTATATACAGACATGATGTGGTCCCCACCAAGGATGGAACTTGGGATAAAATGACCTGGAAAGATCAAAGTTATTTTGTCGGTAAAGCTCAGGGATTCTTATGGGGTTTGAATAGGAAATATGGGGAGGATGAAGTACCTTCGTCAAGCTTGTTCCCTAATGTGGTATTTAACTCTGTGTCTAGCCCCAGTTATATGCGAGGCATCCTGGACGGTTTGATCATCGGGGCCAGCCTAGACTCCATGACCAGACGATTCACGGAATTAATAACCAGAATGAGACACCTACATGAGACTTCGACTAGGGCTCTAATAAGTTCCCTTATACGGAACCCGAATTTCTTACAGTGCCTCAAGGTTCACAGTTTTTCCAACTACCTGATTCAATCGACCGGCAAATACCCGAAAGGATACCCATATACCCAGGCAGACTGCCAAAACATCCTCGACAAATGGCTTAGCTCAGAACTATCCAGATCCTCCCTGATATGCCGAAGCAACAACATTTGGATTTTCACCGACCTGAACACCTTGAAAGTGAAGATCACCTACTTAATATGCGAAAAGGTTGCCTCGATAATGGCGAAATCCAACATGACACACAAGGACGTTGATGCAATCGGACAGCAGAGGTCTTTACTAATGAAGTATTCTCATACGTTAATCAGTGATACCCTCCGAGAAGATCTATGGACTGCTTACCCTAAGGTCGGATATTCTCGTCCATTTTCCCTAAAAAGTGAAGTAAGACATGCTATCACCAGAACGAAACCGGCTCTAAGACTGAGGAAAACACAAGAATGCTCAAAATCCTCGGAATCCTGCGAGTTACCTTCCACCCGAACTCCTCTGACACTGGTTCGATCAGTTTCAAGATCAAAAAGAACGGACTTCCCCGAGGCTCCCCGATTATCGAATCCGATTATATCTGGCAAAAGAGTCATTCAATTGAGTACCGGAGCACACTACAAGCTTAAATCTCTGTTGACGGGCCATGAAGACTACCGATCAGCCATTGTGGCCGGCGACGGATCAGGAGGAATGACCGCTTGTTTACTGAGAATCTACACCAAAATCAGAGTAATATTCAATTCTCTCTTCGATGTCAAAGAATCTCTGTCAGGCGGATTGTCTCCCGGAGTCCCCGGGGCTCTGACCTCACTAACAAGTTCTCAGTTGTCTCGATGTATTAATAGTGACACGGCGTGGAAATATCCCTCGGATCTTTCTAAGGTAGAGACTTGGAACTACTTCGTGGACTTGCTCACCTTCGATGGTAAGCTCACAAAATGCGACCTGGTGATATGTGATGCAGAGATATTTGACAAAGATATGACGGAAAGACTTCTTATTCTGAGTTCTTCAGAGATTGGACGAGTTTTGAGGAAAGGAGGATGACTGATTATCAAAGTCTACTGGAATCAACTCAGAAACAATTCCTTGGGACTTAGGAAATTACTGGAGCTCTTCGGGAAAGTAGATGCCGTTTTCCCCGTTTTCCAAGGCTCACACACATCTGAGATTTATCTCGACTGTCAAAAGTACGGAATGGGTTTCCCCATTAACAGCACACATTTCTCAGTCGGAGATCTACAGAAAATACAGATGATGATTCCGTGCTTTAAGGACTTGGACTCGGAGTATGACAGATCCTTCAGGTTGATATGGTCAGAATCAACTAGAGGGTTGCAGAAGCACCTTCCATACGCTGAAGAGGTCGATCATATCCTCTTCATGGAAAGAATCGGACTGAGAAGCGGGCATGCTCTAGAAGCCGGGAGACAGCTTTGCCGTTTTCAATGGAGAGAGGACTTGAATCCCAAGGAACTTAGCATAATCATTGGACTACTCGGAGTTTTTGCGTCTTGGGACCCCAGATGTTGGATCACATCCGACACTCTATTGCCGTCCAGAAGAAACTTGATCAGAACAGTCAGCGTAATTATTGGATCATGGTTTGGTCTTGCAGCTGTTAAGCACCTCCCGCATGTTAACTCAATTGCGCACAAGATATTAAACGATGAGATTTCGGTGGGGTTTAAAGGTGCCCCCGTCTACATAGAGAAGAGGCGGAAGCCGACAACATGGACGTCCATATGCTACTTCGGGAGATCCAAGTACGAAACTTTACTGTCGCTGAAAGACCAGATGTCTCTTATACAGGAAGTGACTAGATACATGTATGTTTTCTATCGAGGGAATTTCAGAGGACCTATAGGGACAGATTTTGCCAAGGTCGACGGAGTTTTCAAAGATATCGGAAT
>Ga0206687_1046923_pt1 | contig 11204 bp, 7 predicted proteins | sample M130m12015metaT_FD_156016 | JGI IMG/M metagenome (GOLD analysis project Ga0206687, IMG submission 156016) | Metatranscriptome of ammonia-oxidizing marine archaeal communities from Monterey Bay, California, United States - M1 30m 12015... | ecosystem: Environmental > Aquatic > Marine > Intertidal...
CTCGCAATCGTTGCGCCTGGGGTCGCTGACCTCATGGGCCAGGATATCTCTCTTTTCGACGGCGAGTTCCTACCCTCGGGTTGGAGCGACCCAGAAGAGGGCAACTCCCTTCGGTTCACCGTCAAGGTCCGCAACACCGAAGACAGCTGGGACGTTGCGTGCTCATCCGCCAGCAAGTGCCTCTTTGCCTACAGCCGTGACTACACTCCCACACTCCTTGACGTGACTCCACCAAACGTCGCTCAAGGCTCAGAGCTGCACTTCCATATCAACCCAAGAGGTGCTCACACGACCGCTGTCACCCCGGAAGACGCTCCTCCGTACAGGTCCCTGCACCTGGGGCAGTACCTGATCGATACCGAGGACGTGATTGAGGACACTGACCGCCTTGATGCCTGGGCCCACAACGCTCAATACGCCATCATGACCGACGGTTCTTCCTAGAACTCGACTAGCCCCAGAATTCTGTTCTACAATGGTTTGGCCTAGAACATGCGCGGTGCTACTCACTGCAACTTCGCTGGTGACGACTGCTGGCACATGCGTGTTCACCCCAGGATCAAGACTGTTAGCTGGAACCAGGGCTACACCACAGGTGGCTAGGAGATCCACATCACTGGTGTCGCACTGAATGGAACCAACGTTGATGTTCAGGTGGCTGGCCAGGCCTGCGAAATCGTTGAGCACGACCTTGACTTTATTACGTGCGTGACCGCAGAGGCTGACGCTGCCTCAACTATCGGCTATCAGCCCGGCCAGCCCGGTATGACCCAGATCCAGACTGATGAGGACTACGCAGAGTACCTTGTGCTCGCTCCAACTTTCGAGGTCCTTCATCTCAACTCCAGCAACCCACTCTCAGGTTGGTTCAAGGCACCTGCCACTGGCTCGTACCGATTCCATGTATCTTGTGATGCTGCCTGCACCCTCGAGATGAACACTGACTCACCTTACGATTCAAGCAGCATCTCTACTGACATCCCAGCACTCGAGACCATTGCTTCGAGAAGCAGTGGCACCTCCTGGAGGAACTACCACCACCTGACAGACGACGGTCACTCCAGCACATGGTACACCCTGACTGAGGGCGAGCAATACTACATGTCCGGTACCACAAACTCCGAGATGACTGTCGCCGTCGAGGTCATGCCCGATGCCGCCACAACTACTGAGGAGGACGAGACCTGCACCTGCGATGACACCACCTCAGATGAAACCACAACCACAGATGACTCTGACGCTCGCAGAAGACTCGGAAGACGCCATCTGACTGACGAGACCACGACTAGCGAGGATTCGTCCGATGACACCGAAACTACCTGTGACTGCTCCGAGGACACCGCTGCTGAGGACTACTACGTGGCTCCACACTCAGGCCATCACTACGCCACAAAGTCGATGCAACAGGTCGCGATGGAGCAAACCAACGAGCCTGAGGTTTGGGACTTCATGATCACCAACCCAGACGCGGGAACCTTCGTCCTCAACCTGGTCGACCTCACTTCCGACCCAATCAGCGTTTACGCCACGTCGTCCATCTCGGCTGATGCCGAGGCCTGGGAGGTACAGAGCGCTGTCAACGGGTTCTACTCGGCGGTTTGGGGCGCCTCAGTCGAGGTCGTGAGGACCTTGTACGACGCGAGTGGAGCCGAGCTTACTGACGCTGCCGCTACCGCTGCCGACGCTACTTCGCTCCTCTACACCGTCACCGTCCTGAAGCAGATGGACGGCTTCTCCACCAGTAATGTCTAGGCTACTCCTCAAGGAGATGACGACCTTGCCACTAACGCCACAGAGGCCAGTATCTCAGTGACGACACCAGCCCGTGGCCAGATGAGCTCCCCACCCTTCAATGGAACTTACGTGGTGACTTGCACCGACAGCTTCGGTGCTGACTACACCTCAGGTGAAATCGACTTCGCCGCTGGGGCCGTCACCGTCCAGAGATAGCTTTAGGAGATTCCTTTCCTTGTCGACAACGTGGAAGTCTTGGCGGACGGCCGCTTCAGCTACCCAGAGAACGGCGTCTCCTGGATTTTGCACTTCACTGGGCTCGACTACGAGGTACCTGCGTGTGAGATCGGGCCAAGCCAAGGCGAGTACCCACTCACCGGTAACACCGATATGGACGCGAACGTGACTGTCCTTCGTGCTTACGCTGAGTCGCTGTGGTTCCCAGCAGTACCACTCGAAATGCTGCACTCTGATGCACAGACGCCACAGATCTTGATCACCGTCGATGGCATGGCCGCCCTTTGCCTTGACCTGAACTGCGACTTCGCCTACACAGAGTCAGCCTCGCTCATTAGCACGCAAACTCTCGACGAGTTCGCGTCCGACCAGATCATCCTCTACGGTACCAGCCTGCCCGACGCTGATGATGATGTGATCTGGTTCGGGCCCACCCGCTGCTCAGAGGTCAGCTACGACGCCTCCCAGATCACTTGTGCTCTTGACGACACCAGAGTGACTGGTGAGTGGATCGCCGACATTCTCACCGTCTATGGTCTCACCCCTAACGAGATCGCTACTTCGATCACCATCCCAGTCAGTGCTGACGCAGTCTCGCCCAGCGTTGATGTGAACTATCTTGGTGGCGACGAGATGATCATCACCGGTGACAGCTTCGGCTACGACATCGATGTGATCAGCGTCACCTACAGTGATGGCACTATCTGCGATGTGACTTCAGTCGACATGACCATCCTTTCCTGCTACAACAGGAGGTTCACCTCAGGTGCATCCCAGACCCAGGACGTCACGATCACCATCAACGGGGTTTCTGCCACCCCCCTGTCTGTCACCTTGCTGGCGCAGGCTGAGGTCTCCCTGACCATGGACCCCTCATCTGTCTCACCCGTCTTGAAGACTGAGGTAACTGTATACCTGGACACCAATTACCCAGAGACTCTCGATCGCGAGGACTTCAACGCCACTCTCTACAGCAATGACGACGAGACTTACGAGCGTGTACTCTACGTGATGAGCGTTGATGACGCTGCGAAGTCGGTCAAGATCAAGTTCCCTGGTGCCGTCTCCGGCTCTTACTACTTGCAGCTCTCATCTGCTCAGCACGGCAGAATCGACTCCGACCTTCTTCAGCTTGACGTGCACGGTACCGTCACTTCAATCTCCCCACTCACTGGCTCCAAGTACGGTGGTGCTCTGGTGACCATCACTGGCGAGAACTTCTCCGACGAGCCTCTCGACAACCCAGTCATGATTGGCAGCGACTACTGCTACGTCCAGACCACCTCGACTACGCAAATCACCTGCCGCACTGATCTTCTGACTGACAACGCAAGTGGAGACCAACTCGTCGTCGTCTTCCTGAAGACATCGGAGGAGGCCGCTACCCCCGGCGGCGAGGACATGTTCTTCGCCTACGCCGCACCAACCGCCGACGTGACTGATCTTCAGGTTACCTTCGATGAGGCAAGCTTCGCGCACAAGGTCGTCGTCACCGGAACAGGCTTCGACGACACTATTGAGCTTTATGTCGATGGCAGCTTGCAAACTCTCGAGTCGCAAGATGGTGTCACGGCAACCTTCAACTTGGATAGCATTGACGCTGCCAGCACCACCGATGTTGAGGTCCTCACCTCGGAGGGTTACCCAGAGGGCGCTGAGATCACACACTCCATTGACGTGGCCCCAGCACTCTTGATGATCGACCCAGCAGTCGGTAGCTCGGGAGGTACCAAGCTCGTCGTCCTCGGCAGTGGCTTCGGCACTTCGACCACTGGGCTTAACCTCGCGGCTGACGGCGCCGAGCTCTGCTCAAGCGTCGACATCTACGCATACGGCAGCTTCTACTGCTACACTAACGCAATCGAGGTCGCCTCAGGAGCCACGATCACCATCACCCTCGACGGTTCGGCGAGTGCTGACTCCTTTGTGGCTTCAGACGCTGTGTATGCACAGTCCGAATCAATCGTTGTCACCGGTGTCGCCCTCTCAGGCACCACGGTGACCTTCACCGGCACAGGCTTCCTGACTGACCACACCGGCACCGCAACACTAGCTGGCATTGAGGCTGATGCCGTTTCGGTCAACAGTGCCACCGAAGCTGTCGCTTCGTTCTCAACCTATGGTGTTCCCGCAAGCACTGATGTGCCTACTCTGCACTTCACGCACTCTCTTGGCTACGCGCTCTACGCATCCGTTGACAGCTCAGTCTCCTTCGAGAAGGTCCAGGACGTTACCGCGTCCACTGCTGGTCTTGAGTGCTCTTTCGCTGGTGGCTGCACCTATGCTATTGAGGCCGATGGCCTCTACGCTACTCTGCAAGACAGTGCAAACGAGATCAGAGTGTGCGGCTCCCCTTGCGAATTGGTCGATGCCGAGTCCTCCGCCAGCTATGCCGTCTGCACGGTGGCCGAGCTTGCCACCACATACTCGATCGATAACTACTCGATCACGTCCGCCCGGGACCTGTCTGGCGAGGAAGTCTTCGCTGACAGCGACCCTGAAGTCCTTCATGACAGCCTAACTGTCGAATCCTACACCAGCGATCTCGCCGACGGCTGCTACTTCGGCATGACCTTCAAGGACGGCCACGTTGCTGTGCTCGACGAGGCTAAGATCTTCATCGGGTTCCTCGCTGACAAGACCCCATACGTCGACCAGCTTGCGTTCCAGGGCTCTAACGATGCCTGGGCTAGCTGGGAGGAGCTCCACCTCTTCTCCGAGGAGGTGCACGAGGGCTGGAACTACATCGACTACAGAGACGATGGCACCGAGAAGCCAGCGTACAACAGCTACAGATTCTACGGAAGTGCCAGTGGCGCCTGCAGGATCACCGAGTTCAAGCTCCACGGTGTAGAGGCGATTGATGACGAGAACAGCAGCTTCGCTTGCTCACCCAAGATCTTCATCGGTGGTGATGAGCTGAGCACCTCAGCCAGCCTTGAGTCTGTGTCCTACACCGCTGCCATGACCCCCAAGTTGACTGCCATCTCTCCAAGGTACGGTTCCGTCCTCGGTGGCACCACTGTCACCCTCACCGGTGAGAACTTCACAGGTTCCGCAGCTACCGTCTGGTTCGACAACCGTGAGTGCACCATTGACTCAATCTCCTCGACTGAGATTGTCTGCACCACTGACGACAAGCCCTACGTTCCCGACACACCAGAAACCGTTATTGATATGGAAGGTATGGGTCTCGTTGCCACTCAGAGCCTTGTCTACAGGTATGTGTCACTCTGGTCAGACACTGAGACTTGGGGTGGCGACATCCCACCGATGGAGGATGAGTCCGTGGCGATCCCTGCAGGTCAGCACCTTCTGTTCGACATCGATGAGTCTCCTGTGCTTAACGCGCTCATCGTTGAGGGCAGCATGATCTTCGCCCCCAGTGAGGATGCAGACCACTTGCGCACCTTCGACGCCAACTTCATCATGGTTCAGCACGGTTACTTCGAGGCTGGTACTGAAGAGTTCCCATACACTTCCAAGCTTCAAATCACCATGCACGCCACCAGATACAGCCCAGCCTTCAGTATCTACGGCAACAAGATGATCGGTTGCAGATACTGCCAACTAAGTATGCACGGTATTCCCAAGGTTACCACATGGACAAAGCTTTCAGAGACAGCTGAAGCTGGTGCTACGGAGATCAGCGTTTATGGAGAGCCCGATTGGAACGTGGGTGACCACATCGTGATTGCAGGCACCACATGGTGGTCTGCCTACGACCACGAGGAGGTCGTCATCGCTGCCATCGACGGCTCAACAATCACCCTTGAAGAGGCGCTCGAGCACCGGCATCTGAGTGTTGCGCCAGAGTTTGGCGGAGTCGAAATGCCCATGAGGGCCGAGGTAGGCCTTCTCACCAGGAATGTGCTCTTCAGAGGCGACCCCAGCGACTCTAGGGCGGACCTCTTTGGCGCCCACATCATGGTCCACTCCCCTGGCGACGAGACCTCCACCGCCCGCATCCACTACATCGAGCTCACAGAGGCTGGTCAGGCCTTCAAGCTCGGCCGCTACGCCATTCACTTCCATATGATCGGCACTGTGCACGGCTCACTTGTGAAAGGCAATGCGATCCATCACTCGTACAACCGTGCAGTCACTACTCACGGCGTGCATTACTTCAAGGTGGAGTAGAATGTTGCCTTCGACACAATGGGTCATTCATTCTTCATCGAAGATGCCATTGAGACTAAATGTGTCTATGATAGCAACTTGTCTATCTTGACCAGAGCGTCGAACAGTTTCTTGAACACTGATTAGACCCCAGGTGCTTGGTGGTTTACTGGTCCTGATAATATTATGACCAACAATGCAGTTGCCGGTACTGATGCTTATGGTTACTGGTACGACATGTAGAAGACTGCTATCGGAGCAAGCTACGATCCCAACATCTGCCCTGAGTTCACAAAGCTTGGTGAGTTCAGAAACAATACTTCTCACGGTAATAGAAAGTACGGTCTCAGACTTTTCCATGCTTTGATTCCCCGTACATATCCTTGTTTACCATCACCCTATGATGCTGACTACATTGCAAACGGCTTCGATGATCCCTACCACGAGAATCCCAAGATTCCAGCTATTTTCGAAGACTTCGTAGCTTGGAAGACAGGCCGTAACGGAGCAATCTCAGAACGTACTGGAGCTGTTGTATTTAAGAACTTTAAGATTGCTGATAGTAGGATAGCTGGAATTGAAATCAGTTCCATTGAGGATATCGATGCATATGACTATGTCTATGTTGACGGAGGTATGATTATTGGAAATACTGGTCTAAATGATGAGGACGGTGTCCTTTCTGGATCAACAGTTTGGGGCTTTATTGGTCCTAGAGAAGAATATTTTACTCTTGATGGAACATCTTTCTATAACTTTGATTTCTAAGGATCAGCTGCTATTGGAACTTGTTCACATTGTTTCCATCCAGCTTCTACTGATTCTGGTGGTCGTACAATGCGAGTTTAAAATCTGAATATCGATGCTGCCACTGTTCCTAAAAAGATTCACTATCAAGAACCATGGAGAGAGATTATTCTCGATGTTGATGGATCATTAACAGGACTTGGTGCCAACTCTTGGGCAACTTTTTCTTACCCTCATTTAAAAACAGCTGAATGCACTGAAGATTTAGATGTTTTTGATGGTCTGATATGTGATAGCTCTGTTAATCTAAGAAGAATTGCCTTTTATGACTACTAGCCTTAGAGCATTACAATGCAAAGAATCAAAGTTGCTGAGTGGAACCTTGAATTTGAAGCATCAATTACTGCAAATGAAACAGATTTGTGGCATTATGAGTAAGATGTTGATCATGGAAACTTCTCAATTCTTATGCAAAGAGAGAGTAAAGACCCTTCAATGTCTTGGCCAATAGTTGTTGCAACTGGTAAGAGATATAGATTCCACTGGGGTGAAGGTATTGATTTTGAGAACATGAGCTTCGATATATCGCCCCTTTGGGATGAAAACGATGATTCTGTTCATCTAATGACCAATTTCACAGATGTTAGAATGGCTATCAATATTACAGATAGAGGAGGTAATTTAATTGCTAATGAAACATATCTTTAATCAGATTCTGATCTGGTTACAGGTGATAATGTGATTTACAATTAAACAGAGGTCAAAGAACTCCATTTAGTCGTTAATGGTAAACATGATAGTAACAGGACAACAATTAAAATGGAAGGCTTTAGATGCGTTTAAGAAAATGAGTATCTCTGGGATTGCAATCAGGAAGATGTTGAAGAAAAGGAAATAGCAGAATTCCCTATTCCATGGAGTGTTGCAAATTCATGGTCTTCAGGTTCTCTTCCTGTTGAGGGAGATGATGTTGAAATTGAACCAGGTGTTTGGATTGAGTTTGATCTTGATGAAACACCAATGTTGAACTCTATTACTGTCAACGGAAGATTATCTTTCAAAAATGACCCTGAAACAGCTGCTAACCGAACTATTCATGCATGGTGGGTTTATGTAAGACAAGGTGAACTTAAGATTGGTAGCGCCGAAGAGCCTTACAATGGAGTTGCAGAAATCAGACTTTACGGTGACCCTGAAGCAGATACAATCGCTCCAAGCTATCTTACTGAATTCGGCAATAAAGGTCTTTTTATTGTTGGATTAGCTGAACTTTATGGTTAATCACGTGATCATTAATCAAGACTTAGGCAAACCGCATACAAAGGTGACCTAACAGTATAGGTAGAGCCTGGTTTGGACTGGGTATAATGGGATCGTGTTGCCCTTTTACCAACTGCTATGTAAGCATAACACTTTGACTACAGAGTCATTGATTCTTATGTTTCTGCTACTGGTGAACTTACTTTGACTGAACCTCTGGAGTTCTATCACTGGGGTGACCGTAGTTCCACAGCTGGTGATTATAATGGAGTTGACATGAGAGGTGAAGTTGTTCTACTGAGCAGAAACGTCAGAATTGTCGGTAATGATACTGACTCATGGGGAGGCTAAATCCTTGTCACAGATAATTTAGAACTTACTGGAGTTCAAAGAAGTGGGCAACTCATGATGGATAATGTTGAGGTTTATAACTGCTCACAGCGCAATACTTTCAAAGCTGCTATCAGATTTGAGAATCAAGGTCTCCTTTGGCAAAGTGTCACAAACTCTGTTATCCATGGAAGTATTGGATGGTAATTGACCGCCACATACGGTCAGGATATCCTTATTGATAATAATTAATTTATCGGAGGACGTGCAGTTGGTGTCTCAATTATTTCATCTCACAATGTAACCTTAACTAACAACATAGTTGGTGATATTAGGAGAAGAGAAGAAATGGTAATGCAGAAAATGGTTGACAAAGAGAGTTGTGTATCTGTCTGTGCTTACTTTAATAACGACGATTCAGATTGCTATAATAACATAGTTCAGAACAATATTGTAACCGGTTGTATTTATGCAGGCTTTGTTGCTCCCGGTCACGACTGTGGTGAAGCAGAAAGCCAACAGAACTTTAGAGATAACGTAGCACACTCTATTGATGGCTCAGGCGCAAATATCTTCCCTGATATTACTGGTGATAACCATGCTTAATGTTTTGAGGGTAGTCATTTTGCCTCTTACAAAACTTAGCAAATCGGATCAGGAGGTATGTTCACCACATAGGAATATAGAATGTCTGAGATAACTAGTATCGATGCAGCGTGGGGTATAAATATTCAACCAGCTGGTGAAACAGAGAGATCACTTGCTAGATTGAGCAAATCTTATATCTATGGAGAAACAGAAGCACTGGATTGCCCTGAAGATCATGATTGTTGGTGCGAGGACAAAGAAGGGTTTATGGGCTTTAGTGGTAGACATAAGTCTAAAAAATTCCATATCGATTCTGCGTCACCTTTACCAATGGTTAAAGTAAAGTCTTATGGAACTTGGGCTGCTGATACAAGGATGGAAAAAATTGAATTCAATAACTTCTCAAGAAATAAGACAGAGTGTGGAGCATAACAGGTGATTTTCAAGTTAAACAAGTATGAATCGGATTTCTACCCTGCGTAGAACTTTTTCTACACTAAATTCAACAATGTGCACGATGATGCAATGGCTTACTTGATGGACCCTCCAGAAAAATGGAACAATGTTGATGACTGCATTGGCTTCCCATGCACTGCCCCCTGGAATGTGATCTTCCTCTTTGAAGGCTCTAGCTACTCTGGTAATCCACAGCCTTTCAATAGGGATAGAAATTTCTAAATTGTTCCTGATGTTGCAGGTGTCTCTGAGACCTATGAGAATTGTGAGTTCAAAGAGGCATGGAATGCATGGTCTTGCTCTAACGAAGATATCGGCCAACTTGTGTTCATTGGTGATGATGACGATTGGGAGGACCGTAACGTTGCTCCAGTCTGGATCACAAATGAGGAAACCGGCTACACCAACAAGCTGAACCATCAAATGGATCACGTTTGGGACGGCTTCTACACCGGTCAGTTGCACAAGCAACAATACAGCGCCCAACTCGAAACTAAAGGTAACTACAGCATCGAGTACACTAGCACACCGTTTAAGAACATGCGCTACCACATGAGAGCTAACAGAGGGCTCATCAAACTGAGAGTCTAGTACTTCAATGCCGGCAGCTACGAGGTTTATGCTGATGGGTAATTGATCGAGCCTACCCCTTGGGACAAGGAAGCTGGTACCAATGCAGAGCTCACTGCCTACAGAGGTTGTGGTGAGAACAGATATGTGGGTGTCCTTAACTTCCTTGAGTTCATCATGACACCCTACTGCCTGATTGAGATCAAACCGGTCGATGCTATCTTGTCGAACGTGAGAATGTCATGGACCATGGACGAGTTCTACGCTCAGGGCGGTCCAACCTCCTTCATCGACAGAGTCTCAGCAGCTCTCGGTATCCACGCCTCTCAAATGAAGGTTGTCGCTGTTTACACCGGTTCCGTCGTCGTTGAGTATGAGCTGACCGCTGACGAAGATGACACCGAGTCCAGCTCTTCAGCCCAGCAACTGAGAGCGATTGAGACCGCGCTTACTGAAATCGTTGAGTCAGGTGACGATGCTGCTGCCGTCTTTGGTGCACCAGTCCTTAGTGCATCAACCAACGGTGAGGCTGTGATCGAAGACCCAACCTACAACCCTGCGGCTGCACCCACCGCGCCCACTACTCCAATTGAAGAAGAGGAAGAAACCAGTATCACCGTCGACGATGAAGGTCTTTAGGTCAAGGTTGATGATACTACTAGAAACAGCCTGATTGGAATTTTTGCCGTACTTGTAGTGGTCATTGGCTGCTGCTTCGGATGTGGCGTAGTCCTTGTCTGCACCTACTCCATTAGCAAAGCTTCCAAGGAAGTCCTCAGCGTGCAGCAGAAGGTTGCAAAGATGCAAGAGCAAAAGAAGAAAGGTATGGCTGACGCTTCTGAGTCCCAGATCGAGATTGACTAGCAGTACGTGATGCCCGACAACATGGACGCCGAAATCTTCACTCAGAAGAAGCGCGCTCTCAAGGTCAATGATGAGCATGTCGTGCAGACCGAACGAGAAGATGACCACACAGGCGGTGAATCTGCTCAGCGTCTCCACGGTGACTCGAACGTGAAACTCATCAGGGCTAAGTAGACTGCGAAGACCGCAAAGAATCTTTAGAAACTGGCTTAACAGGAATGATTAAAATAAGTAAGGTGAAAATGTAATCACTTTTATAAACGCAAAGACAATATAATTTTATAACATCAATATGAAAC
>Ga0206687_1393872_pt1 | contig 11079 bp, 17 predicted proteins | sample M130m12015metaT_FD_156016 | JGI IMG/M metagenome (GOLD analysis project Ga0206687, IMG submission 156016) | Metatranscriptome of ammonia-oxidizing marine archaeal communities from Monterey Bay, California, United States - M1 30m 12015... | ecosystem: Environmental > Aquatic > Marine > Intertidal...
AGAAGTCTTCTTTACTTACTGGTTTCTTTGAAACTAATAGTTGAGACGATTTGTCAATAAGCTTAGATCTTTTCGATATCGAATCGGATAGACAAAGACAACTACCGTCGGGTCTCTTCGATGGGAGGAGGCACGACACTTTTCATTAAAGGTGTGAATTTCAACACGGCCATGCATGGAAACATGGTGATGTTGGGTGACAAACAGTGCATCGTGATGGGTTCCTCCGAGGTATTCATACAGTGCTTCACAACGAGCCACTCGAAGGAAGAACAGGTGACGCTGACTCTGGCGGTGGACGGGAAGAGTGCCCTGTGCAGTACGTACAACTGCATCGTGACGTACAGCAACCACTACACTCCCCGTCTGGACTTCGTGCTGCCCCTTTCGGCCAGTCCCAACCAACTGGTCAACTTCCAGGGCATGCTCCACATCTCCACCACCTCCGATATCGAGTTCATCAAGGTGGGCCAGTTCTAGTGCAACACTCTCAACCAGCCTACTAAAAAGAAGAGCTGGTGGTCTTCTAGCTCCAAGGTGCAGTGTGTCATTTCCCCGCAGACTACGGCCGGCTACTTCAAGACCGAGTTCAAGGGCCCCAATGGTGACCTGCGCAAGGCCTACACCTCCACCTCCTATGGCTTGTAGAAGAACCAGCCGTACCAGTTCAAGGTTGTGCCTGTCATCTAGTCAGTCAGCAGCAATATGGGCTCTATCCTCGGTTAGACCCTCACTATCCTCGGAAGAGGATTCTCTGAATTCAAGGACCAGATGAGCATCTCTGCCGGCAGACACACCTGTGACATCATCAGACAATCCAAGGACAAGATCGTCTGTCGCGTGAAACCCAACTACGTGTCTCCCAACGCCGGAGCGACCGACAACACCCTGGGCACGGCTGGATTCATTTTCAAGCACTACAACCTGACCTCTGCCGTCATTGCCGACAACATCGCCGACATCCGCGGACCCAAATCAACTGTCACTCTGGACAAGACGGAGAACAAGTTTGACATCGACCTACCTGACTTTTACAATGTGAAGAAGACTATGGTGCACTTCAGAGGGTACTTCAAGGCCAACGTGACTGGGAAACACATCTTCAAGATGGTGAGTCGTCCCGAAGTAGCCAACATCTACCTCTCCAACGTGGCCGACTCCGCCTCTGACTCCGACCTCCAGAAGATCATGTCAGCCGATAACCACAGCTACCACACCAGCCACCGCAACTTCGACTACAAATCCAAAGACACTGATGGCAAGTTCCGTTCCGACTCTGTCACTCTGACCGCCGGGAAACTGTACCTGATGGAAGGCTTCTACTAGAACTACCACTGGAACCACGGCCACTTTTCGATGGCTGTGGAGACTCCGAGTCCGAATGACGAAGTGAGACTCAACACCATTTCGACCAGTGCCAACCTGACTCTGCAGTTCCCCCATGACCAGGAGAAGATGAACATTAGACTCATGAACGTGGCCTCAGGCAACTTCTACCTCAAGCAGAACAGTCGCGACACCTATAACATCAACTACAACACTGATGCCGGTTATCTGGAGTGGAATCTCAACTACCGCCTCTTAGCCTATGGCGATGCCAAGGTCACCATCATCAAGCTAGATGCTGCTGGATCCCCCACTGACTCTACTGACGCCGCTGTTATTCACGGTTACCAGTATGACATCACCTTCAGGAAGAACAGGGGAGAAATGAAGGGCAAAAAACCCTTCCTCGTGGCAAATAACCTGGTGGCCATCACCGGGAAAAGTCTAGAAGTGTCGATTACCATCACCCAGGCCCCAGGAGACATTCTGGGAGGTGACTTCCGAATGACCCTAGGCGACAAATTCTAAATCGTGCCTGCCACGAGTAGCCAAGACAAAATCAGACTAGCCCTGAACAATTTAGGCTTCGACGGTTCGATCAAGGTAGTGCAGTACGGACATGGGATTGAAAACCATTACTACATGATCTACTTCAATGCGTAGAAGGGTTCTCCGACTCTGCCGACTCTGGACAAGACCAACCTGACCTGCACCAACAGTGACTGTCTCTCTATTGCCGCCCACAACCCGGGGGACAACAGAGGAGACTTGTCTGCCAATAGTCTGGAGTTCATCCCTGTCTCCAGTGAGTTCATGTTCACCCAGGTGACTAAGCCGCAGGTGACAGTCACCGTGAACAACATCATGGCTGGATGTGGCCAAGGCACTAACTGTGACTATGAGACGTCCAGTGCCATGACCCCGAAGGTGACTGCCTTTTCCATCTCTGGAGCTGCCATGACCATCACCATTTCCCAGGCTACCCCTGCCGTGGCCGTAGACCACACTCTCCTGGACATCACCTATGCCGAACAGAAGTGTGTCCCTGCCTCCTGGAGTGGCCTTAGCATCGTCTGCAACCTAGTGAAGAACTCGGACGACAGCAACAGAATCGTGGCTGGTGATCATCTGCCGATTGTGCACTACAAGGCTGTGGGCTACCTGGAATACGACTCTGCCTTGACTGCCACTGCCGTACTTCCCACCGTGAGCAGTCTCTCTGCCAACAATGGTTCTCCCAACGGAGGACATGACGTTGACATCATCGGCACCAACTTCCCCTTCGCCCTGGGCACCAATGGCACCAACAGTCTCACTGTCACTGTCGGAGGAGCTGCTGCCAAAATCGTGTCCTACGACAACCAGAAGATCAACATTCTGACTCCTGCGAAGGGCAGCAACGCCGTAGGAGTGGACCTGATCGTGACTTCGAATGGCAAGTCAGTGACTTAGTCTTACACCTACGCCGCCAGCACCGCCGCCACCATCACTGCCATCGACATCACTTCTGCCTCCCCGGCCCTGAAGACCACCGTGACTCTCACCGGCACCTCTCTGGACACCGACGTGTCTCTGCTCAAGGCCTTCCTGGTCAACACCGACCCCGCCAAAGAGTCTTACCCTGTGTCTGTCTTCACTGCCACCGGAGGCACCGAGATCGTCTTGGTCATGTCAGGAGGCAAACAAGGCACTTACAGTCTCACCGTCGAGAAGACCGGCTACGGAGGATACAACTACAATGTGGGTGGTGTGACCACTCCCATCCAGTTCGAGTACAAGTTCGTCATGACCAGTGTCACTCCCAAGACAGGCAGTCTCGAGGGCGGCACCATCCTGACCATCGGAGGCATCAACTTCGCCACCAAGACCAGCCAGATGCAGGTCTTCATTGGTCCCCAGAACGTCATCTGCGACGTGCTCACCACCACTGCCACCCAACTGACCTGCCGCACCAAGGCTGCCACCTACGACGCCAAGACCACCATCAGCCTGACCCAGAGACTCCAAGACGTCGCCACCTGTGCCGACACTGACTCTAACAATGCCTGTGGATTCCTCTACTCTTCCTCTGTCACTCCCGTCATCACTGGAGCCTAAGCAGTCACTAACCAGAACTATGATGACACCATTTCCTTCACTGGTAGTGGCCTCACCGCCTCTTCGGGCAGTCCCATCATGAGACTGGCTTCTAGCAGCGTGGCCAGTGACACTGACTCTGCCACCGCCTCTGCCACTGCCCTGACCTTCAAAATGCCTAGTCTGGCCAACGGAGTCATGAGTGTCAACATCTACATCCCTGGAAAGGGTTACGCCAAGTTCGACGGTCTGACCAACCCCCCTCTGATCAGCAACCAACTCAACATCACCGGCATTTCCCCCGCCTCAGGCTCCAGCGCCGGAAACCTACTCACCATCACCGGCAGTGGCTTCGATGCCAACACCGAGATCATCCTCTTCAAGACCTGGGACAACGTCTGCCAGATCAGAACCAGGACTGCCAACCAAATCACTTGCAAGTCTGGAGTGAGTAGCTACGTCAACGGCGAGGAACAGATCGTGAAGATCAAGCAATCGGGGACGAAGATTGAGCCTAGCCCAGTGTACAAGTACACGACGGATATCAGCAAGATGGTGACGATCATCAGCATAGGCTCAGAGACTTCTCTGGCCACCGACATCTCTGTCCCTGATTCCGGCTACTTCGACCTCGTGCTCAACGGTGCCGTCAGTATGGACGAGACCATGGTGATCAAGCTATGGAGTGCCAAGAACTAGAGACACTTCACGGGTGTGACACAAGGAGGAGCCAGTGCCACGAGTCAGACTGTACGCTTCACCGACGTGCCCCTAGACACCTACACTCTGGAAGTGCTGGTGGCCAACAAGGGATACGCCTACATGGCCAACAGCATCTCGACCATCAATGTGAAGTCGATGGCCACGGCCCCTGCCAGCCAGACCAGCAACAAGATCACCAGTCTAGTAGGAGGCACTGTGCTGATCTCTGGAAAGGGATTCGACACTGCCGTCCTGACCAACAACAAGGTCTCTATCTGCGGCTACCCCTGTGAAGTCAGTGCCGCCACCTACTCTCTCCTCACCTGTTCCCACCAGGGCATCATCACCCAGGAGGTAGACCACACTTTCAGAAATGAGGAACCCAGAGTCATCAAGCCCAGGTTCATCCAGACTAAGGTCGATGCTCTCGTCAACAATCTGATGGACGGCCAGTTCGAAGACAGTTACCAGGCTACAGACAACGACGTGGTGTTTGACTTCGGAGAGAACATGCAGGCCAACCTATCCCAAGTGAGGCTATTCCCCGACATGAGGAAGGACATCAAGAGACTCAACGGCACTCTCATCGAAGGCAGTAATGACAACTCCACCTTCACTCCCATCATGACCATGACTGTCGAGTCTACCCGTCCCGGCTGGAATGAGTGGGTCTCCGATGGATTCGCCAACAATGTCTTGTACAGGTACGTCCGCTTCAACTTCAACAAACAAGTGGTGCAAAGCCGTTATGTGGCTGAAATACAGTTCGTAGGACTCATCTAGTACGCCAAAAGCACCTACTCTCTGGCCAGCACCTCCTGCGCAGCCATGGTGACAGTGAACGATTATGCCCAGCCGGTGATCGCCGACGCCCTGGAAATGAGACAAGACAAGACCCCCGTGGTGAGCAGCCTGTCTCCCACCAGAGGTTCCATCGCGGGTAACTACGCCCTGACCATCACTGGCACCGGTTTCGGCACCACCGTGAATGACGTCAGCGTCACCATCGACAAGATCGCCTGTGTGGTGCAGACTGTGACTGCGACCCAAATCGTGTGCACCGTTGGAGCCAGACCTACCTACACCCTCCCCGAACTATCGGTCATGGTGGCCCACAGACAGAGTGCCAACAAGGGCAACTCCTTCATGTACATTGAGAAGTGGAGTGAAAGTGCTACCTGGGGCGGCGAGTCTCCTCCCAGAGAAGGCGACAGTGTCTTCATCCCCAAGGGACAGAACGTGCTAGTCGACGTGTCTCCCCCCAAACTCAAGGCAGTCATGATCGAAGGACAACTGGTATTCAATGACCAGGACCTGACCTTCTAGGCAGAGTACATCGTGTCCAACGGAGGCAACGTGACCATCGGCACTGTCGACAACCGTATCACCAACAACATCAAGATCATCCTGCACGGCACCAGAGAGGACAAACAGCTGCCTATGTTCGGAAACAAGTGTTTCATCATGAACAAGGGCACTCTGGACATCCACGGAGAATTGCGCACCAAGACCTGGACCACTCTGAGCCAGACTGCCGACGCCGGCACTGACACCATCTATCTGGACGAAGCCGTAGATTGGAGAGTGGGAGAACTGGTCGGTATTGCCACCAGCACCTACAGTTACAACCAGAGTGAAAGCAGGACCATCCTTCAGAAGATAGACGACAAGACCTTCAAACTGAACAGCACCCTGGAGTTCAAACATTACTCAGCCATCGAGACCCACGACGGACAGGCGGTGCCTCTGAAGTGTGAGGTGGGCCTACTGTCCAGGAACATCAAGATCATGGGCGCACCCGGCAGTTGGGAGAGTACCTACGGAGGACATCTCATGATCCATGGCAAACAGATCGATGGCACCGTCGCCCGTATTTCCTATGCCGAGTTCACTCATATGGGACAACAGGCCATGTTGGGCAGATACTCCATCCATTTCCATCTCTGCGGCAACATGTTCAAGTCGTTCATCGAAGGCAACGCAGTCCACCACAGTCTGGCCAGAGTGGTCACTATTCATGGCACCCACTACATCAGAATCAAGAAGAACGTCGGATACTGGGTCTATGGCCATAACTACTTCCTGGAAGACGGGATCGAGAGTTTCAACGTGGTGGAGGGCAACCTGGCCATGAAGACGGTCGAAGTGCACTCTCTCTTGGTCAGTGACCAGTCCTCTGCCAGTTTCTGGATCACCCGTCCTAACAACTACATCAGGGGCAACCACGCCGCCGGAGGAGACTGGTACGGTTTCTGGTACGAGATCCACAACCACCCCTAGGAGAGCAACATGAACCCCGACATCTGTCCCCAGGGAGAGAGAATCATGCAGTTCAAGGACAACGTGGCCCATGGCTACACCCGATACGGTATCAGGATCAACGCCCTCTAGAGCAAGGCCTCTCCTTGTGGCAAGGCCAGAAGCGACTTCTTCGACGGAGTCCCCAGTGACCCCCAACTCTAGAACCCCCCTATTCTCAGCACTTTCGAGAACTTCCTGGCTTTCAACTGCAGAGACAACGGAGTCCAAGCCGAGAAGATGGGCCACACCCTCTTCAAGAACATGAAACTGATCGAGAACAGACTGGGCGGCGTGATCGTGCACAAGACCAACTTCACGACCGAGGCCTACCCCGTCATGATCCAGGACATGCTCATCGTGGGCCATTCCACCGACAATGACCACGGCATGGACGCCTACCACGCTGACGAGAAACAGGCCGGAGTCATTCTCCCCTTCACTGACGAGATCGTAGTCAAGAATGTCGTCTTCGCCAACTTCGAGAAGAACAACACTAACTGCTTCGAAGCCAGTGCTCTGAGTGACAATGGCGACTTCATGACCACGGGAGGACACACTTACGAAATAGAGAACATCAAGTACGTGGGCAGCATCAACCAGAAGGTGAAGTGGGGCCGGTACAAGACAGACATCATCCATGACATCGACGGAACAGTGTCTGGGAAGAACGTGGAGAGTTACATTACTCCCAGCATGCCCCATCTGAAGGCCCACTCCGGCTGTGAAGAGATCACCGATAAATATGAGGTGCCTGTGGTGGTCTGTGACAACACTGCCTAGATCAGGTAGGTCCAGTTCTTCTCCCTCGCCCCCTCTTCCCTCTTCCTATCCGCCCCCCTCAAGATCGCACACATCGACCCCGCCAACAACAAAAACATCACTGACCTGGACCCCTCCATGGTTTCCGAATAATTCTTCGACAGCGCAGTCATGAATGACATCATCCCTTCCTGGACCGTGCCTGTCATCACCAAGAGTATGTACCACGTCATGTTCGGCACTGGAATCGACTTCGACAACATGGGTGTGATCCCTAAGTACAAGTGGAAGACCACCGACCAAGGAGTCATTTTCAGATTCAACAACACCAAGACCAGAGATTTCTTCGACAGTCACATCTACTACGGCAACAAGATCGCGAAGACGCAGAGTTCGGTGAGGAAGGACATCGGACTGTTTAAGGAGAGGGCTGAGAAAGTAGACGCTACTCCGAGTGGACTGTCTCTTCTGGGCAGTGGACAAACAGCCGAGACGGTGGACTTCTCTGCCTTCGACCTGGCCCGCATGGACTACGACAACGACACTTAGAGACTAGATGTGTTCATGTCTGGCAAGGAGAACTGCACGACCTTCGTGGTGTAGCCCGCCCCCTGCAAGGTCAACTGTCCCGACCCGACCAAAGACTGTGCCCAAGACACGGTGGTCAGGAAGTGGAGCGAAGTGGCCAACTGGGAGTCAGGAAAACTCCCTGCCGCAGGAGACGATGTGGTCGTGGAGTGTCCCTGGACCATGTTGCTCGATATCGATGAGACTCCTATCTTCAACAGTCTCACCATTTAGGGCACCTTGATGTTCGATAAGACCAAGGCCCACACCAAGTTGAAGAGCAAGAGCATCTACGTGAAGGGAGGCGTCTTGAAGGCCGGAGAGGCCGACGCCCCTTACACCCAGAAGATCACCATCGAAATCCATGGAGAACGCACCAACCCCACCGTATTAGTAGATGACTATGTCGAAGGAGGCAACAAGAATCTCATTGTCACCGGACAGTTGAGTCTCTACGGTGTGACTCCCGCCGTGGTGATGACCCGTCTGACTGATTTCGCCGACGCCGGGGCCACTGTGCTATCTGTGAGCGACACTATCGACTGGGCCGTAGGTGACACCATCGTGATCAGTGCGACTAGCAACGACCCGGCCGAAGACGAATACAGAGTGATTACGGGAGTGACTGGTCAGACCATCACCATCTCAGAAGGACTGACTCACGACCATTACGGAGCGGCAGAGAGACTGACTTCAGAGGTCAATGGAGAGTTCGACATGAGAGGCTCAGTCGGACTGATGAGCAGGAACATCGAGATCAAGGGAGCGGGAGAGGCACACGGAGCCACTGTGGTTGTGGCCACCAGCAGATTGAAGGACCCTTCCACCGGAGACGACAAGGTCAAGATGGGGGCTGTCAATGCCACCGGAGTCTAGTTCACTGCCGGAGGACAGCAGAACACCAATCTGGCTGCCCTTAACTTCCAGTTCACCGGAGTGACCGCCTGGAACCCGGCCAGTAAAGTGACCGGCTGTTCTTTCCACCAGAGTCGGGGCATGTGCATCTACCTGACCAACAGTAGGAATGTGACTATCCAGAACAATGTGATCACGAGGTGTGCCAAATACGGTGTGGCCCTGTTCGATAAGAACAACATGGTGTATGTGGATGACAACCTGTTGGCTGGTATCACCTAGTGGGCCAGTGTAGGAGATGGGTGGGAGTACACCGCCGGAATGAGCACCGAATCGGCCAACGTTGGCATGGTTCTCTCCATGAAGAACAACGTGGTCTAGGGAGTGAAAGGCATCGCCTACTTGATCACTGGTGTCGACTGTAATGACAGACAGAACCAGTACTTCGTGAACAACACTGCCGGCTCTAGTGATGGAGGCATGGTGCCCATCAACAACGGCACCGGCTGTTACCACTACGGCAACCTATTCGCCTATAGGTGCCAAATAGGTGTCGTCAGTCAGTTCGCAGCAGAAAGCATCCACGTCGAGAACATCACCTTTGCTGAGAACAGACTCAATGGCAAAATGTAGTTCGCCCACCCCACCACCTACGACGTGTCCCAGAGATACGACAACGTGCACTTCTACGCCGTGGCCAGACCTGACTGTCCGAAGTGTTACAAGAAGGCAAATCACTGTAGTCGCATGACTGGTTCCACCCCTTCTATCCACCAACTGGCCGGACAGCACATCGATGAAGTGAAAGGCATCTGGGATGTCCAGAAGATCTGTACCAACAGTGTGAAAGACACCAGGACCTTCCTAACCAACGTAGTGTACGAGAACTTCAAGAAGACGTACAGTGAAGCGGCGTGGGCCAAATGTGGGAACAACCTGATGATCCATCTGGAATAGATTGCCCATGACACTGCCAGTCAGTACTACATGAAGAACTGTAGGAAGGTCAACTCAGACATGGAAATGGTCCTGAAGTATGACAACAGCGACCCAAGCACTGCCGGCTGGACCGGAGGATGTGGAGCAGTCGGGCCTTGCATCGGCACTGAGACTTTCCAAATCACTGATTTCGACGGAGGCATTCTGGGCAAGCCTGGTCAGACTGTGCACTCCAAACGACCTGCCCTAGTGGATGGACTGGACTGTCAGAAGTACGAGCCATGGAACGGGTACCACTGTCAGGGCCTGAACTTCAGAGTGCTCCTCTTCGAGAACCAGGGCAAGGACTACTACACCACCATGTACCAGCCTGAGATCCAGAGCACCATGATGAAACAGAAGTACGCCATCAACATGTTCAAAGAATGGGTCTGGGAAGGACTCATGCCCATGGACAAGAGGAAGGCCATTTTCATCGCGGTGGTCCAGAAACAGCTCAGACACAACATGACCTTCAACTCAGGAGTGCCCGACACCGCCTCCTTCCGTCTCCAGCACTTCCCTAAACAGGGGAAAGAGCTGGACTACATCATCATGTACATGAGGTTCGACAACCCGGCCAGCATCGAGTTGCAGGTGAACGGCACCATGGTGACTCCGAACCTGCCTGCTGCGAAGGTGGACCTGGAGACCAAGACCACCGAGTGTGGTAACCACAACTACAATGAAGACACCCGAGAGTTGGAGTTCGTCCTCACCCAGGAGTGTGTCGTCCTCTACAAGAAGCTCACCACTCTCAAGGTCACCATGCACCTCACTGTCAACATCGATGACTTCTACAAGAATGACGGTCTCACCACCTTCGTTGACAAAATGTGCGCTTTCCTTGGCATTCCCACCAACAAACTCAGAATCGCCAATGTCAGGTCAGGCAGTGTCTACATCGATTTCAACATTGTGTCTGACAGCAGTGCCGACGCCGACCCCGAGGCAGAAGCGAAGAAGTTGAGTGAGATGAAAGAAAAGATGATAACCGCGAATAGCAATGGTGTACTGGATGTGGGATTCCCGGTGAAGAACATCCAGGCAGAGGTGCAGAAGAGTGGCCCCACCAACAACAATGACACCACCATAAAGAACAAAGAGCCTACTGGAGTAGATGCTGGTGTGATCATCTTGGCCGTGTTGCTGCCTATCTTCCTGATCTTCGTGGGCAGCATCTTGCTGACCAAGTACATTCTGAGGAACAGGAACAGGAAGAATCTGGTGGCCGTCCAACCCTCCGACCAGCATGCTGAGACCAAGAAGATCATCGAGGTCGACTACGAAAAGATGGGAGTCAAGAGTATGCAACCCAAGGTTATGTTGCGTCCTCAACCCACCAACGTCGTCTAGAGATAGAACTCCGACTTGAAATAGATGCCTAACCAGAGATTCGCATCCTTGGTCGAATACGGTATTGATAATCCCGAAATCCCGCATTAGCCTACTGCTACCAACCTCTTCGACACGCCCACTTCTAGACAAGAGTAGTGACCATAATATGCTTCTTAG
>Ga0206687_1077088_pt1 | contig 11021 bp, 7 predicted proteins | sample M130m12015metaT_FD_156016 | JGI IMG/M metagenome (GOLD analysis project Ga0206687, IMG submission 156016) | Metatranscriptome of ammonia-oxidizing marine archaeal communities from Monterey Bay, California, United States - M1 30m 12015... | ecosystem: Environmental > Aquatic > Marine > Intertidal...
GCAGCTTTTTTAATAGTTGTTTTCATTTATCGACCTAATGGTCTTTTTCGTCTGATCCTAATGGCACCGTTTGAGGAACGAAGTCAGTTTCATGCTGCGGATTACTATAGTCATAAGGCCATCTATGGACTACAGGCAAATCTCCTGGCCAATTCCCATGAATATGTTCTACAGGTGTAGTCCATTCTAAGGTATTAGATTTCCACGGATTTTGAACCGCTGCTTGACCTCTGAAAATGCTATAAAAGAAGTTATACAAGAATAAAACTTGAGCAATAGCACCTACAATAGCAAATACACTAATAAGTGGATTCAAATCTAAAGCCACGTTTAAGAACTCGAAATTACTATAGTCATAATACCTCCTTGGCGCTCCTGCCAGACCCACAAAATGCATAGGGAAGAATACTCCATACCCACAAATAAAAGTGATCCAAAAATGTACGTATCCTAATTTGGTGTTCATCATCTTACCAAACATCTTTGGGAACCAATGGTAAACACCAGCCATCATTCCAAAAATAGCTGACATACCCATTACGATATGAAAGTGAGCTACTACAAAATAAGTATCGTGTACGTTAATATCTAAAGCGGAATCAGCAAGAATAATTCCTGTTAATCCACCTGACACGAAGGTCGAAACTAAGCCTATAGAGAATAACATCGCAGGGGTATAGCGGATATTTCCTTTCCAAAGAGTTGTAATGTAATTAAACGCCTTTACCGCTGATGGAATAGCTATAAGCAGAGTAGTAATTACAAATAATCCTCCCAACCAAGGACTCATTCCTGTTAAGAACATATGGTGTCCCCAAACAATAAAACTTAAAAATCCTATGGCAAGTATAGAGCCAATCATGGCTTTATATCCGAAAATTGGTTTTCTAGAGTTCGTAGCTATAATCTCTGAACTGATCCCAAGTGCTGGAAGTAAAACGATATATACCTCAGGGTGTCCTAAGAACCAGAATAAATGTTGATATAGTATCGGTGAACCTCCTGTTACATCTAAAGCCTCACCATCAATAAAGATGTTAGAAAGATAAAATGCCGTTCCCATTCCTCTATCCATAAGTAATAAAACTACTGCAGAAACTAGAACTGGGAATGATAACACTCCTAAAATAGCTGTTACCAAAAAGGCCCAAATAGTTAAAGGTAATCTCGTCATCTTAAGACCCTTTGTTCTTAAGTTAACTATGGTTACTATATAATTCAATCCTCCCAACAGGGAAGAAACCACAAACAATACCATCGACAATAACCACATTGTCATACCCATACCAGAACCTGGCATAGCCTGAGGCAATGCACTTAGCGGTGGATATACCGTCCAACCCCCAGACGCAGCTCCTGTTTCTATAAATAGCGATGCTATCATAATGACACTAGAAACAAAAAAGAACCAATAAGATAACATGTTAAGGAATCCAGATGCCATATCCCTTGCTCCGATTTGAAGTGGAATTAACAAATTCGAAAAGGTTCCAGACAAACCTCCTGTCAACACGAAGAAGACCATTATAGTTCCATGAATCGTAACTAAAGCCAAATAGGCATTTTGATTCATAACTCCACCTGGTGCCCATCTATCTCCTAAGACTGCATTTAGAATCTCGAATGACTCTCCTGGCCATCCTAATTGGATTCTAAATAAGACAGATAACAAAACAGCTATAATCCCCATGAAAACAGCAGTGATTAAAAACTGTCTCGAGATCATCTTGTGATCCTGAGAAAATATGTACTTGCTAATAAAACTCTCTTTGTGATGTGCGTGTCCTGCCATTTTGAACAATTTTTTCTAAATTCTTATTTCTTAGCCACTGGCTCTAATGAAATCTCCTCTGATTCTTCGATCTCCTCTGATTCTCCTCCTAAAGATTCAGAAAATGTTTTCTGCCCGTCCAACCATTCTTGGTATTCGTCTTCACTCTCAATTATAACTTTCACTGCCATATTATTGTGTGAAGCTCCGCAAACCTTATTACAAAGTAATATATAGTCAAACTCTGGATTATCTACTATCGTTCTCATAGAGTCAGTGGTAATAGTAGGTGTCATTTTAAATCTTGTTGGAATACCAGGTACACAATTCATTTGGGCTCTAAAATGAGGCATGTAAGCTGAGTGAATCACATCTCTAGAATTAAAGATAAACTCTACTTCTCTTCCTATTGGAAGGTGTAATTCTCCTTTTACTAATTTGTCATCCTGTCCAGCACTAAATACTCCTGACGAAGCCTCCCTAGACATACTCACATCATTAATTCTTAATTTATGACGCTGCAGCCTATAAATTTTATCTTCCAATGCTTCAACTTGAGAAGAAGGGAGAAAATTTCCTTCTTTCTTTAACTTCGTCTCTATACTTTGAATTTCCTCATCTAACTCAGCAATCTTTTTAATGATTAAATCATCACTAGCAATTCCTAGTGGATTTGTCCCTGAAATAAGATTATAATTAGAAAATCCTAATTCCTTATCAGCTCCTGGATATCTAATCGTCCAATCAAACTGTTTGGAATATACTTCCACTTGAACTGGATTTTCACTAGCTACCACATCGGTTATGTCATTCCAAATTCTCAGACCGAAGATAATTATGAACGCAAGAACAAGTGATGGAATGACAGTCCAAACCATCTCTAACTTCGTGCTGTGAGGAAAGAAAAATGCTTTTCTGTCGTCTCTGTAATAATATTTCCATGAGAAGTAGAATAACAGGATGTGAACCAAGAAAAATACAGTAGTAATTACAACAATATTCACTGTGAACAGCATGTCTATATCATTCCCATGTGCTGAAGCTGATACCGGTAAAAAATCACCATAAGCTATGTAAAAATAAATTACTGCTGCAAAGAATACTATCATCCAAATGAGCATAAACCAAGCATTCATTTTATTGTCAGCTAAAGAAATATCCTCCTCTCGGTGGTTTCTCAACTTAGCCGCTAATTGATATACTTTACTCAGCTGCACAGCAGCTACTACCCCAAGAACTATTGTTATTAATACTAGAAGACTAAACATATCTTTTCTTTCTATTCTTTAATTCATTAAATATGGTGATGCTCACTTTCGTCTATAAATGGATGATTCACTGGAACCATAGCCGCTTTAGTAAATGAATTTAACATGAGATATAAAAACAACCCTAGGAATCCTAAGAACATTAGGGGCTGCCACCAAGAATAGTGAGAGTGCCCATGCATAGTTCCTGGCATTACTAATAAATATATGTCCACGTAGTGCCCAATTAAAATAAGACCTCCCGCCAATCTCAAAAAGATAGGATTTCTTTTCGCGTCACGTGCTATCAGAACTAAAAATGGCACCACAAAGTTAACTATACACATCATAATCAAAGGTAAGCCGTAATTCTCAAATCTTTGTTGATAATATATCACTTCTTCCCCAATATCAGCATACCATATTAGCAGGAACTGACATAATCCCAGATAACTCCAAAGCATGCTAATACCAAACATCCATTTACCCATATCATGAATATGAGAATCGTTTATTTTCGGTAAATATCCTTTATCTCTTAAGTACAACGTAGTAATAGTGGCAAAAATCATAAACGTAACCCACATTCCAGAGAAAACGTACCATCCATACATTGTACTGAACCAATGTGTATCTATGGACATCAACCAATCCCATGAAAGGGTGGACGAGAACACAGCAAACAACACTAAGAAAATCGCAGAACGCTTAAACATTTTCATATGCAGAGTAGTTCCTTCTAACGAATCTTCTTCAATCGATTTCTTTCTAAACCAATTACCAAACCAGATAAAAACTCCTAAATAGACTATTGTCCTAGCCCACCAAAATCCTTCATTCAAATACGCTCTTTTGTTCTTAATAATCCTATCTATTCCTAGATTAGCCTTTGCACCTGCCGCTTCACCATTATTAGTATATGTAGCATGTCCCCCTTCACTTTCTGCAGGTATTACATATTCCGAATAAGTACCTGGATCCATCCAGTGATAAATATGATTCAAGTGTAAAGTTGAAGCTATGAACACAATGACTAGTACGATAGAAAAAACCAAGATATTTCTATGATATACACCTTCGAATACCCTTTTCAATTGCGAACTCCATCCTACTTCTGCTGCGTATTGTAACGCATAGAAGAATAAACCTCCGAGAGCAATAGCGAAAAAATAGAATCCGCAAACAAGAATATTAGACCAAAACTCTTGACCTCCATGATCATGCGGGTTATGACTCGTAAGTCCACCAATAATGCCTATAACACCTAACGCCATTAAGACGAAAGTTATGATTTTGGCTCTTTTCGAAAAAACAAAATTCATGTTTCTTTTTCTTTGAATTCTTTAATATTATCCTTGGTCCTATTCTGGAGTACTTCCCGCATCAGCGGTATCCTCTGCTGTATCTTCAGAGATATCCCCCATTAATACTTTTACATATTGTATCACTTCCCATCTTTCCTTTTGGTTTAGGATATAGGCATGTGAACCCATTAATCCCTTTCCATAAGTAATCGTATGAAACATCTTTCCTTCAGCTAACCCCTTTCTTGATTCATAAGAAGGAACTACTGGATATTTCCCTCCTGCTTTCTGTGTTATACTTCCATCACCTCCACCTTTCTCTCCATGGCATTGAATACAAAACTTTTCAAAAAGAACTTGTCCTGCTGCAATGTTTTCAAGAGAGGTAGGTAATGGACTTTTAAATCCAGCACCTGCAGCTTCATAACCATCCGAAGTGTTCGGATAGGGATATGGGGCATTAAACGCTAATTGATCCCCACCCCTGAATGGAATAGTTCCTTCTACTGGTATCCTTACTGACTGCTTCAATCTCATAACCTTCGCGCTATCAGATGTCATCCCTGGTTTGAACTCATCAAAACCGTAATCAACATAGGCCTCAATAGCTGGAGAACGATACATGTCAGGCATATATTCTAAGCCTGGACTATTCTTATCTGTAACACATGAAGCGAAACAAAGAGAAACAATAGCTGCTATAAATAACTGTGTCTTTTTCATGTGATTAATATTCTTTTTCGCTTAATTCTTCTGGATTAGTGGACGAAATTATTTGCGAAATATCATCTGTGCTCATAGCACCATTTTCATCCGAAGTTATCTCCATAATAAATCTATCATTAGTAGATCTTGGATGCGGATTATCAGCTATCATTCCAGGGACTGTTCCATTTCTTAATAAATAAGTAATGGACATTCCATGCGCTCCACAGAGAACACTAAACTCAAACGTTACCGGTAAAAATGAAGTAACATTATCAATCAGGCTTTGACTTGGTTTACCACCAATATTCATAGGCCAATCACTTATCATGAAATACCACATTCCTAATAGAGCTAGTGAAGTTCCAGTTAATGCGTACATGAATGCACATATAGCTAAACGAGTTCTTTTCACCCCTATTATAGGATCTATTCCATGTATAGGGAATGGTGAAAACACCTCCTTCACTCTTATACCTTTGTCAACGATGAGTTGCGCTGCTTCCTTTAGCTTGTCGTCATCGTCATACATTGCATGAAAGACTTTTCTTGCCATGTTCTAATTTTTATTTCGTGATCTAGTGGTCTGCTTTTTTAAAGTTCTCACCAGAAGATTTTAATATTGTTTTTAACTCATTCAATGCTAATACAGGGAAGAACCGTGCAAATAGTAAAAATAGAGTCATGAAAATTCCTATAGTCCCTACAAAAATTCCTAGATCGACAAACGTTGAGTGGAACTCACTCCATGAAGATGGCAGGTAATCTCTGTGAAGAGAAGTAACAATAATTACATATCTCTCAAACCACATTCCTATATTTATGATGATAGACATCACGAAGGTAAACGTTAGGTTTCTTCTCCACTTCTTCACCCAAAACAACTGAGGACTCACAACGTTACAAGTCATCATTATCCAGTAAGCCCAAGAATAAGGACCGGAGAATCTATTTATAAATGCATATGATTCATACTCTACTCCTGAATACCATGAAATAAACAACTCAGTCAGGTAAGCTACACCAACTATAGATCCAGTAACGATAATTACGATATTCATATATTCTACATGCTTCGTGTGGATATAGGCCTCTAAACCCATCGCTTTTCTCATAATAAGAAGAAGTGTAAGTACCATTGCAAATCCAGAGAAAACTGCTCCTGAAACGAAATATGGTGGGAAAATAGTAGTATGCCATCCTGGTATTACTGCTGTTGCGAAATCCATAGATACAATAGAGTGAACCGAGAATACAAGTGGGGTAGCAATTCCTGCAAGCACCAATGAAACTTCCTCAAACCTCGTCCAATGCTTAGCCCTTCCAGACCATCCGAAACTCAATGCAGTATACATTTTCTTTCTCCAACCTCCAGAAACTTTATCTCTAATTGTAGCAAAATCAGGTATTAACCCAATGTACCAGAAAACTAATGAAACAGAGAAATAAGTAGAAATTGCGAATACATCCCAAAGAAGTGGTGAATTAAAGTTTACCCAAAGTGAACCAAATTGATTCGGCAAAGGGAATACCCAGTAAGCTTGCCAGATTCTTCCCATATGTATTCCTGGGAAAAGCGCTGCCATCATAACGGCAAATATCGTCATAGCCTCTGCTGAACGGTTTATAGCCATTCTCCATTTCTGTCTAAACAGAAGAAGTACTGCTGATATAAGTGTTCCAGCGTGACCAATTCCAACCCACCAAACGAAGTTGGTTATATCCCATGCCCATCCTACTGTTTTATTTAGACCCCATGTTCCAATTCCAACTCCCAGTAGATAGAGAATGTTACCTACACCCCAAGCAGCAATTATTCCGCTTATGGTGATTAACACTTTCCACCACATATTAGGGGACCCTACTATAGGAGCCATTACATCCTCAGTAATTTGAGAATAAGACTTGTCACCTAGTATCAGGGGTTCTCTTATGGCTGCTTCTTTTTGCATACTATCTTATCTTTTAAGCTTCAGTATTTCTTACTATGGTCTGGTAGTAGATATTAGGTTGTACACCTATTTCTTCTAGTGCTCCATAAGCTCTATTATCCGCAGATAATTGAGTCACCATCGATTTCTTATCGTTTAAATCTCCAAACGTAATCGCGTTTGCAGGACAAGCCTCAGCGCATGCAGTTTGGATTGACCCGTCAGGAACTGGTGTACTCGCCTTTTTCGCTTCCAGTTTACCTGATTGGATTCTTTGAACACATAAACTACATTTTTCCATAACCCCCCTAGAACGAACTGTTACATCTGGGTTAAGAACCATTCTTCCATACTCCTGTTGAGAAACGTTTATATGTTTAAACTTTTTATATGCTTGGTAATTAAACCAATTGAATCTTCTTACTTTATATGGACAGTTGTTAGCACAATACCTTGTACCAATACATCTGTTATAAGTCATTTGATTAAGACCTTCATTACTATGAGTTGTAGCCGCTACAGGACATACAGTTTCACAAGGAGCATGATTACAATGCTGACACATCATAGGCATATGAACCGTCTGAGGATTATCCTCTGGATTTTCCATATCCGCATATGCGCCAATAGTCCCTAGACCTTTCTCATCAATCTTTTCTGTATCATTAATAGACTTGATTTCTGAAGAGTAATATCTATCTATTCTCATCCAGTGCATGTCTCTGTGACGGTGCACCTCGTCTTTTCCAACTACAGGTACATTATTCTCTATGTGACAAGCTGTAACACAAGCACTACAACCGTTACAAGAACCAAGGTCGATACTCATACCCCATCTATGACCTACTTGCTCTACCGAATGAGCCTCCCATAAATCAAAGTTTCTTACATGACTCTTATCTCTACCATCTAAAACACCATCATTATTAGTGTCTTCATGCACGACTAAACCAGGCATTACATTATAGGTAGACATTCCTTTAGGCTTATTCTTTTCTTTTTCGAATTGCGATAGAATCGTTTCTTTAACCACAGAATCTCTTCCCATCACAGTACTGTGCATTTGTGTAGAAGCTATTTTGTACTCTTCATTAGTAAGTTCTAGCGTTGCAATGTTTGAATACACACTATTTCCAGCTACTGAAGAAACAAACCCGAACACATTAGCTCCAATAGGGGTTCTAACTGCATTTTCCTCAGAACCTGCATTTAAATAATCTCCATACTCACCTGTCTGGTAGGCCGCTCTTCCAATTAGCTCATCTCCTGCTCCTCTACCATACCCTACTGCTATACCTATAGTTTTAGGTGTTTGACCTGGTTGAGGCATGATAGGTAGGTTCACTGTTTTTCCATTCACAGTCACATTGGCTTTTACAGCAAATGTTCTTTGTCCTAAATAAATATGATCTCCAATACCTAACTCTCTCATATCTGAAGGAGCCATGGTAATGTAATTATCCCATGTTACTTTGGTAATAGGATCAGGAAGCTCCTGTAAAAAAGGATTGTTCGCATGGTTTCCTGATCCCATTCCAATTTTCTCATAAAGCTTAATTTCCCAATCTCCGGTCTTAACATTATTAGCGGCAGATAAAGCTGCCGAAATATCATTTGATGCACTTAATTCTCCTTCAGAAACTTGTTCAGAAATCGTTGCGTCGGTTGACCCTGCATTGGCAGAACCTGCCCAAACTCCAGTCATGACTGCTTTGTTCCAAGAATCATCAAAGTGCTTAGTAGCTTCTGAATAAGAAGGATTATAATTCGTTCTTAAATAGCTATACCATGACATATTATTATCAGCCCATTTCAAAAGACTTTCTTGAGCTGGTCTCGTATTCCAAAGTGTATTTATCGCTGGCTGAGAGATATCTGTTCTCCCTCCATATGGAGAAAAATCATTCCATGATTCTAAGAAATGATTGTCAGGACAAATATATTTACATCTAGATCCTGTTTCATCAGCATACATATTCAGAGAAATAGTTGTCTTTACCTTTGCAAGGCCAGAAACAAATTCCTCAGAATTGGGTAAAGAATATGCAGGATTAACTCCCATAACGATAAGGGCCTCTACTTCACCTGAGTTCATATCCTTTACAAGATCATTTACTAAAGTGTCATCTCCTTGGAATAGATTAATCCCTTTAGAAGAATCTACAGTAACTCCTTCGTTTCCTAATGCCTTGTTTATTCTAGCAACTATAGCCTGTACATTTGAATCATTACTTCCTGAAACAACTAGTGACGCTCCTTTATCTTTGTTGGCTTTCAGTTTTGCTGCCGCTTTTTCAACCATTTTTGACACTTCATCAGAAAGATTAGGAGCAGATCCCCCAGCCACAGCTGCGTATATAGCTGCCGCTACTTTAATTTCTTCAGAAGGTTTAATCATAGTTCTATAATCAGCATTAGAACCTGAAAGAGACATATTTGTCTCAAACTGATAATGCTGAGACATCCAAGAAGCTTCTGGCTGTCTTCTCTTAGTATATTGTGTCTGGAAAACATTAGGCGTTAACCAAGTTCCAATGAAATCTGCAGCTATAGAAACAATAGTTCTAGCTTTAGAAAAATCATATTTAGGTACAATCCCATTATTTGCTTTTTTTAACCCACTATATGATACAGCATCATACTGGACTAATTCAGCATTATATTTATTAGTAAACTCTCTTATAGCTTTCTTAGCGGTAGGGCTTATAACGGTAGAACTTAAAATTTTTACATTAGAAGCTGAAGCCAACTCGCCAGCTATAGCCTTATCCACTTCTGCCCAAGTCACAGCAGAATCACCCATTTGAGGCCCTCTCAGCCTCTCTTCATCATATAGAGAAATAACCGAAGAGTTTATTCTAGCATTTAATCCACCTACACCGAAATCCTTATTTGGCTTAATGAAAATAGGTCTTCCTTCTCTTGTCTTAACTAGGATATTTCCATAATCATTCCCATCATAATAGGTGCTAGCATAATAATTCGCTATACCAGGCACTATTTCAGCTGGCCTATTAATGTAAGGAATAGACTTGATTACAGGCGCCTCACAGGCTGCTAAAGTAGCCGCTGTGACACTGAACCCCATAAACTTAAGGAAATCTCTCCTTGGCGTTGAAGTTTCATCTAAACTTTCTTCGGCTAAAAACTCTGTAGCCGCCTGCGTTTCCGCTGGAAATTCATTTTGAACAGACTCCTGGTAACCCTCAGTTCCATGAAGCTCATCTAATCCTGTCCAGTATTTTTTGGTTACTCCCATTTTTTTCTCTCTAAGAATTATGGTTTAGTAATGACATTTAGAACATTCCCATCCCCCCAGCTCTTTCACTGTGATGACATTATCCTCTAAATATTTCTTTAAATCTCGTTTACCTAAATCCGTCTCTATCAACCTGTCATGAATCTCTTGGTAATATCCATTTTCGGTATTCATCACAGATACACCCGCCTTATTATGACACTCTATACACCAACCCATAGTTAGTACATCTTTCTCTAATGAAATAATACTAATATCCTCTTCAGCCAACTTCATAATCTCCTCTGAAGTAGCTACTTTGCCTAACATATATTCCTGATCAACCGGACCATGACATTGCTGACAAGCTAATCCTGCAACATTTACATGCTGTGAGTGATTGAAATACACATGGTCAGGAAGATTGTGCACCTTATTCCATGTTATAGGCTTCTGATCATAATCGTCTATGTAAGCACCCGCTTCTGGATCAAACCCCACATAATCATATATTTTTTGAATTTCGGCAGTCATTTCATCATTATGCCCTTTTTTCACTCCTTTGTGACAATTCATACAAAGCATAGGCTCAGGTAGACCAGCATGCTTAGACTTACTAGCTGAGTTGTGACAATATTCACAATTAATACCATTTTTACCTGCATGTAATTTATGGTTAAACGCAATAGGCTGTTCTGGCTTGTAATCTTCCATAATATTAATGGACATCCCTAAATTGTACCCCCATGGAATCAAAAAGAATATCACTACAATTAATGAAAGGATCGAAGTAAATACTTTGTTTTCCCATAACCAATTTTTAGC
>Ga0206687_1298704_pt1 | contig 10873 bp, 21 predicted proteins | sample M130m12015metaT_FD_156016 | JGI IMG/M metagenome (GOLD analysis project Ga0206687, IMG submission 156016) | Metatranscriptome of ammonia-oxidizing marine archaeal communities from Monterey Bay, California, United States - M1 30m 12015... | ecosystem: Environmental > Aquatic > Marine > Intertidal...
AAAGATGGTAGAATTCCACTTCATACATTTAGAGCGGACATTGACTATGCATTAAGTGAAGCTCATACGACTTACGGAAGAATCGGTATTAAAGTCTGGATTTGTAAAGGAGAAGTATACGGAAAGAGAGATTTATCAGCAACTGCTGGATTAGAGAAAAAGCAGTCTAGAGGTGGAGCAAGAGGTGGATCAAGAGCTCCGAGAGCTCCGAGAGGAAAAAAGTAAGAATTAAGGTTAAAAGTACATAAGCATGTTACAGCCAAAACGAACGAAATTTAGAAAGACCCAGAAAGGAAGAATTAAGGGTCTGGCATATAGAGGTAGTGATATCACTGCAGGGTCTTTTGGACTTAAAACTCTAGATGAGGGATTCATAACTTCTAGGCAGATTGAAGCTGCGCGTATCGCATTAACGAGATATATGAAGAGAGAGGGTAAAGTTTGGATCAGAATTTTTCCAGACAAACCTATGACTTCTAAGCCTGCAGAGGTGAGAATGGGAAAGGGAAAAGGTGCGCCAAGTCATTGGGTCGCTGTAGTAAAGCCGGGAAGAATTATGTTTGAAGCTGAAGGTGTGCCAGTTGCTGTTGCAAAAGAAGCTCTAAGACTTGCCGCTCAGAAACTTCCAGTTAAAACAAAGTTTGTAGTTAGACCAGACTACGTAGAATAGAGAAAAATGAAAGGATCAGAACTCAAAGACTTGTCTATAAAGGACTTGCAAGAAAGACTAAATGAGTTGAAAGAAACTCTAAGTCAAATGAAATTTCAGCATTCAGTATCAGGCTTAGAAAGTCCGATACAGATTAAAGGCTCTAGGAAAGACGTAGCTAGAATCTTGACTGAACTTAATAGTAGAAAAGCCAAATAATTAAGGTTAGGAAACATGGAAAAAAGAAACCTTAGAAAGGAAAGAGTCGGTGTGGTTACTAGTAACAAAATGACGAAGTCAATCACAGTTGCTGTAGAAAGAAAAGTAAAGCATCCGATGTACGGTAAATTCTTAAATAAGACTACTAAATTAGTAGCTCATGATGAGGAGAATACTTGTAATATAGGAGATACAGTAAGAATTATGGAAACTAGACCTCTAAGTAAAAGAAAGTGCTGGAGATTGATTGAAGTAATTGAAAGAGCTAAGTAATAATAGTTATAATATAAAACTATGATACAGACAGAGTCAAGATTAAAAGTAGCAGATAATAGCGGTGCCAAAGAAGTATTATGTATAAAAGTTCTTGGTGGTTCTAAAAGAAGATATGCATCTGTAGGAGACAAGATTGTTGTTTCGGTGAAATCTGCAATGCCTTCAGGTGGTATCAAGAAAGGTGCGGTCTCAAAAGCAGTTGTTGTGAGAACAAAGAAAGAAATAAGAAGAAAAGATGGTAGTTATATCAGATTTGATGATAATGCCGCAGTTCTTCTTAATGCTGGTGGAGAATTGAGAGGTACAAGGATATTTGGGCCTGTTGCCAGAGAGTTGAGAGAAAAGGAATACATGAAGATTGTTTCGTTAGCACCTGAAGTACTTTAATATATAAGATTATGAATAAGAAATTTCACATACATAAAGGGGATCTAGTAAAGGTGACAGCTGGTGTCGATAAAGGCAAAGAAGGAAAGGTCATTAAAGTACTTACTAAGAAAGATCGAGCCTTAGTTGAAGGGGTTAATATAGTTAGTAAACATATTAAGCCGAGTCCAACAAATCCGCAAGGAGGAATAGTTAAGACTGAAGCTGCCATTCATGTTTCGAACCTAATGGTTATAGATTCTAAGGGAAATGTAACAAGGATTGGAAGAAGAAGAGATAAAGAAGGTAAGCTGGAGAGATATTCAAAAAAATCAAACGAAGCAATTAAGTCATGAGTTATACACCAAGATTAACGGATACGTATAAAACTGAAATAGTTCCAGAACTAATTAAAAAGTTCGAGTATTCTAGTATTATGCAGGTGCCTAAGATTGAAAAAATCTGTTTAAATCAGAGATTGGGAAAAGCTACTTCTGATAAAAAAATAGTAGATATGGGTGTTCAAGAAATGACATCAATTTCTGGTCAGAAGGCTATAGCTTGTGTTTCTAAGAAGGATGTTTCTAATTTCAAGTTGAGGAAAGGAATGCCGATTGCGACTAAAGTAACATTGAGAAGAGAAAAGATGTATGAGTTTCTTGATCGTCTTATAGCTGTGTCTTTGCCAAGAACAAGAGATTTCAGAGGTGTTAAGAATTCTGGTTTCGATGGAAGAGGTAACTTTACCTTTGGTGTAAAAGAACAGATTATATTCCCTGAAATAGATATAGATAAAATTAAAGAAATTAACGGAATGGATATTACTATAGTTACTTCTGCAAAAACGGACGAAGAAGCTAAAGCATTATTAACAGCCTTCGGGTTCCCATTCACTAAAAATTAATACCGATGGCTAAGGAATCAATGAAAGCGCGTGAAAGAAAGCGCGAAAGATTAGTTGAAGTTTATGCTGAAAAGAGAGCGGCTTTAAAGGCGGCAGGAGACTGGGATGCATTGCAAAAATTACCTAGGAACTCAGCAAAAGTTAGACTGCACAATAGATGTAATTTAACAGGAAGGCCTAGAGGATATATGAGACAGTTTGGAATATCAAGAGTTACATTCAGAGAAATGGCTAACAAAGGATTGATTCCAGGAGTTAAAAAAGCCAGTTGGTAATAACAAGATAAATAAATTAAGGATGAATACTGATCCAATAGCAGATTACTTAACAAGAATAAGAAACGCACAGAGTGCAGGTCATAGAATGGTGTTAATACCAGGTTCTAATATTAAAAGAGCTATGACTGAAATTTTATTCGATAAAGGGTATATTTTGAACTACAAGTTCGAGGATGATGATAAGCAAGGTGTAATTAAAATTGCACTAAAGTATCATCCGCAGTCAAAAAGACCAGCAATTACTAAAATTCAAAGAATAAGTAAGCCAGGTTTGAGGAAATATGCAGGAGCCAACGCTCTACCAAGAGTTTTAAACGGTCTAGGGGTAGCCATAGTTTCTACTAGTAGAGGTGTAATTACGAACAAAGAAGCTCAGAAGGCGAATGTCGGTGGAGAGGTTCTCTGTTACGTTTACTAAAGTGTTTATTTAACAATAGCTAAATTATGTCAAGAATAGGAAAGGCTCCAGTGAGCATTACAAAGGGAGTAGAGGTATCTGTAAAGGATAACGTTATAACTGTTAAAGGTCCTAAGGGTGAGTTATCTCAAGAGATGCATGCTAGTATCACCGTTAAACAGGAGGGTGAAGAGCTTGTTTTCAATAGAGCAAGTGAAAGCACAGATGACAGAGCAAAACATGGGCTTTACAGGGCACTAGTTTCGAACATGATAACTGGTGTTACGGAAGGTTATAAAAAACAACTAGAGCTAGTAGGTGTAGGTTTTAGAGCTAAGGCTTCAGGCCAACAACTAGAGTTGTCATTGGGTTTTTCGCACCCTATTATTCTTGATTTGCCTAAAGAAATTAAGGTAAATGCTGAAACAGAGAAAGGAAAGAATCCTATAGTAACTTTTGAGTCTCATGACAAGCAGCTCATTGGTCAAGTGGCTTCCAAAGTAAGGTCATTGAGAAAACCTGAGCCGTACAAAGGAAAGGGTGTTAAATATGTAGGTGAATATATAAGAAGAAAAGCTGGTAAAGCAGCTGCTAAATAATTAGTAAGATGGCTACGAATAGCAAAGTTCTTAGAAGAACAAAAATTAAAAAAAGAGTTAGAGGAAAAATCTTCGGAACTCCTGAGACTCCTAGACTGACAGTGTTTAGAAGTAACAAACAAATTTACGCTCAGATAATTGACGATGTGAATGGTGTTACTTTGGCAGCAGCTGGTTCAGTAAAACTTAAGGATGCTCAATCAATTAATAAAGTTGATCAAGCCACAATAGTTGGAAAAGCTATAGCGGAAGCGGCAAAAGGAAAAGAAATTTCTAATGTTGTTTTTGATAGAAGTGGATATTTGTATCACGGTAGAGTTAAAAGTTTAGCTGAAGCTGCTAGAGAGGCAGGATTAAAATTCTAAGGAAATGAGCACAAAGAAAATGTTAAGGTCTAGTGAAATAGAGCTAAAAGATAAGTTAGTTACAGTCAACAGAGTTACTAAAGTTACAAAGGGTGGTAGAACTTTCAGTTTTTCGGCAATAGTTGTTGTAGGAAATGAAAAGGGTATTGTTGGTCATGGTCTAGGCAAAGCAAAAGAAGTAGCAGAAGCTATAGCGAAGGCTATTGATGATGCTAAGAAAAATTTAGTCGAAGTTCCAGTTTATAATGGAACTATTCCTCATGAACAACTTGGTAAATATGGTGGAGCAAGAGTTTTTGTGAAACCGGCATCAGGTGGTACAGGTGTTATTGCAGGTGGTGCAATGAGAGCTGTTTTAGAATCTGTAGGAGTTAAGGATGTTCTAGCTAAGTCTAAAGGTTCTTCAAACCCTCACAATGTGGTTAAGGCGACAATTGATGCCCTTATGCAATTAAGAGATCCTAAAGAGGTAGCTGAATTAAGAGGTATTTCAGTGAATAAAGTATTCCACGGTTAAAAAATAAGCCATGAGCAAAGTTGTTATAACACAAGTACGCAGTACTATTGGTAAACCTAAGAGACAGAAAGATACTGTAAAAGCATTAGGTTTAAAAAAGTTGAATAGTCCTATTGAGAAAGAAGCATCTCCTCAAGTATTAGGAATGATTAAGAAAGTAAAGCATCTCTTAAAGGTAGAAGAGAAGTAAGAAATTATAAAACTCATTAAAATGAATTTAAGTAATTTAACTCCAGCAGAAGGCTCTATTAAGAAGGGTAAAAGAATTGGACGTGGTCAAGGATCTGGAAAGGGGGGAACTTCTACAAGAGGCCATAAAGGAGCAAAGTCAAGATCTGGTTACAAATCAAAAATTGGATTTGAAGGTGGTCAAATGCCTCTTCAAAGAAGGGTTCCTAAGTTTGGATTTAAGAATCGTAACCGAGTAGAGTACAAAGCTGTGAATCTAGATACGTTACAGACATTAGTTGATGAAAGTAAAATTTCAGAGATTACTCCTGAAATTATTGTTGAAAACGGTTTGGCAAACAAAAAAGATTTGGTTAAGATTTTGGGCAGAGGGGAACTCTCTGCTAAAGTTAAGATAAGTGCACACAAGTTTTCTGAATCTGCTACAAGTGCAATTGAAGCAGCTGGAGGAAGTATTGTTACATTATAAAAAAGTTTTTTATGAAGGGTTTCTTTCAAAAGATTAAGGACATTTGGTCCATTGAAGAATTAAGAAAAAAAATTCTGTTTACATTAGGACTTGTCTTAATATATAGAATTGGTTCTTTTATCATTATTCCAGGTGTAGATAGCAGTGCTTTGGATAGTGCTTCTTCCAATGGAGGCGGTGGTTTAGGTGATTTGTTAAATCTTTTCTCAGGAGGAGCTTTTTCTAGAGCGTCAATTTTTGCATTAGGAATAATGCCCTACATATCAGCATCAATTATAATGCAGCTGATGGGAATAGCTGTTCCTGCGGTTCAAAAAATGCAGAAAGAAGGTGAAAGTGGAAGAAAGAAGTTAAACCAGTATACGAGATTCCTAACAATCGCAATAACTTTAGTACAAGCTCCTGGTTATTTGGCGTCTTCTGTGACTTCAGTTCAAGGAGCCGTTCCAAATGAAGGACCATTCTGGTGGTTTTCTGCAGTTACAATTCTAACGTGCTGTACATTATTTATTATGTGGTTGGGTGAAAAAATTACTGATAAAGGAATAGGAAATGGTATATCAATAATTATAATGATAGGTATTATTGCAGGATTTCCTAGAGCCATCTTAGAAGAATGGGGAGCAGGTAACCCGTTCTTTTTCCTCGTAGAGATTGCGGCCTTCTTCTTAGTTATTGTAGCTAGTGTTGCTCTAGTCCAAGCTGTGCGTAGAGTTCCTGTTCATTTTGCTAAAAGTAATTTTTCTAGTGGAGAATTGCCGAAAGGTGAACAAGCAAGAAGTTTTATTCCATTGAAGGTTAACTCTTCGGGTGTTATGCCAATAATTTTTGCTCAAGCTATCATGTTTGTGCCGCTTTACATGTCACAGAGCGAGTTTTTCCAAGGTTCAGAATGGATTGCGTCATTAAGTAACTTTAATGGAGTGTTGTACAATTTCATTTTTGCTTTGATGATTATCATTTTTACTTATTTCTATACTGCAATAACGGTAAACGTTAATCAGATTAGTGATGACATGAAAAGAAATGGGAGTTTTGTCCCAGGTATTAAACCAGGAAGACCGACAGCTGAATATTTAGATGAAATTTTAAGTAGAATTACATTACCTGGTTCGATATTCTTAGCATTGATTGCTGTTATGCCGGCAATAGTGGCTAAAGAGAATTTGGGATTGACTAATTCTCAAAATTTTGCCATATTTTTTGGAGGAACGTCACTATTGATTATGGTGGGAGTTATACTAGACACATTGCAACAAATAGAAAGCCACCTATTGTCAAGACATTATGATGGTTTAATGCAGAGTGGAACTTTAAAAGGAAGAACAGGGATGCCTGTCAGTGGTATTACTGGATAGTGTATTTTTGCACTCCTTTTGAAATGAGAAAAATAAATTATAGGACGGAAGAGGAGATTGAGCTAATAAGAGAAAGTTCTTTACTTGTTGGAAAAACTTTAGCAGAAGTAGCTAAGAATATTAGGCCTGGGGTGACAACACTAGAGCTAGATTCTATAGCTGAAGATTTTATAAGAAGTCATGATGCTGTTCCAGGGTTTAAAGGCTATAATGACTTTCCTGGTTCTTTATGTACTTCGGTTAACGAAGCTGTTGTGCACGGTGTGCCTAATAGTGATCCATTAGAAAGTGGTGATATTGTGTCGGTTGATTGTGGAGTTTATAAGAATGGCTATTGGGGTGACAGTGCATACACCTTTGCAGTAGGAGAGATAAAGGATGAAGTAGTCAGTTTGTTAAGGCGAACGAAAGAATCTCTTAACCTAGCAATTGAGGTGGCTATAGCTGGGAATAGAATTGGAGATATTGGTTTTGCTGTGCAGTCATACTCTGAGTCGTTTGGTTATGGGGTTGTGAGAGAATTAGTAGGTCATGGACTTGGGGCCGATTTGCATGAAGCTCCTGAGGTGCCTAATTATGGTAGAAAAGGAAATGGTGCTCTCTTAAGAGAAGGGATGGTTTTGGCAATAGAACCAATGATTAATTTAGGAGGAAAGTCAGTAAGACAAAAGAATGATGGGTGGACAATAGTAACAGCAGACGGGAAAATATCAGCTCATTTTGAGCACGATATAGTTGTTAGAAAAGGCAAAGCTGAAGTTTTATCCACATTTGAATATATAGAAGAAGTTTTAAAAACAAATTAAAGTACATGGCAAAACAGGCCTCAATAGAACAGGATGGTACAATAGTAGAAGCTTTATCTAACGCTCGGTTTAGAGTTGAGTTGGAGAATGGTCATATAATATTGGCTCATATTTCTGGGAAAATGAGAATGTACTATATAAAAATTTTACCTGGAGATAAAGTAAAATTGGCAATGTCGCCATATGACTTAACAAAGGGTCGTATCACGTTTAGATATAAATAGGAAAGATGAAGGTAAGAGCATCAATTAAGAAGAGATCTGCAGATTGTAAAATCGTAAAAAGAAAGGGCAGATTGTACGTAATTAATAAAAAGAATCCTAGGTTCAAGCAACGTCAGGGATAATAATTATTAAAAGAAAAGAATTATGGCTAGAATAGCAGGAATAGACATCCCTAAGAATAAGAGAGGGGTAATAAGTCTGACATACATCTACGGAATTGGTAATAGTAGAGCCGCTCAGATACTAGAAAAAGCAGAAGTTAGTGCTCACAAGAAAGTAGATGAGTGGAATGATGATGAGCTAGGTAAAATTAGATCAATTGTTACTGAGGAATTCAAAGTAGAAGGTGCTCTCAGATCAGAGGTTCAAATGAACATCAAACGTTTAATGGATATCGGATGTAACCGAGGTATTAGGCACAGATCGGGCTTGCCGTTGAGAGGTCAGCGTACTAAGAATAATTCCAGAACTAGAAAAGGAAAAAGAAAAACTGTAGCTAACAAGAAAAAAGCTACTAAATAATAGATAACGATTAAATCGTTGGACCATGGCTAAATCAAACGCGAAAAAGAAAAAGAAAGTTAAAGTTGAGGCTGTAGGACAAGCTCACATTAGAGCTAGTTTCAATAACATCATCATTACTTTAACAAATGCTCAAGGACAGGTTATAGCTTGGTCTTCTGCAGGGAAAATGGGATTCAGAGGTTCTAAGAAGAACACCCCTTATGCTGCTCAATTAGCTGCTGAGGACTGTGCTAAGGAAGCTCATGAATTAGGACTAAGAAAAGTGAAAGCTTACATCAAAGGTCCCGGTCAAGGTAGAGAATCTGCCATCAGAACCATTCATAATCATGGAATTGAAGTAACTGAAATTGTTGATGTTACGCCTATACCACACGATGGATGTAGACCACCTAAAAGAAGAAGAGTTTAACAGAAGAAATTATTTGAAATGGCAAGATATACAGGACCAACGTCAAAAATTGCAAGAAGGTTTAAGGAACCTATTTTCGGACCAGACAAAGCTCTCGAGAAGAGAAATTATCCTCCAGGAGTACATGGACCAAATAAAAGAAGAAACAAGCAATCTGAGTATGCTGTGCAGTTGTTAGAAAAGCAAAAGGCAAAGTATACATATGGAATTTTAGAAAAGCAATTTTCTAATCTGTTCAAGAAGGCTTCTTCTAAGACAGGAATTACAGGAGAGATTCTTCTCCAATTATGTGAGTCTAGATTGGATAATACAGTTTACAGATTAGGTTTATCAAACACTAGAAGGGGAGCAAGACAACTTGTAGGTCACAGACACATAACCGTTAACGGTGAATTGGTGAATATCCCTTCTTATCAATTAAAGCCAGGAGATGTTGTAGGTGTTAGAGAAAAATCTAAGTCATTGCAGGCTGTAACTGCTGCATTGGCAGCTAACTCTAGTTCACAGCATGAATGGTTAGATTGGAATGGAAATGATATGAGAGGTACTTTCATAACGGTCCCTCACATGGAGCAAATTCCAGAAAATATTAACGTGCAGCTTATAGTAGAGCTTTACTCTAAATAATAAATAACTCGATAAAAACTAAGTATGGCAGTTTTAGATTTCCAGAAGCCGGATAAAGTGATAATGATTGATTCAGATGACTTTCATGGTCAATTTGAATTTAGACCATTAGAACCTGGATTTGGTATAACAGTAGGTAATGCGTTAAGAAGAATTTTACTTTCTTCATTAGAGGGTTTTGCTATAACTTCTATAAAGATAGACGGTGCAGATCATGAGTTTTCTACAGTAAAAGGCATTGTAGAGGATGTAACCGAGATAGTATTAAACTTAAAGCAAGTAAGATTCAAACAACAAATAGAAGGTACTAACGAGGAAACAGTTAATATTTCTATTAGTGGTCAGGATAAATTTAGTGCAGGTGACATTGGTAATTTTACTTCTGCTTTTCAAGTATTGAATCCGGATTTAGTTATATGTTCTTTAGAAAAGAATGTAAAACTGAACATTGAAATGACGATAGGTAAAGGAAGGGGTTATAGACCTGCTGATGAGAATAAGTATGGAAATGCTCCATTAGGAACAATATTTATTGATTCAATCTTCACTCCTATAAGAAACGTTCAATATAAAATTGAAAACTATAGAGTAGAGCAGAAGACTGATTATGAGAAATTAGTCATTACGATTGACGGTGATGGTTCAATTTCACCTAAGGATGCTCTGCAAGAAGCAGCTAAAATCTTAATTCATCATTTCATGTTGTTCTCTGATGAAAGAATAACACTTGAAAGTGAAGAAAAGGCAGCTACTGAGGAGTTTGATGAGTCTTCATTACATATGAGACAATTGCTTAAAACGAGATTAGTAGATATGGATCTTTCAGTAAGAGCATTGAATTGTCTAAAAGCAGCAGATATTGATACACTTGGAGAATTAGTGTCTTATAATAAAAATGATTTGTTGAAATTTAGAAATTTCGGTAAAAAGTCATTAACTGAGTTAGAAGACTTAGTAGATAATAAAGGATTGTCTTTTGGAATGAATGTTTCGAAATACAAATTGGATAAAGAATAAGAATATTTAGGATCCTCTTAATACATACAAAATGAGACACGGGAAGAAATTTAATCACTTAGGAAGAAAAAAGGCGCACAGAGCGGCATTACTTTCTAACATGGCTTGCTCTTTAATAGAGCATAAGAGAATTAATACTACAGTTGCTAAAGCAAAGGCGTTAAGAGTTTATGTGGAACCTCTTATTACAAAATCTAAAGATGATAGTACCCATTCCAGAAGGACTGTTTTCAGTTATTTGAAAGATAAGTACGCTGTCTCGGAGTTATTCAGAGAAGTAGCACCTAAAGTAGCTGAAAGACCAGGTGGATATACGAGAATTATTAAAACTGGATTTAGACAAGGTGATGCTGCTGAGATGTGCATGATTGAGTTAGTAGATTTTAATGAGATCTACGGAACAAACACTGGAGCTAAAAAGAAGAGAAGTAGAAGAGGTGGGGCTAAGAAGAAAAGTGCAGTTGAGTCTGTTACTGATGCTGCTGTTGAAGCTAAAGACACGGTAGTTGAAGGTGCTACAGAAGCTGCATCAGAGCTTACAGGAGTGACTATTGAATCTAAAGAGACTTTAGCTAACAAAGTGGAAGACGTGAAAGATGTAGCTAAGGAAATTAAAGGAGACTCAAACGACAAGGAAGAGAAGAAAGCCTAGTTTTTTTATAACATTTTAATAAAAGAG
>Ga0206687_1508101_pt1 | contig 10779 bp, 7 predicted proteins | sample M130m12015metaT_FD_156016 | JGI IMG/M metagenome (GOLD analysis project Ga0206687, IMG submission 156016) | Metatranscriptome of ammonia-oxidizing marine archaeal communities from Monterey Bay, California, United States - M1 30m 12015... | ecosystem: Environmental > Aquatic > Marine > Intertidal...
ATTGAATTTCCTAGGCTTCCACTCTGGAAATTCGCAAATGTAAATTGAAACAATGGCAAAAGAAGTAGACAAGCTAGTCAAATTACAAGTTAGGGGAGGTGCTGCGAATCCATCGCCACCGGTCGGACCCGCGCTAGGTGCTGCAGGAGTCAACATCATGGAGTTTTGTAAGCAGTTCAATGCTAGAACTCAAGATAAGCCAGGTAAAGTATTACCTGTCGTGATTTCTGTATACAAAGACAAATCATTTGAATTTGTTATTAAAACACCTCCAGCGGCCGTTCAATTGATGGAAGCAGCCAAAGCTAAAAAAGGCTCTGGAGAACCCAATAGAAACAAAGTAGCTTCGGTTACTTGGGACCAAGTTCGCACTATCGCAGAAGACAAAATGCAAGATTTAAATGCATTTACAGTTGAATCTGCAATGAAGATGGTAGCGGGTACGGCACGCTCTATGGGCTTCACAGTTAAAGGTGAGTCCCCCTTTTAATTTTTAAATAGAAAAAGAAATGGCACGACTTACAAAAAAGCAAAAAGAAGCACGCGCAAAAGTAGATACGAATAAGATCTACTCGCTTGACGAAGCATCAGCTTTGGTTAAAGATTTAACCAATGTTAAATTTGATGCATCAGTTGATTTAGCAATTCGATTAGGTGTTGATCCTCGTAAAGCGAACCAAATGGTTCGTGGAGTTGTTACACTTCCACATGGTACAGGAAAGAACGTTCGCGTTCTTGCTTTGGTTACACCAGACAAGGAAGCTGAAGCACTAGAAGGAGGAGCTGACTTTGTTGGATTAGATGAATACTTACAAAAAATCAAAGACGGTTGGACCGACGTTGATGTAATTGTTACCATGCCCAGCGTTATGGGTAAATTAGGTCCTTTAGGGCGCGTATTAGGCCCACGTGGTTTAATGCCAAACCCTAAGACCGGAACAGTTACTATGGACGTTAAGAAAGCGGTTAGTGATGTAAAAGGAGGTAAAATTGATTTTAAAGTGGACAAGACAGGTATCGTTCATGCATCTATCGGAAAAGCATCATTTGATGCAGATAAAATCCGTGACAATGCTGGCGAATTGTTGAACACCATCATGAAGCTCAAACCTTCTACAACGAAAGGAACTTATGTGAAAAGCATTTTCATGTCTTCTACCATGAGTCCAAGTATTTCAATTGACACCAAAATCGCTTAAGATTTTTAAAACGAATTCGAAATGACAAGAGAAGAAAAATCGAAAGTAATTGAAACCCTCACGGCTGAGTTAGCTGACGCTAAAACACTATATCTTGCAGATATTGCTGGTTTAGATGCAGCAACTACCACAGTCTTGAGACGTGCTTGTTTTAAAGCTGGAATCCGTTTATCTGTTGTAAAAAACACCTTGCTCGAAAAAGCAATGGAAGCATCAGATAAAGACTTCGGTGAATTAACACAAGTACTGAAGGGAAATACTTCCCTAATGTTTTCTGAAACGGGGAACGCACCTGCAAAACTGATTAAAGATTTCCGCAAAAAATCGGAGAAGCCAATTTTAAAAGGGGCTTATATCGAAGAATCAGTTTACATCGGGGACGATCAACTTGATGCACTTGTTGCAATCAAGTCCAAAGAAGAACTCATTGGAGATATCATCACCCTCTTACAATCACCAGCCAAAAACGTTATCTCTGGACTTCAGTCTGGTGGTGGCCAATTAGCCGGGATTATCAAAACCTTATCAGAGCGTTAAGCCCTGATACAAAAATGTGTACGCACTCAAAAAAAATAATTTTAATTTAATTTTAAACAACTTAAATCATGGCAGATTTAAAAGATTTCGCAGAACAACTAGTTAACTTAACTGTAAAAGAAGTTAATGAATTAGCTACTATTTTAAAAGATGAGTATGGTATCGAGCCTGCTGCAGCCGCTGTTGCTGTTGCTGGTCCTGCTGCAGGTGGTGGAGACGCTGCTGAAGAGCAAACTGAATTCGATGTAATCCTTAAATCAGCAGGAGCATCTAAGCTTGCTGTTGTTAAACTTGTTAAAGAATTGACTGGTCTTGGCTTGAAAGAAGCTAAAGCTTTAGTTGATGGAGCTCCTGCACCAGTTAAAGAAGGTGTAGCCAAAGACGAAGCTGAAGGATTAAAATCTTCTTTAGAAGAAGCTGGCGCTGAGGTTGAACTTAAGTAGTTCTTCTCAACCCATTTAAATAGGTTATGGTCTTTAGCTACCCGCTAAAGACCGTAACCCTTTTTCTGTTTAAAATAGTCCCCCATTTCTGAGTTTGCTTTTTAACCCGTAATAAAAAAGTACTAATGCCGAACACAACAACAACCCGCGTGAATTTTGCCTCAGCAAAAGAGACCGCACAGTACCCAGATTTTCTTGATATACAAATCAAGTCATTCCAAGATTTTTTCCAGTTGGAAACAAAATCTGCTGAACGTGCTGAAGAAGGCCTTTTCAACACTTTCAAAGAAAACTTTCCCATTACTGACACCCGTAATCAATTCGTTTTAGAATTCTTAGATTACTTTGTCGACCCACCACGCTACAGCATACAAGAATGTATCGAGCGCGGTTTAACTCATTCTGTGCCTTTAAAAGCACGTTTAAAATTATACTGTACCGACCCAGAACACGAAGACTTTGAAACCATCGTTCAAGATGTGTTCTTGGGAACTATCCCATATATGACCCCAAGTGGAACTTTTGTGATTAACGGAGCTGAGCGAATTGTTGTTTCGCAATTGCACCGTTCTCCGGGAGTTTTCTTTGGTCAATCTTTCCACGCCAACGGAACAAAACTCTACTCGGCAAGAGTTATTCCTTTTAAAGGATCTTGGATTGAATTTGCAACAGACATTAACAATGTCATGTATGCATATATTGATCGAAAGAAAAAATTACCTGTTACTACGCTTTTCCGTGCCATAGGTTATGAGCGTGACAAGGACATTTTAGAGATTTTTGACCTAGCAGAAGAAATCAAAGTTTCTAAAGCTGGTCTCAAAAAAGTGATCGGTCGCAAACTTGCTGCTCGTGTATTGAATACATGGCACGAAGATTTTGTGGACGAAGATACTGGTGAAGTAATTTCTATTGAGCGTAACGAAATCATTATTGATCGTGACACTGTAATCGAAAAACAACACGTAGAAGAAATTCTCGAAACAAGTGTGAAAACTGTTTTATTGCACAAAGAAGACGCGCATATGTCTGATTATGCAATTATTCACAACACCTTGCAAAAAGACCCAACGAACTCTGAAAAAGAAGCCGTTGAACACATTTATCGTCAATTGAGAAATGCTGAACCGCCAGATGAAGAAACGGCGCGTGGTATTATTGATAAACTATTCTTCTCCGACCAACGTTATAATCTTGGAGAGGTAGGACGTTACCGAATGAATAAAAAATTAGGGAATGACGAAGGAATGGATAAGCTTGTTTTAACCAAACAAGATATCATTACCATCATCAAGTACTTGATTGAATTAATTAACTCTAAAGCAGAGATTGATGATATTGATCACTTGTCTAACCGTCGTGTTAGAACAGTAGGTGAGCAATTATCTTCTCAATTTGGTGTAGGTCTTGCACGTATGGCAAGAACCATTCGTGAGCGAATGAACGTTCGTGATAACGAAGTCTTTACACCGATCGACTTAATCAACGCCAAGACCTTGTCTTCTGTGATTAATACGTTCTTTGGAACCAACCAGCTGTCTCAGTTTATGGATCAAACCAATCCATTGGCAGAAATCACACACAAGCGTCGTTTATCGGCCCTTGGACCAGGTGGTTTATCAAGAGAACGCGCAGGATTTGAGGTACGAGATGTACACTATACACACTACGGACGTTTATGTCCAATTGAAACACCTGAAGGACCAAACATTGGTTTGATCTCTTCTTTGAGTGTTTTTGCGAAAGTAAACAATCTTGGATTTATTGAGACACCCTATCGTAAAGTTACCGAGGGTGTAATTGACTTAGCTAACCCAGTTTACCTAAGCGCCGAGGAAGAAGAAGACAAATTGATTGCGCAAGCAAACATTCCTTTTGATCAAGACGGAAAAATTACTGCAGATAAAATTATTGCCCGTGAGGAAGCTGATTATCCTGTAGTTGACCCAACTCAGGTTCATTATACGGATGTCGCGCCCAACCAAATTGCTTCTATTTCAGCTTCTTTAATTCCGTTCCTAGAACACGATGATGCCAACCGTGCATTGATGGGATCTAACATGATGCGTCAGGCCGTTCCATTATTACGTCCTGAATCACCCATTGTTGGAACTGGATTAGAACGTCAAGTTGCTTCAGACTCTCGAGTTTTGATTAACGCGGAAGGAAATGGAGTAGTAGAGTATGTTGATGCAAATAAAATTACCATCAAGTATACCTATACTGAACTTGAAGAGAAAGTGCGTTTTGATAGCGATGTTAAATCATACAACCTTATTAAGTTTAGAAAGACCAATCAAGGAACCTGTATCAACCTTAAACCAATTGTCCGTAAAGGAGATAAGGTAGTGAAAGGTCAGGTGCTTTGCCAAGGTTATGCAACTCAAGAAGGAGAACTTGCACTTGGACGTAACATGAGGGTTGCATTTATGCCTTGGAAAGGATACAACTTTGAGGATGCAATTGTAATTTCTGAAAAAGTAGTGCGTGATGACATCTTTACTTCGATACATATCGATGAATATTCCTTAGATGTTCGTGATACTAAATTAGGTTCAGAAGAATTGACCAATGATATTCCTAACGTTAGTGAGGAAGCAACCAAAGACCTAGACGAGTTTGGAATGATTCGTATTGGTGCTGAAGTGAATCCTGGAGATATCTTAATTGGTAAGATTACTCCAAAAGGAGAATCCGATCCAACACCGGAAGAAAAATTATTACGCGCCATTTTTGGAGACAAAGCAGGTGATGTGAAAGATGCTTCATTGAAAGCACCACCATCATTACGTGGAGTAGTAATTGATAAAAAGCTCTTTACCCGTTCTGTAAAAGACAAGCGCAAGCGTAGTCAAGACAAAGTAGAATTAGAAGAGTTAGAAAATGCATACGAAGTGAAGTTCAACGAGCTTCGCGAAGTAATGGTAGAGAAGTTGTTCTCGATTGTCAACGGTAAAACGTGTCAAGGTGTACAGAACGATTTAGGAGAAGAAATTCTTCCAAAAGGAAAGAAGTTCACACTCAAAATGTTAAGCAAGGTGGAAGATTACACCCACTTAACCAAAGGTGTTTGGACAACTACCAAGGAGACAAACAGCTTAATTGCTGATTTGATCCACAACTATAAAATCAAAGAAAACGATCAACAAGGAGCATTGCGTCGTGAGAAATTCACGATCAGTGTTGGGGATGAACTTCCTGCTGGTATCAAGCGTTTAGCGAAAGTATACATCGCCAAAAAACGTAAGCTGAAAGTAGGAGATAAAATGGCAGGACGTCACGGAAACAAAGGTATTGTTGCTCGTATTGTTCGTCATGAAGACATGCCTTTCTTGGAAGATGGTACACCAGTAGACATCGTGTTGAACCCACTTGGGGTACCTTCACGAATGAATATTGGTCAGATTTATGAAACCGTTCTTGGTTGGGCTGGATTAAAGCTTGGCGAGAAATATGCAACCCCAATTTTTGATGGCGCAAGCGCTTCAGAGATCGATGTATTAATCGAAAAAGCTGGAATTCCTCAATACGGTCACACTTACCTATACGATGGTGGTACCGGAGAACGCTTTGACCAACCCGCAACAGTTGGTGTAATCTACATGCTAAAACTAGGGCATATGGTAGATGACAAAATGCACTCACGTTCCATTGGACCGTACTCACTTATTACACAACAGCCGTTGGGTGGTAAAGCACAATTTGGTGGACAGCGTTTTGGAGAGATGGAAGTTTGGGCACTTGAGGCTTATGGAGCTTCGAGCACGTTACAAGAAATTTTGACCGTTAAATCCGATGATGTGATTGGACGTGCCAAAACGTATGAAGCAATCGTAAAAGGAGAAACCTTGCCAGAACCTGGCTTACCAGAATCCTTTAATGTATTGATGCATGAATTGAAAGGACTAGGATTAGACATTCGACTAGAAGAGTAATCAAGGAATTTCATTAAAAACAACTGTAAAAAGACGTATTGTTATGGCAAGAAATAGCGAAAATGTTACCCAAAAAAATTCAATAAAATTTCTATTGGACTCTCTTCTCCTGAAGTAATCCTAGGAAATTCTCGTGGTGAGGTGTTAAAGCCAGAAACCATCAACTATAGAACCCACAAACCTGAGCGTGATGGTTTGTTCTGTGAGCGTATTTTCGGTCCTGTAAAGGATTTTGAATGTGCCTGTGGAAAATACAAGCGCATCCGTTACAAAGGAATTGTATGTGACCGTTGTGGTGTTGAAGTAACCGAAAAGAAAGTACGACGTGACCGTGTTGGACACATCAACTTGGTGGTACCTGTTGCTCACATTTGGTACTTCCGTTCTTTACCCAACAAAATTGGGTACCTCTTAGGCTTACCGTCTAAGAAACTCGATATGATTATTTACTATGAGCGCTATGTGGTTATTCAAGCCGGTGCTGCAGTAAATGAAGAAGGAGAGTCTCTTCAAAAAAATGGACTTTTTGACCGAAGAAGAGTACTTGAATGTAATGGAAAACCTTCCAGACAACAATCATTACTTAGACGATTCTGATCCGACCAAATTCATCGCCAAAATGGGTGCTGAATGTTTGATCGAGTTGTTGTCGCGTATAGACTTAGAAGCTCTTTCGTATGAATTGCGCCACAAGGCCAATACCGAGACCTCTAAACAACGTAAAACAGAGGCATTAAAACGTCTTCAGGTTGTTGAGGCATTGAAAGATGCTAACACGCGTAGAGAAAACCGACCAGAATGGATGATCATGAAAGTGATTCCTGTAATTCCACCAGAATTGCGCCCATTGGTGCCATTAGATGGAGGTCGTTTTGCCACATCTGACTTGAACGATTTATACCGTCGTGTAATTATTCGTAATAACCGTTTAAAGCGTTTGGTTGAAATCAAAGCACCGGAGGTTATTTTACGTAATGAGAAACGTATGTTACAAGAATCTGTGGATTCCTTGTTCGACAACACACGTAAATCTTCTGCTGTAAAAACAGATTCTAACCGACCATTAAAATCACTCTCCGATTCTTTGAAAGGAAAGCAAGGTCGTTTCCGTCAAAACTTATTGGGAAAACGTGTTGATTATTCTGCGCGTTCAGTAATTGTTGTTGGTCCAGAATTGAAATTATTTGAATGCGGTTTGCCAAAAGATATGGCAGCAGAATTGTACAAGCCATTCATCACACGTAAATTAATTGAGCGTGGAATTGTAAAGACAGTAAAATCTGCCAAGAAAATTATAGACCGTAAAGAGCCTGTTGTTTGGGATATCTTAGAAAATGTATTGAAAGGCCACCCAGTTCTTTTGAACCGTGCCCCCACATTACACCGTTTAGGAATTCAAGCATTCCAGCCAAAATTAATTGAAGGAAAAGCAATCCAATTGCACCCACTCGTTTGTACAGCATTTAACGCTGACTTTGATGGGGATCAAATGGCAGTTCACCTTCCGTTGGGGCCAGAGGCTATCTTAGAGTCACAATTATTAATGTTGGCTTCGCACAACATCCTTAACCCTGCAAATGGTTCTCCAGTAACGGTACCATCTCAGGATATGGTCTTGGGTCTTTATTATATGACCAAAGCGCGTTTGTCTACCAAAGAAGTACCTGTAGCGGGTGAAGGTTTGACCTTCTATTCTGTTGAAGAAGTTCATATTGCGTACAATGAAAAACGCGTTGACCTAAATGCCACCATCAAAATTCGTACAAAAGTATTGAACGAAGCAGGTGAGTTGGAATACCAAATCATCGACACGACTGTTGGACGTGTCCTCTTTAATGAGGTTGTTCCAGAACGTGCAGGTTATTTCAACGAAGTATTGACCAAAAAGAATTTGCGTGATATTATCGGGCAAATCTTAAAAGTAACTTCTGTTCCTGAAACAGCAGAATTCTTGGACAAAATCAAAAGCATGGGGTATGGATTCGCTTTCAAAGGTGGTCTTTCCTTTAGCTTAGGAGATATTATCATCCCACCAGAAAAAATGCCATTGATCGAAGATGCCAACAAAAAGGTAGACGGGATCAAAGGAAACTATAACATGGGATTGATTACGAACAACGAGCGTTACAATCAAATTATTGATGTTTGGACGTCAACTAATTCACACTTGACCTCTTTAGCCATGAAACGAATTAGTGAAGATCAACAAGGATTCAACTCTGTGTACATGATGTTGGATTCTGGAGCACGTGGTTCGAAAGAACAAATTCGTCAGTTGACAGGAATGCGTGGTTTAATGGCCAAGCCGAAAAAGTCGACTGCAGGTGGAGGGGAAATTATTGAAAATCCAATTCTATCGAACTTTAAAGAAGGTTTATCCATTCTAGAATACTTTATTTCTACGCACGGTGCACGTAAAGGATTAGCAGATACGGCTTTGAAAACAGCCGATGCAGGTTACCTTACCCGTCGTCTAGTAGACGTTTCTCAAGATGTTATCATCAACTCTGTTGACTGTGGAACATTAAGAGGAATTGAAGTAAAACCATTGCGTAAAAATGAAGAGATTGTTGAAAAGCTTTCTGATCGTATCCGCGGACGTGTTGCTTTAGAAGATGTGGTAAATCCATCAACAGGGGAAGTTGTTGTAGAAGCCGGACAAGAGATTTTAGATCTCGTTGCTGACTCCATCGACCACATGCCAATTGAAAGCGTAGAAGTACGTTCTCCATTAACCTGTGAAGCGAAAAAAGGAATCTGTTCTTCATGTTACGGACGTAACCTTTCGACCAATAAAATGGTGCAAAAGGGTGAAGCTGTTGGTGTAGTTGCTGCACAATCCATTGGAGAGCCAGGAACTCAGTTAACCTTGCGTACCTTCCACGTTGGTGGGGTAGCAGGGAACATCTCTGAAGAAAACCAATTGATCGTTAAGTTTGACGGTATCGCTGAAATCGATGACCTCAAAACGGTTAAAGGTGAAGACCAAGAAGGAAATACAGTAGAGATTGTTATCTCACGTACTACAGAAATTCGTTTGATCGATAAAAAGACCAAGAACGTTCTTAGTACCAATAACATTCCTTACGGTTCTATCTTGCAAATCGCCAATGGCGATAGCTTGAAAAAAGGACAATCGGTATGTTCTTGGGATCCATTTAACGGGGTGATTGTTTCAGAATTTGCTGGAAAAATTGCTTACGAAAACATTGAACAAGGAGTTACCTACCAAGTAGAAATTGATGAGCAAACTGGTTTCCAAGAGAAAGTAATTTCTGAAACGAGAAACAAAACATTGATTCCTACCTTGTTGATACAAGACGCTAAAGGCAATACCTTACGTTCGTACAACTTACCCGTTGGTGCGCACATTATGGTAGACGATGGTGATAAAATCAAAGAGGGTAAAACCTTGGTTAAAATCCCACGTAAATCTGCCAAGTCAGGTGATATTACAGGAGGTTTGCCACGTGTAACAGAATTATTCGAAGCGCGTAACCCTTCTAACCCAGCCGTAGTTTCTGAAATTGACGGTGTCGTTTCTTTCGGAAAAATCAAGCGTGGTAATCGTGAGATTATTGTTCAGTCCAAATTTGACGATATCAAAAAGTACTTGGTGAAATTGTCGAATCAGATCTTGGTACAAGAAAACGACTTTGTAAAAGCTGGAATGCCATTGTCAGACGGATCGATTACACCTTTAGATATCTTGAAGATTAAAGGCCCATCTGCTGTACAGCAGTACTTAGTAAATGAAGTACAAGAAGTATATCGTTTACAAGGGGTGAAGATCAACGACAAGCACTTTGAGGTAGTTGTACGTCAAATGATGCGTAAAGTGAAAATCAACGACCCAGGAGACACCCTATTGCTCGAAGATCAGTTGGTACATAAATACGATTTCATTGATGAAAACGATGCACTCTTCGGTAAAAAGGTTGTTGAGGAAACAGGAGATTCTGAGAACTTAAAAGCAGGTCAAGTAATTACTTCACGTGAATTACGCGATGAAAATTCTTACTTGAAACGCGAAGGAAAAGCATTGGTTACTGCACGTGATGCACAACCAGCAACAGCTACGCCAGAATTACAAGGAATTACCCGTGCTTCGTTACAAACCAAGTCGTTCATTTCTGCGGCTTCTTTCCAAGAAACAACGAAGGTGCTCAACGAGGCAGCTGTTACTGGAAAAGAAGATACCTTAGAAGGATTGAAAGAAAATGTAATTGTTGGACATAAGATACCTGCAGGTACTGGTCTTCGTGAATACAACGATGTTATTGTTGGTTCTAAAGAGGAGTACACCAGTCTATTGATCAACAAAGAGGAGTCTGAAGAAGTAAATTTGTAAGTCATGAGTGATCGCCCTAGCAACGAGCAGAAAATCAATATTGAAGTGGATGAAAAAACCGCAGATGGTACTTATAGTAACCTCGCGATTATCAATCATTCTGTCTCAGAGTTTATTGTTGATTTTATTGCCCTAATGCCAGGTGCGCCAAAAGCGAAGGTAAAGTCAAGAATTATTTTGACCCCCGAGCATGCCAAACGTTTACACAAAGCATTGGGTGATAATCTCCAGCGTTTTGAGCAAGCCAACGGTAAAATAAGTGTGCAGGAGCAACCACCCATACCCCTCAATTTTGGCCCTACAGGCGAAGCATA